>OCHA01001229.1_pt1 | contig 21020 bp, 19 predicted proteins | sample 1538591 | NCBI WGS metagenome assembly OCHA01 (sample SAMN04571710, study PRJEB22368) | human gut metagenome | biome: human gut; material: stool | host: Homo sapiens | place: Luxembourg | collected 2012-09-06 | reverse complement strand
TTATCTATATTTCCGCTTGTATATCCTGCCGTACCACCGCTGTAACTGCCGTCATTTACAGTAATTTCACCTGTTGTAAGCGAATTTTTTATATCGCCTATATCACTCTTTCCGCAAATACCGCCCGCATATTTCGATTCTGCGGTTACATTACCGAAACTTATACAAGAATCAATTACAGCTTTCAAAACAGAATCGGAATTTACTTTAGTGCCGTCAGGCAAAGTAAAGTTTTCGCCGGAACGAACTATCGACTCAAAGCCGACACATCCGACTACACCGCCTGTCGATTCGGTTCCGTCTACGGTACCGTTATTTATGCAATATTTCACAAGTGCCGTATCGGCATTTTCGTCACCTATAAGTCTTGGCAACGGAATATCCGTACTCTTCAAATCACTTATTGCAGTTTTTTCATCATCTGTTTCCGCAGCTTTAGCCGTTGTGAACAACATATCCTTTAGCATACCGACAACAGACGGTTCAACGTCATAACTGCTGTCAAGCTCACCGTCAGGTGTTACGTTGTAGCCCGGATCAATATCGTCCTCAGATTTTACACTTTCCGAAGAAGTATCATTATTGCTGTTGCTTCCACCGCTGTTACTGCCGCTACTGTCACTACCGCCATTGCTTGGCGTTGCCGTAGGTCTTGTTATATGACCCAATGTAGGCAACGGCTTTAATGTAGGAAGTGTTGAGCCCAACTTATCAAGTACGTCTTTAAATGATTTAATTGTATCTTTTAAGCCTTTCAATTCCTTGCTCATATTCAAAACAAGGTTGTCAAGATTCTCCATTGTATCACTGACCGAATCACCGACATCACCCGATACATATTTAAGCTGTCTTAAAAGTTTCTTCAATTCTTCATTTGTATCGTCAAGATTATCAATTACATCATCAATATCTTTTTCCATCTTGTCAAGACGATTTGAAAGTTTCTCTTTTGAATCATCAACATCATCTTTGCCCTTATCAAGCGAATCGTTCAAATTGTCGATAAGGTCTGACAATTCATCACCCTTGCCGTCAAATTCGTCAAGGAAATCATCAAGCGATTCAAGAGAAGTATTAAGCGAATCACTCACATCTCTGATTGACTGCTTTGATTCGTCTGTAAACGAAGATATATCTCCTCTTGCTTGGTCAAGCGTATCTTTCAGCGAACCTGTCACATTACTGTCAGACGCCGAATTTACCGCATTTGTTATACTGTCCATCATATTGACGGCTGAATCCGTAAGAACGTCAAGCCTTGAACGTGTATTATTTTTTGCGTCACCCAAGCCTAAAAGCGACATAAGTCCCGATACATCATTTGAACCTGTCAACAGTTTCAAACCGTATTCAATTAACTTTGTTCTTGCACTTGAAATATCGTTTTGGAATGTATCTATATCTTTTTCCATCGCCGCTTTTGCACTCTGATAAGACAAGTCAATATCGGTATACGGTTCAAATCGACCGACTACACCGCCGACACTTCTTCTTCCCTGAACAGCTGCATTATTGATACATTCTCTTACTTCACCGCTTTGTGTACCGACTATACCGCCGATATTGTCGCCGAAGCTTTCGCCGCCGACAATGCCGTTATTTGTACAAATAACAACCGCACCCTCGTTATTACCGCAGATACCGCCGGCGTTTACCGTATTTTCGTTTGCATCCGGGCATACCTTTCCGTCATTTCGACTTAGCTTTATTCTACCCTCATTGTAACCGACTATACCGCCTGTTTCACTGTCACCAACAACTGTAGCCGAATTTGCGGAAGAATCAACAACACCGGTCATTGCATTGTAGCCGACAAGTCCTCCGACCTGTTTCTGACCTTTGATATTTCCGCCGTATGAACAGTTTACGATTTTACCCGCGTTATAGCCGACAAGTCCGCCTGCACCTTTTGAGCCTTTATCAAAATTTTGAGTATTTATATCAGTCTTACTCAAAATCGAGGTGGCTTTTTGTCTAAAAACCGATTCCGTATCGGTTCCGACTGTAACCTTTATATCTCCTGTTATGTTCAAATCTCTGATCTGACCTTCTTTTGTCACTGAACAGAAAAGTCCTTTATTTGAACCCTCAAATGAAAGCTTAACATTCTTTATACTGTGACCGCCGCCCTCAAAAGTTCCGCAGAATACCTCCGCACTTTTTATTTCCACGCCGTTTAAATCAATATCATTTTGTAATACGAACTTCTTATTTTTTGAATACTCGTCATATACGCACTTTTCAAAAAAATCTTTAAGGTCGTTCACTGTCGATATTGCAACAGTGTCGTCTGCCTGTACAATGCACATAGGTAATATATTCAGCATTATAACAAGTGCAGTCAGAAAAGATATGATTTTATTGTTCTTCTTCGTTGTTCTCATTATCCTCATCCTCCTGCTTTTCATCTATTTTTATATTATCTTCATTACTCTCTGTAAGCAACAAATCCTGTTGATTTCCAAGTTCGACTTTCGCGTCTATATCACCCTTTACCAAGCCGTAGAATACACCGTCCATAAAGCCTGAAACGTGACCTCTGACATGACCGTTGACGAACATAATTCCGGACATTTCTCTCTTCGCCGCTTTGTCGCCATCTGTTACCTTTTTACCGAATGCGGTCTTTTCAATAAACTTATCGCACAACAGTACAATTTGCGGAAGTACCATCATTACTATAACTATTGATATTAACGTTCCGCGTCCAAGTGCCGTACCGAGTGCCGATATAATAGCATTTGTCGAAATCATACCTATTAGAAATCCCGCAAGTGTAAGGATTGAACCTGATGTAAGAATTGTCGGGAACGATTGGTTAAGTGCGGTTGACGCCGCCTGTTTATTATCCATTGTTTCCTTTAATTCAAGGTATCTGTTCGTAAATACGATAGCATAGTCAATCGTAGCACCCATCTGAATTGAACTTACAACCAAGTATGCAAGGAAGTACAATCTCTGCCCTGTAAGGAACGGAATTGAGAAGTTAATCCACACACTTCCCTGTATCGCAAGTACCAAAAGCACCGGAACACCTGCCGAACGGAATGTGAACATCAATATCAAAAGCAATGCCAAGATTGTTATAAGATTAATCTTATTATTGTCTCCGCCGAACGAATCACCCAAGTCACGGCTGTTTACACTGTCGCTGACAAGCAAACATTCGTCATAATACTTTTCAACGTCACTTCTGACGTCTTTAAGCATTTGATATGCCTCGTCACTTTCAACGTCACATTTATATGTAAAGATTATTCTTGAATAATTATCGCTTTCAAGCTGGTCTTTCGCGTCTGTCAGCTTGTCGTAAAGGTCGTTAATATCATTCGTTTGATCTTCGTCAAGATTGATTACACCCAAATCCATCTTCTCGTGTACATACATAAACAAGTCGATTATAGGCACTTCGTAATCATTTACATCACCGAATATTGCATTGTATTCATCGTGTTCCGCGCCGTATGCCTGAAACAAAAGGCAACACAAATCATAATCGATATTCATAAGCTTTGAAGTTTCTCTTGCATTGATTTTTTCGGTAAGTATGTGGTCGTCATCAAGCTCCGTATTTGCAAGACCCAAAGCCGAATTTATGCTCGGATTTTCCTCGACAAGCGATATAACTTTTGCCTCTCTGTCATAGTCACCGGACGGAACAATTACAGCAAGCTGATGATCCGTACCGAAAATTTCGTCAACCTTTCGTTTTGCGATTGAGTTTTCGGTCGGCTTTTTAAGCTGTTCGGCTGTGGCGTCAAAAGCATAGTTACTCATTGACGAAAGCACCGCACCGACTGCTATAATCGCAATAAATATGTAAGGTACAATGTTCTTTAATTTAATAACAACCTTACACCATTTCTCGATACTCGGCACAAAAGAACGGTGAGTTGTTTTATCAATCTTATCCGAAAATGCCAAAAGTAAGCCGGGCATAATAAAGAACACCGTAACAAGACTGCATATGATACCTTTACAAAGTACCAAACCCATATCCATACCGATTCTAAGCTGCATTACCATAAGTGCGGCAAGACCTGCAAGTGTTGTAAGACTTGATGAGCTGATTTCAAGGATAGCCTTTGAAAGTGCGGTTACTATCGCGTCATACGCATTCTTTGTCTGCTTTTCCTCCGCAAATCTGTGCGAAAGGATAATCGCATAGTCAATCGCCAGTGCCAACTGCAACACCACCGCAACCGACTTTGTAATAAACGAAATTTCACCGAGCAGATAGTTCGTACCCATATTCAAAAGTGCCGCCACACCGAATACTATAAGGAATATCGGCACTTCCATAAAGCTCTGTGACGTGAACAGCAAAACCGCTATAATTATCACAAGTGCTATACCCAAAATAACGGTCATTTCTTTTTCAAGCTGTTTAGAACTGTCGTCTATACTGTCGGAATAAGCATAGAAGTCATATCCGTCAAGCTGTGCTTTCAAATCATCGACAATTTCAAGTTCTCTGTCCAAATCGTCACGCACGCTAAGCGTAACCGTAAACAATGCCGCAGAATCTTTATAATGGTCATCGTCATTCTCAAACTCAACCTCTTTTACTCCGTCAACCTTTTCGAGTTTATCTTTCAGCTTTTCCGCTGTTTCGGTTGTTATGGTCGTAACCATTATTTTTTCCGTATCGTATGTAATAAACTCATCGTCCATTAAAGTAAGTCCGCGTCTTGTTTCCGTTTCTTCGGGAAGATATGAACTTATGTCGTTGTTTACCTGCACTTTCGGTATTGATATTACGCACAATACAAGTGCAAGTGCAAATATTAAATAGAATGCACGTCTTTTATCAACAATAAAAGTTGCTATTTTTACCATTAAATTATTGTCTTTTCGACTATCATTTTTCACATCATTTTTCTTCATATATTTACATCTCCGAAAACATTAATCTCATCAATACATATTATAAATTCCGTCACTTTGTACGTCAACAGTCAATTTTCATATCGGTGTTTATTTTCCGACACTTATGAGTTATTTTGTATCTATTTCTACAAATTTTGTCACTTTGCCCAAAACAAATTAATTCAAAACCATGTTTTTGTATAAAAGAAAAAGGACGTTTTATCGTCCCATTCTTACTTTATGTCTGTTACACGTTTTCCGTCTATAAACGTCATAACACATTCAGACTCAAATCTTGTCGGCAAATCGGTAAACACTGCAATATCGGCGTCTTTACCGACTTCAAGCGTACCCACTCTGTCGTCAATCCAACAGTTTTTTGCCGCTGTGGAGGTTATCGCTTTCAGTGCTTTCTCTTCGTCCATACCGTTCTTAACCGCCATAACCGCACAAAGCGACAGATTTTCAATCGTAATTTCGGGGTGATCCGTTATTATCGCAACGTCAATACCTCTGTCCGAAAGATTTTTATATGTATCAAAAGTTAAGTTTTTAAGCTCCGGTTTACTTCTGTCCGAAAGTGTCGGACCAAGCATTACAGGTAATTTTTCACGTTCCAAAATCGGTGCTATTCTGTCACCGTCCGAGCAATGTTCAAGCGTAACGCAAATATCAAATTCTTTGCCCAATCTGATTGCACTGCAAATATCGTCTGCCCTGTGTGCGTGAATTTTAACAGGTATCTGTTTTTTGAGTACAGGTATCATTGCGTCAAGCTTTATGTCGAATTCAGGCTTGTCGTGCTCTTCGCTGTTTTCATTATATGCGTCAAGCTGATTCATATAATCTCTTGATTTTATAAGCAATTCGCGTATCAAGGCCATTGTTCCCATACGCGTAACAGGCGCCTCGTCCTTTTCGTTGTACACGCATTTTGGGTTTTCACCAAGTGCAAATTTCATTGCAACAGGTGTTTTAATAATCATATCATCTACGCATATTCCGTACGTCTTAACCGCCGCAAACTGTCCGCCAACAGGGTTTGCACTGCCCGGTCCTGTTACAACGGTTGTAACACCTGCGTTATACGCGTCTTTAAACCCACGGTCAAACGGATTTATTCCGTCAATCGCACGAAGGTGCGGCATTATCGGGTCGCTGTCCTCGTTACCGTCATCACCCTCAAATCCAAGCGAATCTTCAAACATTCCGACATGACAATGTGCGTCAATCAGTCCGGGCATAACGATTTTACCCTCTGCGTCAATAATCTTATCCGCCTCAAATGCTTTATCTTCACCTACATACTGTATTTTTTCATCAAACAATATACAGCCGTTCTTGTACTTTTCGCCTGTCATTGTTACTATTTCGGCATTTTTTATAAGTGTCTTCATAGTTTTATCCTTTTACCTTTTATATGCTTTTAATTCCGAGTTCATTCACATAATTAACCGCACTTGTCGCGGCGATTGCACCGTCTGCCGCCGCTGTTATAACCTGTCTTAACGGTGATACTCTTACGTCACCTGCGGCAAATATACCTGTTATGTTAGTCGCAAGGTACATATCCGTCTTGACAAATCCGTGCTGACAACATTCAACCCCGCAATCTTTTGCAAGATCGGACGACGGCTTTACGCCTATTGCGACGATAGCGCCCGATACGTTCAAAATACTCTTTTCGCCTGTTACTGTGTTTCTAATATCAACACCCTCAAGCATATTTGAGCCTACGAATTTATCAACTACGGTATCTGTAAGCACGGTTATTTTGCCGTTTCTTTTTACGTTTTCCATTGTAGCCGCCGCTCTGAACTTCTTGCTTCTGTTTAGTACATAGACTTTACGGCAAAATCCCGCAAGATACAATGCGTCCTCCATAGCCGTATTTCCGCCGCCTACAACACACACGTCCTTATCCTTAAAAAACGCGCCGTCACAAGTCGCACAATACGAAACACCTGCACCGGCAAACTGTTCTTCACCGTCCGCACCGAGCGTTTTTGGTACTGCACCTGTTGCAAAAATTATTGACTTTACCATATAAGTATTTCTTCTTGTGTGAATAACCTTTATGCCGTATTCGGCATTTTCGATTGACTTAACATTTTCCGAAACAAATGTTGCGCCGAATTTTCTTGCGTGTTCTTCGATTGCTTTTGAAAGTTCTTCACCTGTCGGATTGTTTGCAAATCCCGGATAATTGTCTATTTCATATGTTTTTATTGCTTGACCGCCGTATGCGATTTTTTCGATTACAAGCGTTTTCATACCGCCTCTTGCGGCATATATGGCAGCTGACATTCCGGCAGGACCTCCGCCGATTATTGCAACATCATATATCATTATTTATCGTCCTCTTTCTCTTTTTCATTTACATATGCTTCAATAATATATCTTGGACGGCGTTTAACTTCTTTATACAATTTACCGATATACTCGCCTATAAGTCCGACAGACAAAAGCTGTACACCGCCTATAAACCATATCGAAACCATAAGTGACGCCCAGCCTGCACCTGTGTGACCTATAATTTTCTGCACAAGTGCGTATATCGCCATAACGAACGCAAACACGCACACAATCGCACCGAATGCCGAAATCATTCTGATTGGGCTTATGCTGAATGAAGTTATACCGTCAAACGCAAATGAAAGCATTTTCTTTAACGGATATTTTGACTCGCCCGCAAAGCGTTCGTTTCTGTCGTAATACACATTCGTTGAGCGATAGCCGACAAGCGGAACCATTCCTCTTAGGAACAGATTTCTCTCAGGGAATTGTGCCAATCCTTCAAGCGCACGTTTGCTCATCAATCTGTAATCCGCGTGATTGAATACAATATTAACGCCCATAAACTGCATTAATTTATAAAATCCTACCGCCGTTGTGCGTTTAAAGAATGTATCGGTATCACGTTTGTTTCTTACACCGTAAACAACGTCATATCCGTCAATGAAGTTTCTCACCATATCAGGTATTACGTGTATATCGTCCTGCAAGTCCGCATCAATGGATATTGCACAGTCGCAGTCGTCTTTAACTGTCATAAGACCGCCGAAAAGTGCGTTTTGATGTCCGGCATTCTTGGCAAGCTTTATTCCCGATATTTCTGTATGAGCCTTAGTCAGTTCATCTATTATGCTCCATGTTTTATCTTTAGAACCGTCATCTACAAAAACGATTCTGCTGTTGTCATTTATAAGTCCGTCATTTTTCATTTCACCGAATAATTCAAGCATTTGCTTTGATGTTTCGTGCAAAACAGCTTCTTCATTATAGCACGGTACCACTACATACAAATTGACACTCTTACTCATCGCTATATCTCCTTTGTAAATTACAATAATATATATACTCCTTTATTATATAACATTTTCTTTGTATAAACAAGTATATTTTATTAAGTTTACTTTACATTATGAATTTCCTACTACAAAAAATATTTTGCATATGATATACTTTATGCGATATATCTTAAATATAAAGGAGGTCTTGGCAATATGTATAAAACTACTTTTACAGAACTAAAAACAAGAGCTAAAGACGTTTTAAAGTCAAACTACTGGTATTCATTCGGAGTATGTATATTGATTTCACTTATCACATCACTCGGAACTTCGGTTGCTACAGTGACTAATATGGTTAATTCGGACGCCGGTTCGGCAGGTACATCAATATCAGCCGTACTTCAAATATTAATCGCTCTTTTTGTCACATTCCCTCTAAGCGTGGGATCGTGCAGATTTTTCATAAAGGCAACTGTCAACGCACCTAATGTATACGATTTGTTTTTCCCTTATAAAAACAATCTCGGCAACGTAATCGGTATTAATGTGTTTGTTGCGATTTATACATTTTTGTGGTCGCTGTTGTTCATCATACCGGGAATTATCAAATCATTCCAATACTCAATGATTCCTTATATTCTTGCCGAAAATCCGGCTATGGACAGACGCAGAGCATTTGAAGTTACAAAATCGCTTACCGACGGAAACAAAGGCAGAATATTTTTATTCTCACTTTCGTTTTTCGGTTGGATAATTCTAAGCTTTATCACATTCGGTATAGGATTTTTGTTCCTTGAGCCGTATATATCGGCATCATTTACTCAGCTTTACTTTGATTTAAAAGCTGAGGCAATCGCAAAAGGCACTGTAACGCCTGAAGAATTTACTTATAATATTTAGGACTTGATAATATGGAAAATATAGAACGAATGAAACCTTCTCAAACGTATGAAGTAATGGATTTATGGCTGCGAACAACAATTCATTCAAATTCATTTGTTGAAGAAAACTTTTGGGAAACACATTACGATTTTGTAAAAGAAAAATACATAAACGGCAAAGAAAATTTTGTTTACATCATTGACGGCAAAATTGTCGCTTTTACCGGTGTGACGGAGGATAACAGAATAACAGGGCTTTTCGTCGATCCCGAATATCAAAACAAAGGTATCGGAACGGCACTTATAAATTTTCTGAAATCGGAGTACAATATGCTCCATATACCTATTTACGCAAGAAACAGAAAGGCTCTTGCATTCGCAACCCGTACCGGCTTTATCATTGACGGTGCACTTCGCCACGAACATAACGGAGAAGTGATGTACACTATGCTGTGGAATATGTAAGAAAAATCGACTCAAAGTCAAAAAGTCTAAATCAATTTGCACTGTATCGGCAAAATTATCCGTTACAGTGTATTTTTTTATGTTGAGATATTGCAAATCGTAAAGGTTTGTGATAAAATTATATACAGTAAAATATTTTAGGAGGTTTTTTTCCAATGTTAAAAGAAGATGTGCTTAAAAAGCTAACTGACTGCGGTCTTGTTGCAGTTGTAAGAGCTAACAATGCTGAAGAAGCAATTAAAATTTCAGACGCTTGCCTTGCAGGCGGTTGTACAGGTATCGAACTTACATTTACAGTTCCGGGTGCCGACAAGGTTATTGCTGCTTTGGCTGAAAAATATTCAAACGGCGAAATGATGCTTGGTGCAGGTACTGTTCTTGATCCTGAAACAGCAAGAATGGCTATCTTGGCAGGTGCAAACTTTATCGTAAGCCCTGCTTTCAATGCAGAAACAGCTAAGCTTTGTAACCGTTACAGAGTACCTTATATGCCTGGTTGTGCTACAATTACAGAAGTTATCACAGCTATGGAGGCAGGTGCTGACATCATTAAGATATTCCCTGCAGATCTATACGGTCCTAAGATTATAAAGGATATTAAGGGTCCTCTTCCTCAGGCTCAAATGATGCCTACAGGCGGCGTTGACAAGGATAACGTTGCTGATTGGATTAAGGCAGGCGTTGTTGCAGTAGGTGCAGGTTCATCACTTACAAAGGGTGCTAAGACAGGCGACTACAACGCAATTACCGAAACAGCTAAAGAATTTATTGCAAATATCAAAGCTGCAAGAGCAGAACTTAACAAGTAATTTATAATTAAAGGAGATTTATATAATGGCAAAAGTTGTTACAATGGGTGAAATCATGCTTAGACTTTCAACCCCTGGAAATCAAAAATATATTCAAGCTACACAGTTTGACATAAACTACGGCGGCGGTGAAGCAAACGTTGCAGTTTCACTTGCGAACTACGGTCACGATGCTGAATTTGTTACAAAAGTTCCTGAAAACCCAATCGGTGCTTGCGCAGTTGCGGCACTAAGAAAATACGGTGTTGAAACAAAGCACATCGCTAAGGGCGGCGACAGACTTGGTATCTACTTCCTTGAAACAGGTGCGTCAATGAGACCTTCAAACGTTACATATGACAGAGCTAACTCATCAATCGCAACAGCAAGCATTTCTGATTTCGATTTTGACGAAATCTTTGAAGGTGCTGACTGGTTCCACTTCACAGGTATTACTCCTGCTGTTTCAGACGCTGCCGCTGAACTTACAGAGGCTGCTTGTAAAGCTGCCAAGGCTCACGGCGTAACAGTTTCTTGTGACCTTAACTTCAGAAAGAAACTTTGGACAAGCGAAAAAGCTCAAAAGGTTATGTCAAACCTTATGCAATATGTTGATGTTTGTATCGGTAACGAAGAAGATGCAGATAAAGTTCTTGGTTTCAAGCCTGAAAACACAGACGTAACAAGCGGTGAACTTAACCTTGCAGGTTACGAAAGCATTTTCAAGCAGATGGTTGCTAAGTTCGGATTTAAGTATGTTATTTCATCACTTAGAGTTTCTAAGTCAGCTTCTGATAACGGTTGGTCAGCTTGCATTTACTCAAGCGAAGATGATGAATTCTATCATTCAAGAGAATACAGAATTCGTCCAATCGTTGACCGTGTAGGCGGCGGCGATAGCTTTGCCGGCGGTACAATCTGCGGTTTTGTTGACGGTAAGAACTTCAAGGACGCTCTTGAATTCGGTGTTGCGGCATCAGCTCTTAAGCACACAATCCCTGGTGACTTTAACCTTGTTACAAGAGAAGAAGTTGAAACTCTTGCAGGCGGCGACGGCTCAGGTCGTGTACAAAGATAAGTTTTTAAGTATACAAAAAACGGCATTCGATAATGCCGTTTTTTTGTGTGCTCATTTACATTTGTATTTCGTTTTGTATACTTTGTTGAATTTTGTATTTTTTTGCTATATAATATCATTGTCGGATTATTCCGATATAGGTAAGACCTCTTAACGGTGTTTTCACCGGCGGTTATACTCTCTTTTATATTCACAGGCTGTTATGCTGAGTCTATGAAAGGGGGAATGCTTATGAAAAGTAAGCATATTGCTACATATGGCGAAGAAATTGCTCACAGCAATTTTAGAAATTATCATATTTTTGATAATTTTCTCTATAAAAGCACAATAACCGCCCTCCTACCAAGATTGCGGTTATTGTAATAACTAATTTCAGGGTATAACCGTTTGAGGTCTTACCTTTTTTCTATATTTATTATATATCTATTCATTCATTTTGTCAACACTGCAAACAACTTTATATCAAGCTGATTTGTTCGCCACCATATTTATCTTCATACTTATTCAAATACTCAAAGCATTCATTCACGTCACACATAATACCGTTTTTAATACATTCGCTTTTATAAATCATATTAAGTTGTCTGCTGTTCGGAGATGAAAGCTGATAGCTGTTTCCGTACATTCTGATATATTTTTCTTTAAGTCCCGGAAAATGTTCATCGAGTTTTTTATAGAAATACTCTCTATTACCGTCACGCAACGTAACACCCATATCAAAATTAATAATCCCCTTCACTTTTGCTCTGACACAATAATCAAGTATTCCCCTAATATTTTCTTCGGTATCATTTATAAAAGGCAATATCGGGCAAAGCCACACAACAGTCGGTATACCGTTATCACGCAATATTTCAAGTGCACGAAATCTCTCATATGTAGTTTCAACATTCGGCTCAACAATGCGGCACAAATCCTCATCATATGTGGTAAGCGTCATCTGTACGACACATTTTGATTTTTCATTTATCTTCTTTAACAAATCAAGATCACGAAGAACTTTTGTCGATTTAGTAATCATTGTCACACCGAAACCATACCTTTCAATCACTTCAAGACACTTTCGCATATTACCGAGTTTTTCTTCTATTGGCATATACGGGTCAGACATTGCACCTGTTCCAATCATACACTTGTTTCTCTTTCTTCTGAGTGTATTTTCCAACAATCTCACCGCATTAGCCTTAACTTCAATATCTTCAAATTTATGATTCATCTGATAACACAAACTTCTTGAATCACAATAAATACACCCATGCAAGCAACCTCTGTATATATTCATTCCGTTTTTCGCCGATAAAATCCCTTTAACATTTACTTCATGCATACATTCCACCCTTTAGCATTATTATACTATTATATCACTTTTAATATTTCCGCACAAGAAAAAAAGTCGGTTACCCGACTTTATATATAAACTGTAATCGGCGAGAATGGGAAAGCCGAAAGCAGGTTATAGTCTTTTATGTTCGCCTGTAATAGAGAACTGCACCCATTCGGCGATATTAACCGCATGGTCGCCGATTCTTTCAAAATACTTTGCAACCATAAGCATATCAAGCACTTCGGAAGTTCCCTCATCTTTTTTAATAATATCCACAAGGTCGTTGACGATTTCTTCAAACAATGCGTCAACAACATCGTCATTATGAGAAACTTCTTCTGTGACAAGCAAATCCTTTTTAATAAACGCCTCAACGCTCTTATTGACCATATCAATAGTTGCCGCCGCCATACGTTGAATATGCTTTGATTTTTTCAACATCTTCTTTTTTGCGGTTGCCGCAATTTCCGCTATATCCTCCGCCTGGTCGCCGATACGTTCCATATCGGTTATCATTTTAAGTGCGGCTGAAATAAGTCTTAAATCACTTGCAACAGGCTGTTGAGTCAAAAGCAATTTCAAACAAAGACTTTCAATCTCACGTTCTTTATTATCTATCGACTTTTCATAGTCATACGCTTTATTTATCGAATGTTCGTCACCGTCAAGTGCCTTTACCGCATTTGCGATTGCACTTTCAATAAGTCCGCCCATTGTAGTAAGTTCTTCATTGAGAAGCGCCAACTGTCTTTCAAATTCATCTCTCATTATCCAAACCTCCCTGTTATGTAATCTTCGGTTCTTTTATCTTTTGGTTTTGAGAAAATCTTTTGTGTATCGTCAAATTCCACTGCCTCACCAAGCAAGAAAAATGCTGTTTTATCCGAAACTCTTGCGGCTTGCTGCATATTGTGCGTAACCATAATTATAGTGTACTTATCCTTAAGCTCCCACACCAAGTCCTCAATTTTAGATGTGGATATAGGGTCAAGTGCCGAAGTCGGTTCATCCATAAGCAACACTTCCGGTTCTACCGCAAGTGCTCTTGCAATACAAAGTCTTTGTTGCTGACCGCCCGACATACCAAGTGCACTTTTCTTTAATCTATCCTTTGTTTCGTCCCATATAGCCGCCTGTTTTAACGAACGCTCAACTATTTCGTCAAGCTTGCTTTTCGCCTTAATTCCATGTGTTCTCGGACCGTATGCGATATTATCATATATACTCATAGGAAACGGATTAGGCTTTTGAAACACCATACCTACACGTCTGCGAAGTTCATTCACTTCAATATCACCGTAAACATTTTTACCGTCAAGCAAAACCGTTCCGTCAATCTTACAACCCTCTACAAGGTCATTCATTCTGTTTAGCGTTTTTAAAAACGTAGACTTACCACACCCCGACGGGCCTATAAGTGCCGTAACTTTATTTTCGGGAATCTGCATATCTATCCCTTTTAAAGCGTGGAAATCACCGTAATGCAAATGTAAATTCTTTATATCAAATTTCACTTTAAAATTCCATTCCTTTCTATATCATCAATCCTTTGCCGCAAACTTCTTCGCAACAAGTGATGATATAAAGTTAATTATCAACACAAATATCAACAATACAACCGCCGTTGCATATGCTTGATTTGTGTACAAGCCCTCGCTTGACAGTACATACATATGTATTGCAAGTGTACGTCCCGATGACAGAAGTCCTTTTGAAACCTCCGCAACGGTACCTGCCGTATAAATAAGCGCCGCCGTTTCACCGACAATTCTTCCTATTGCAAGGATAACGCCTGACAATATACCCGGCATTGCAGCCGGAAGAACAATTTTAAACACAGTTCTAAGCTTGCCTGCACCGACTCCGAAGCTTGCCTCACGATATGAATCGGATACTGCAAGAAGTGCCTCTTCTGTTGTTCTCATAATAAGCGGAAGTACCATTATTGCCAACGTTGCCGCACCGGCAAGTATTGAATATCCCCACTTTAAATATGTTACAAAAAACAACATTCCGAACAAACCATATACGATTGACGGTATTCCCGAAAGCGTTTCGGCGGTAAGCCTTATAATACCTACAACCTTGTTGCCCTTTTTCGCGTATTCGACAAGGTATATAGCAGTACATATTCCGAGCGGTACTGCAACTATAAGCGAACAGAGCGTCATTTCAATCGTGTTTATTATTGCCGGTAACATTGATACGTTTTCGGTTGTGTAATGTAAGCTGAACAATTTAGGGCTTAAATTAGGCAAACCCTTTATCAATATGTACGCAATCAAAAACAGTAATACACCAAACGTCAAACAGCTTGCAAGGATTACTGTTCCCTTTAATATTTTTGAGCCTAAATGTTTCATTGCTTGTTCCTTCCCTTTATGATACTAAATGATATGTTGATAAGAAGTATAAACACAAACAACACAACACCCGTTGCAATAAGCACTTCACGGTGTAAATCTGCCGCATAACCCATTTCGATTACGATATTTGAAGTCAAAGTTCTGACACCTTTTAAAAAGCTTGACGGCATTCTCGCTTGATTACCGGCAACCATAATTACCGCCATTGTTTCACCAATCGCACGGCCTATACCAAGAATAACTCCTGCAAGTATTCCCGATTTTGCCGCAGGTAATATAACTGTAAATATACTTCTTTCCTTTGTTGCACCGAGTGCCAACGCACCCTCATAATAGCTTTCGGGTACACTTCTTATCGCACTTTCCGATACACCGATAATTGTCGGCAAAATCATTATTCCAAGCAAAATCGAGGCTGTAAGCATACTGTTTCCGTTTCCACCGAAAACCGTTTTTACGAACGGAACAAGCACCACAAGTCCGAAAAAGCCGTATACTATCGAAGGAATACCTGCTAAAAGCTCCGTAGCAGGTTTGAGGATTTTATATAAGGGTTTTGGACAATATCTCGACATAAATATTGATGTCAGGATACCTACCGGTACACCAATAACGATTGCACCGGCGGTCACATATATACTTCCCAAAATCATCGGGAAGATTCCGAATGACGCAGGACTATCTGTCGGAGCCCAGTTAGTACCCGCAAGGAATTTGAAAAGTCCTACCTTACCCATTGCAGGTATTCCGTTTGCAAAAAGGAATACGCATATCAGCAATACGGCAAGTATTGAAGTAAGGGCGGCGGCGAAAAATACGCCGCCCATTATCTTCTCTTTGTATTTTCTCATGCCATTTCACTCCACATTGTCTTTGTACCTGTAAAGATGTCCTTTATATCCTCTGTTGACATATCGTCTGTCGGATTTTGAGGATTTACGATTACCGCAATACCGTCAAGTGCAATCGGTGTTGCTGTCAATGCAGCACTTTCACTGTCTTTTAATTCTCTTGACGCCATACCGATGTCGCAAGTACCTTCCATTGCACCTGTCATACCGGCAGTTGAGTCACTTGTCTGAAGTTCGATTTCTGCATTTGTATTGACTTTTAGATAAGCCTCTTTAAGCTTTTCCATTACAGGTGATACCGAAGATGAACCTGCTACAACGATTTTGCCTGCCGGCTTTGAACCTGCATACGGTTGAGCATCATCATTGATTTTAATATATCCGTCTGAAACTATTTCCTGTCCATCACTTGATAGGATATAGTCGATAAAGTCTTGTGCAACCTCTGAAATATCAGATTTTGTTGCTATATTAAAAGGTCTTGCAACCTTGTATGTACCGTTCTTTACGTTTTCGGCTGTTGCTTCTACTCCGTCAACCTTGACTGCCTTGACGCTTGATGAAAGTGAGCCAAGCGATACATAACCGATACCGTATTCGTCACCCGCAACGTTTGTAAGCATAACGTCAGTCTTGTTTGCGATTACTGCCTCGTTTGTTGTCTTGTCAGTCTTTGTGCCGTCTGCACCTTTTTCCTCTATTCCCATAAGCTCTATGAATGCGCCTCTTGTACCACTGCCGTTTTCTCTTGATACAACTGTGATGTCACTGTCTGCTTTAAAATCAGATGACGATGATGTTGTCGAAGTTGATGACTGCGGTGATTGTGTTGTTTCTCCGCAACCTGCAAGGGCTGTCATAGCCATAACTCCTACTAATATTCCTGCCAATAAATTTCTTTTCTTCATTTTTCTTATCTCCTTTTTACTTTATGAGTTTATTATAGACCTCTTATGTAAAATCCACTATCTGAATATGCTTAAATAAATGTAAAATAAAAAGTCGGTTTGTAAAATCCAACTTAAATGTGTAAGATAATTTTTAAATAGCACGCGTTAATAACAAAACAACTTCAACTTACATATTATATACAGCAGAGAAAACTATATAAGGAGGATACACTATGTTTGAAAATGTTTCTGTTATAGGCGGTGATTTAAGACAACTTACTGTTGCAAAGCTTTTGAAAGCTGAAGGGTATCACGTTTTTCTATACGGCTTTGATAAAGATATACAACTTGAAACACTTGAATGTGAAACGGATAAAGATTTGGTTTTGAGTGCAGATATAGTAATTTTGCCTGTACCCGTAACCTTTGACGGCAATACAATTAACTCGCCTTACGCAAAAGAACCGATGATTATTGATGATTTTCTGAGTGAAATAAACCCGTCTGCTTTGGTGTTCGGCGGACAAATACAACCTAACTTTCAAAAAGCACTCGAAGATAACCATATCGCATATCGCGACTACCTTAAACGCGAAGAACTTTCAATAAAAAATGCCGTCCCTACGGCATTGGTGATATGGGTATTGATTTTGGGGATATAAAAACAGATCATATATTCAATTAACTCATTAATATTATTATAATCAATAAACATCATCTGCCTCCTCAAAAAGAAACAATCTCACACCTTTCAATAACTGTCGTGTACTTTTCCATATAACCGTGAGTTGAGTATTTAATTTTAAAAGCAAAATCTAAGTATTTCAGTTTCACAAGCATATAATCATAATACACAATAATTTTATCGACAATCTCTCCGTACACATTTTCGGAGCAAACTGCATTTATTATGAAATTCCGCAACTCATCTGTATTGTTCTGTCTTTCCTGTATAGCGGTTTGGTTGTTCTGTTGTTTCTGCAAAATAGCATTGATTTTCTCAATCTCTTTATCATACTTATCTTTAAGAGCAGTCATTTCGTCTTTGTTTATGTCACCGCTATAATAACTGTCAAGCATACGCATTTTTTTACTTTGTATATCCTGTATCTGCAATATCAGATTTTGCGTATTACACTCCGACGTATCAGCCGAGTTATTAATCTCATTCAATATATCGTCAGCAATATTATTAATATCCACATCAAGCTGTTCGGTTATAAACTTCATACAAGTCAAAAGCGACTTATTGTTTATGGTACGCATATTGCAGCCGACTTGATTATTATTTTTATCAAGCTTTTTATTGCCGTGCGCCGTTCTCTCATGACAAGCCCACGTTATGTAGATACCGCTTTTCTTTTTTGATTTGCGTATCACAAACCTTGAACCACATTCGGAACAAATTATCTTACCACTGCACCAATATCTGTTGGAATACTTTTTCTTAGTGCTTTTATCCACACTTCGCCTTTGCAGTTCAGCCTGTGCCATATTCCACATTTTACGGCTGATTATCCCCGCATGATGATTTTCAATATATATTTTGTCCTCACTTTCATTTATGACCTTATGATGTGTAAGATAATCTTTCGTGACATATTTTTTTTGCAGTAAATCACCTACATACTTTTCATTACGTAAAATATTTAAAATCATCGTACTGCTCCAAAAATCTTTACTTGATTTAGGTGGTTTTATACCATCTTCGTAAAGTTCCCGTGCAATAATATGCGTACCTTTACCCTCATTTACGTACTTATGAAAAATTAATTTAACAACTTCCGCCTCGCTTTCATTAACAGACAATACACCGTCATTAATATCAAATCCGACAATACTGTTATTTCCGAACACAACACCGTTTTCCATAGCACGTCTTTGTCCCCATTTCACACGTTCTGAAATTTTTCGGCTTTCTTCCTGTGCAACAGATGCCATAATCGCCAAACGAAACTCACCGTCATTTTGACGTGTATCAATATTATCGTTGATGAAAAATACACCTACATCATATTCCTTTAACATACGAGTGTAATTCAACGTGTCAACAGTATTTCTTGCAAAACGGCTGACTTCCTTTGTTAAAATCAAGTCTATTTTTCCGTTTTTACAGTCGTCAATCATACGGTTAAAACCTTTTCGTTTCTTGGTTTGAGTGCCTGTGATACCCTCGTCAATGTAGCTTCTAAAAATGATACAAAAGCATATTAAACAAAATCCCGAAAAAACCGCATAACAGCGGTCTTTTCAGGACTTCGCTTATTTTGAAAGCAGTGCAGATTACCAACGGTTTACTTGAAATATATGATAGTCCAATTTGCAAAATGCACCCTTTCGGCTAAGTTGCACCCACTTTTGAAATAATCAAATTGTGTTAATTTAGGAATTTTAATATTAAATTATAGAACAAACTTCACTACTTTTTCATTACCGTATACATTTTCGTAAAATCCGATTACATTGTGGTTTCGCGTAAAATGGTATACGAAACCTCCCGTCAAGTGACATTTTAAAGCCGTTTTTACTTCCAATTATTGCAAAAGTATCTCAAACTACTTTTTACTTTCAAGAAAAAAGAAAGCTGCCGTTTCAGCAACTTTCCTGTAACTCAGTGCATTGTTTTCATAATATGCATCAAAGCGTCTTTCTGCTCCGCAGTCAGGCATTTCCACTCATTTATAAATTCCCTCAAACTATCCGTTAATTCAATCATATCATCCTCCGCAAAAAACTGTGCTGAAGTTATGCCGAAAGCCTTACAAATAGCTTCAAGTGTTATGATAGACGGTACGGTATTGTGATTGAATATATTTATAATTGTGGACTGTGCAAGACCGCTTTCTTTTGCGAGTCTATATTTCGTCCATTGTTGTGCTGCCAAAAGCTGTTGTATTCTTTCCAGTGTATCCAATATGTCACCTCTTCGTCTCTAATATAACCATTTTTGATATTACTACTAATGGTTATAATTTAACAAAAAAGTAGCCATAGTTAATATTGCTATATTGAAATGTTAGTATGACTATGTTATGATATAGTTTAAGATAAAAAATAGGAGGATTACTATATGTCCAATAAACTAATCGTGCTTTTACTGTCAATGTTGGTATCACTTACATCATGCGGAGTATCAACCAATGTTCAGCAGACCAGCCCAGCAACAGAAAAACCTATATCTACAGCTACTGTTGCGGTGACTTCTACCCCTACCATTACTCCAACGGCAAAACCCACACCACAACCGACAGAGGAACCTGTCTATCAGTTTTCGTTAGACGATATTCCCGTTTACTCAGGTGCAAGCTACATCACACTAAATAACAACATTCCGAGTTTCCACGACACCGAAATGACCACAGAAGTTTTTGAGCGTTATAGCAAGCATGACTCTTTAGGTAGATGCGGTGTCGCTTACGCAAATGTATGCAAAGAGCTGATGCCTACCGAAGAACGCGGAAACATAGGTATGGTGAAGCCTTCGGGATGGCACACGATACGTTATGACTTTATTGACGGTATGTACCTTTATAACCGCTGTCATCTTATCGCCTACCAGCTTGCTGGAGAGAACGCAAATGAGGAAAATCTTATAACTGGTACGCGCTACCTAAATATTGAGGGAATGCTCCCGTTTGAAAACAAAACCGCTGATTATGTCAATAGCACAGGAAACCATGTACTTTATAGGGTAACACCGATATTTGTTGGTGATAATCCGTTAGCTCTCGGTGTGCAGATGGAAGCGAAATCTGTGGAGGATAACGGTGCTGGGCTTCAATTCAATGTGTTCTGTTACAATGTCCAGCCTGGCGTGGGGATTGATTATGCCACAGGCGATAGCTGGTCTGACGGTACTATGGAAGTTAAATCCATACCTACCAAACCACCAACTGCCGCAGCACCAGCCGCTCCTGTTTCAAGTGGAACTAAGTATATACTTAACACCAACACTAAAAAATTTCACTACCCTTCGTGTTCCAGTGTTAGTGATATGAAAGAAAAAAACAAGCGAGAATTCACAGGAACTCGCGATGAAGCAATTTCACAAGGTTTTGTTCCCTGTAAAAGGTGTAATCCGTAGCAAAAAGCTCCGAGCATTCTCGGAGCTTCTTAAATTAACACTACTTTATTCCTCATCCCACATTGGAAGCACTAAAGCGTCATATTCTGCGCTTATGGCTTTACACAAATCCTCCTCATCGTCTTCGCTAC
>OCHA01001222.1_pt1 | contig 21122 bp, 19 predicted proteins | sample 1538591 | NCBI WGS metagenome assembly OCHA01 (sample SAMN04571710, study PRJEB22368) | human gut metagenome | biome: human gut; material: stool | host: Homo sapiens | place: Luxembourg | collected 2012-09-06 | reverse complement strand
TCACGTAAACCTTGCTGTCATAATAAACCAGCTCATTTAAAGTATCCGAATTCCAGAAATCCACACTGCTGTCACAGGGATCCAGTCTGGAAATATCCATCATTTTCTCCAGATAAAAATCCGCCTCAAAAAACAGTCCACAGTCTGAAAAAGCGGCTACGATAGTGTTATAAACGGATTTCAGAGGGGATCTTAAGGTAAATCCGGAATTGGCATATTTCAGGCCATATTCCACAATCTTCGGGGGAAAACCAAGGCAGAAATAAAGTCTTACCAGGGCAAGATAAAGTCTGGATTTCTCCTTGGAACGCTCCATGTGAACTCCGGCCTCCCGGCAGATTTCGATCAGAGAATAAGCATATTCCCGAAAATTATAGGCAAAAATCCCATAACTTATATAATAGATTTCTTCTGTATAAACAGTAAAATCCGATATCTGCTTCAGCTCCTCCACACAGCGTGCCACATCCTCTTTTGTCCAGGTTCCTGTTTTTACTTTATTTTTTATTTCTTCAACTGTATACATACAAGTTTTATTCTCCTGCTTATTACTGTTGTTAATTCGACAAAAGACCCGGTGAGTTTAATAGATCACCCGGTCTCTTCCCTGTTCTTTGCCCATATAAAGTTTCGCATCCACATTTTTCAGCAAGGTGTCTATATTGGACTTGAAATCATTCTCCTCCACGCCAAACGTCATAGTAACCGGAATCCATTCTCCCCTCCAGTCAAACAGATCGTTGCCCAGCTTCATGCGAAAAGTGTTGAGCATAAAGCATACTTCGTCTCCGTTCATATCCGGGAAAAAGAAGATGAATTCTTCGCCTCCCCAGCGGCACAATTTGGCATGCTCACCCAGTTCCCGGCTCATGTGCTGTGTGATCCATACCAGTACCGCATCTCCGCAGTCATGTCCCCAGTGGTCATTAATTCTCTTAAAGAAATCAATATCGCCCATACCAATGGTAAACGCCATAACAGGCTCTTTCCTGCGCTTCTCCGTAATGTACTGTATCATCTGACGGCGGTTCCACAAACCTGTCAGCGGATCGGTCCCTGCCTGTTTCTTCAACTGCTCATTATACAGCACCAGCTTCTTCTCCGCAGATTCCACATTGGAGCTGAACATACTGCACGCTACAGCCATAAGCACAAACGTCACAATGGTATTTATGATCTGTAATACAACTGTAGCCGTTTCTGTCAGGGCAAAAACAGAAATATTTACCCTGCAGTACAAAAACAGGCTGAATCGTACTGCAAACAGAACTACTGTATAGCTGACCTTATACACAAGAGAATTGTAGACAGCAAAATATACCAGTACCAGCATCTCAAACATCAGATGCTGAATACCGCAGTCCCATCCATAGAGAATCACAAACACAATTATCCATGCCAGCTGCAGACTGCTGCAGACAAGCACACTGGTGTGTACCTTCAACCGGTATGTTGCATAAAAAGCAGCAACCGCCATTGCTGCGAAAATATATCCTGTCCAGACCTCTGTCTTCGGTCCCACAATGCAGAATACTAACGGAATGATCAGAAAATAAAGTCCCAGAATCAACAATATAATTCTGAGAAGGAACAATATACGCTGAGGCTCATTCTCATGAACTGCTTCTTTCCTCAACAATGCATAAAATTTCCTGCACAGCCCTTTAAACATTACAGGTGCCGCCTTTCCCACGAGTGTTCAATATAATAATATTGCACTATTTATCACAAAAATGCAACCTTTTTTGTAATTATTTATATTATTTGCGCTTTTTACTTTACGGTTCAATGGTAACGTTCCGCGAGGTGTTTTTTGTGAACAAAGTTCACAGGAAACCCGGGAATCTCAGCGCGAAATCATGCGAATGCATGATTTCTGCGCATCGCAAAGCGTGTTACTGGTCACGGAGTGACAGTAGCCTTTTTGCCAAATATTGCTTTTTATTCATAGTCAGGATTACAGAATCAAAAAATCTGATATATAAATCTTCGGCAGGTGCTTTAATCCTCCACTCTTGTTCCCATGTAATAGAAGCCTTTACAGGTATCCAGACGCACCTTCACATACTTGCCAAGAAGATCCGGGGTTCCCGGAAAATGAACCAGCAGGTTGTACTGGGTTCTTCCTGTGAAAATCCCCTTCTCTTTGCTCTCCGTCTCAACAAGAACTTCCTGAACTTCGCCCTGGAATCTGGAAGAAACTTCTCTTCCTTTCTCCTGAACCAGCTTCAGAAGGCGGTCAAAACGATCCTTCACCACATCCTCCGGAACCTGATCCTCCATCTTCGCCGCAGGAGTGCCGCTTCTCTTGGAATAGATAAAGGTAAATGCAGTATCAAAATCAGATTTCTCCACTACATCCAGAGTTTCCTGAAAATTCTCCTCAGTTTCACCCGGGAAACCTACAATAATATCTGTAGTCAGGGAAATATCCGGCACCGCTGTACGGATTTTCTCCACCAGTCCCAGATACTTCTCCTTATCATAATGCCGGTTCATGATCTTCAGGATACGGCTGCTGCCAGACTGCATAGGCAAATGCAGATGATGGCACACCTTCCTGCTCTTACTCATATATTCGATCAGCTCATCAGATAGATCCTTCGGATGAGAAGTCATAAACCGGATTCTCTTCAGTCCCTCGATCTGCTCCACCTTCTCAAGAAGCTGTGCAAACGTCACCGGATCCTTCAAAGTCTTTCCATAAGAGTTTACATTCTGTCCCAGAAGCATAACCTCTGTAACGCCATCCGCCACCAGAGCCTCTATCTCTTTCACAATCGCCTCCGGCTCACGGCTTCTCTCACGCCCTCTTACATAAGGTACAATGCAATAGCTGCAGAAATTATTGCATCCAAACATAATATTCACGCCAGATTTAAAAGAATAATTACGCTCTGTAGGCAACTCCTCCACAATCTTGTCCGTACCCTCCCAGATATCGATCAGCTGGCTGTCAAGATTCTCCATCTCATAAAACAACTCTGCAAACTTAAAAATATTATGGGTTCCAAACACCAGATTGACAAATGGATAATCCTTCTGGATCTTATCCACAACCTGCTTCTCCTGCATCATACACCCAAACAAAACAATCTTCATATCCGGATTAGACTTCTTCAGACTATGCAGCTTACCAAGACGGCCATACACCTTAAGATTGGCATTCTCACGAACCGTACAGGTATTATAAATCACAACATCCGCATCCTCTGTTTCCTGTCTCTTAAATCCAATCTCATCCATAATCCCTGCGACAACCTCAGACTGCTTCTCATTCATCTGACATCCAAACGTCTGCAGACAATAAGTAATCCTCCGTCCCAGCTCCCGCTCCCTCAAAGCCACCATCTCCGCCAGCTTCGCCATATAATAATACTGACGCTCTGTATCATCCTGAGGCGGTGTAATACCCGTATCTATCTTACTGAAATCAATCTCATTAAACATACTTTATTCCTTTCATAAAAAGACCCCTTGTCAAATCAAGGGGCTACTCCTGTCTATATCTAAATATTTTATCCTATTTACCCCCTTTTGTCCAGCAATTTATTTCCCCACACTAAGCACTGTCCTGCACAACTTTTCTCCACCCTATACAATTTTTCCTATCCCCAGGCGCTGCCTGCAGCCGCCGTCCCTTCCCAGTAACCAGTGAGAGGAAGTGGGTGCCGTCTGGGGGCATTGCCGAAATGGGGCGTCTGGCGAGCATAGCGATCTATAAAATTGCACTGTCTGAGCCCTGCAAGGGCGAGTTTGCAATTTTATAGATCACTAGGCGGCGGAGCCAGACACCCCATTTCGGCACCGCCCCCAGACGGCACCCACTTCCTCTCACGTCCCTCGAAATCAAAAAGGCTTCAGGGAACGCACTCACACACTCCCTGAAGCCATTCATATAGGGAAAATTACAGTTCTACGTAATGTCCCTCTGCTTCACCGTTTACTACATAATATGCCTTATTCTCTTCAGTCTTAACGTAAACTTTAATATCCTGGATATCTTCTTCTTTCTTTCCGGTCATCTCTGTCCAGGCCTTTTTCACATTTGCTACTACATCCTTAGTAGTAAATTCCTTGCCTGCATACTGAATAAAAATCTCCTCAGCTGCAACAGCAGCCTTCTTAGCAGTTCTTCTAACAGCAGGCTTCTTAGCCTCTGCCTTCCCAGCTGTCTTAGCCGGAGCCTTTGCAGTCTCCTTAACAGCCTCTTTCGCAGTCTCTTTAACACTCTCAGTAGCAGCCTTAACAGTCTCTGTAGCCGCTTTCACAGTCTCAACAACAGCTGTCTTAACAGCCTCTGCCTTACTTGGCTCAGCCTTTACCTCTGCTGCAGCTGTAGCTTTAACCTCAGCCACAGTCTTAGCAGCCTTCTTGGCCGCCATTGTTTCTGCCTTTTTTGTAGTTCTCTTCGTAGCCATTATAATAGCCTCCTTGACGGTGAATATAATCTTCGTTTTCGCTTCTATGATAGAATACTACGAATCAATTTTTTTTGCAAGTTCTGATAAAATCCCCCTTGACAAACCATTTCTCTGAATTCATAGGTAAAAGTATACAAACAAAACCTGTTAATTCCAGGAAATCCTCGGGTACAAATCTTAAAATCCTGATAATTTTTGTTTTCTTGCACAGTTATTACCAAAAAAAGGATGTATTTTCTTATTTTTTTCGTCATCTATTTCCCTGTAAAACCTTACAATCCAAGGTTCTCAAGGTCATATTTCATATAAGCATTCAATCTTTCTTTCAATTTTTCGTGCTGGGGCAGTTCCAGCTCCCTGTCAAGCTCCAGAATTCCTCCTGCGGCGTCACTGGCAGCTTTCAGTACATCTGAATCCTGATAAATATCTCCGATCCGGAACTCCAGCTGTCCGCTCTGACGGATTCCAAACAGATCTCCCGGTCCCCGAAGCTTCAGATCCTCCCCTGCTATAAAAAATCCATCATTCGATTTATTCAAAATCTCCAGTCTTCTGGAGGTCTCTTCCTCTTCATTTCCCTGCATAAAAATACAGTAAGACTGATATGCCCCACGTCCAACACGCCCTCTCAGCTGATGAAGCTGCGCAAGTCCGAACCGCTCCGCATTTTCTACCATCATTACCGTAGCGTTTGGCACATTTACCCCTACTTCCACTACTGTAGTAGACACCAGCACCTGGATTTCTCCCCTTGCAAACTGTTCCATGATCCCATTCTTTTCCTTGGGCTTCATTTTTCCATGGAGCATTCCAATGGTGATGTCTGATGGAAAAATCTCTCTCAGCCGTGCTGTATAGTCCGTCACGTTTTCCCCGTCTGCCCCCTCGCTTTCTTCTACCATAGGGCAAATCACATACGCCTGGCGCCCTTCCCGCACCTGCCTTTCTATAAAGGAGTAGGCTTTCGGGCGATAAGACGTGCCAACTACACAGTTCTTAATCGGGAGACGCATGGCAGGAAGCTCATCTATAATGGAAATATCCAGATCCCCGTATACAATGATCGCAAGAGTTCTGGGGATGGGAGTGGCACTCATAACCAGCACATGCGGCGCATTTCCCCTGGTAGTCAGTGCCTCTCTTTGCTTCACGCCAAAGCGATGCTGCTCATCGGTGATCACAAGGCCAAGATTCTCGTACACCACTTTTTCCTGGATCAGGGCGTGAGTTCCAATGATCACATTTGCCTCCCCGGATGCGATTTCTCCATAGATTCTTCTTTTCTCTTTCTGGGTGGTTGAGCCAGTAAGAAGAACCGGATGGCAGGATGAAATCTCCTGTTCCTCTATCAGCTTTGTAAATGCTTCAAAATGCTGATTTGCAAGTACCTCTGTGGGCACCATCAATGCTGCCTGATAGCCATTTTCCACAGTAAGGATCATTGCCAGAAAAGCCAGAATCGTTTTTCCGCTTCCAACGTCGCCCTGAACCAGCCGGGACATAAGGGTATGCCCGCAAAGGTCTCTTTCGATTTCATGCCAGGCGTTTAGCTGCGCCTTTGTCAGATGATAAGGAAGACCTTCCATAACCTGTTCTGTGATCCATACCGGCTTCATGGGAAAAGCGTTAGGAGCTTCTTCTGTTTTTCCCTTCAGGATCTGTACTGCCAGAATAAACAAAAGGAATTCGTCAAACACAAGGCGTTTTCGCGCCACCAGAAGTTCCTGCATATTGCCTGGAAAATGGACAGTGGAAATGGCATAATTATCATCTGCCAGGTGATAAAATTCCTTAATCTCATCTGGGAGAAATTCTGTCTGCAGGCTCTGTTCATCCAGGATCTGATGCATCAGCTTGATTATCAGTTTGTTTGTAAGCCCTGCAGTAAGTCCGTATATGGGCTGCATGCTGTGAAGGATTTCTTCATAAGCTGCGGGCGTGAAAATCTCCGGATGCTCCATCTCCAGATGACCTTTTTTTCTGGAGATTTTGCCACGGAAAATAAAGCAGCTGCCTTTTTTCAGAGTGTTTTTTAAGTAGGGGGCATTAAACCATACCACAGGAAGTTTTCCGGTGGTATCTGCCACAGTGATGGAGATCACCTGAAGATTACGGATCCTGTTTACATAGACTCCGGCAGTGACTGTTCCACGAACAGACACCACAGAGTTCTCCTTCAAAGAACCAATTTCCTCCGGTGCCTCATATGAGTCGTAATTTCTTGGATAATAATGGAGCAGATCATCTGTTGTAGTGATACCGATCTTCTGAAATAGTTTTTCCGTCTTTTCTCCTACTCCTTTTAGTTCCCGAAGAAGCTTTGCCACTGTTTTTCCTCTCTTTCTGATCATTCATCTCTGTTTCCGGGTCTTTCTTCATTTACCCGAAAAGCGTTCTCATTATTTTACAACAAAGACTGTCAATTTTCCATACTTATTTCACTTTACCCAGAGCAATATCTCCTGCTGCTAACCACTTCCAACTCAATAACAGCTTCACGGTGCGCAAAAAAACTTAATATTACCAATGAGCCTATGTTTATTATTAAAGAAGACAGGGCGGAAATCTTCCACCCTGTCTTCCATCTCTTTATCACTCGCCGCCCTGCAGCTATTCATTAGTTACTGTTCACTCCGTGACCAGTAACGCGCTTCGCGATGCACAGAAAGACGAACCTTCTTGTGACAAGCACAAGAAGTAGCGTTTGCTGCGCAAACTTAATTCTCGGGTTTTCTGTGAACTTTGTTCACAAAAAACACCTCGCGGAACGTTATCAGTGAACAGTAACATTCATTACTCAACAGAAATAATGTAATAATAAATCGGCTGTCCGCCCATATTTACCTCTACTTCGCAGTCCGGATATGCTTCTTCCAGCTCTGCGGCAAGGCTCTCGGCATCCTCTTCTGTGGTCTCAGCACCGTAGTAAATGCTGATCACCTCAGAATCCTCGTCTACCATAGCTGCCACCATCTCTTTGGCAACATTCTCACGTCCCTTGCCTACTGCAAGAATTCCGTGATCACCGATTCCCATAATATCGCCCTCGTGGATTTCTTTCTCATCCAGTCTGGTGTCTCGGACTGCGTATGTTACCTGTCCGGTCTTCACCATGGATACAGCCTCCATCATGGCTTCCAGATTCTCTTCTCCATTCATTTCCGGCTGGAAGCTGATCAGAGCTGTGATTCCCTGCGGAATCGTCTTGGTAGGAACTACCACGATCTCTTTGTCCTCGGTAAGGTCTCTCGCCTGGTTTGCAGCAAGAACAATATTCTTATTATTCGGGAAAATATAAATAGTATCTGCATTTACTTCAGCGATGGCATTGAGCATGTCCTCTGTACTTGGGTTCATGGTCTGACCGCCCTCGATGATATAATCTACATTCAGCTCTTTAAACAGGGTGGAGAGTCCTTCTCCGACGGAAACACTGATAAATCCGTATTTCTTATGCTCTTTGGCGGCTTTCACAGCAGCTTCCTTCTTCTCCTGTTCTTCCTGCTCCCGGGCAAGCTTCTCGGCATCCTTGATCAGCTTCTCCTGATGTTCCTCACGCATGTTATCAATCTTCATGCGGGAAAGTGCACCGTAGGTAAGCGCTTTCTCGAATGCCTGGCCAGGATGATTGGTGTGTACATGTACTTTCACGATTTCATCATCTGCTACCAGTACAATGGAATCACCAATTGATGTAAGGAACTCCTTGAAGCTGTGAAGCTCCTCATCTGGAAGAGGCTTATTCAAAAGAATGATGAACTCCGTGCAATATCCAAATTTGATATCCGCTTCTGCCTGCTGGGAGATCCTGGTCACTGCCGGACCGGAAGATACCTTCTCAAATGCAGAATAGTCGATTTCTTTTCCAAGATAACCATCAAATGCACCACGGAAAACTTCTAGAAGTCCCTGTCCGCCTGAGTCTACTACACCTGCTTCTTTCAGGACAGGAAGCATTTCCGGTGTGCGGGCAAGTGTCTTCTCAGCATGCTCGAAAATGGCACGGAAGAAAAGCTCCAGATTCGCAGATTCCTCTGCAATCTCAGCAGCCTTTACTGCGGCCTCACGTGCTACTGTAAGAATGGTACCTTCCTTCGGCTTCATAACTGCTTTGTATGCAGTCTCTACAGCCTTCTCCATAGCAGCTGCGATCACAACTGCATCCATTTCTTTATGTCCCTTGGTTCCCTTGGTAAAGCCTCTGAGAAGCTGGGAAAGAATAACGCCTGAGTTACCTCTGGCTCCACGCAGGGAACCGGACGAAATAGCCTTGGCGAGTGTCTCCATATCAGGATCTGTAAGACTGCTTACCTCTGATGCAGCTGACATAATAGTCATTGTCATATTCGTACCGGTATCTCCATCCGGAACCGGGAATACATTCAACTCGTTGATCCATTCTTTCTTCGCTTCCAGGTTCTTGGCTCCTGCCAGAAACATTCTGGAAAGTATCTTGGCATCTATGGTCTGTCTATCCACCACAAGTTTCCTCCTCTAATCCTAATCTATTGCACGAACACCTTCTACGTAAATGTTGATTTTCTCAATCTCCATTCCTGTAAAAGCCTCGACTTTATATTTCACATTGTTTACAAGATTATCTGCAATAGTGCTGATATTCACACCGTACGCCACGATTACATGAAAATCAAGGCGAATCTTATTATCTTCTGTGATCTTAACATTTATACCATGCTGTAAGGAATCTCTCCTGAGCAGCTTTACAAGGCCGTCCTTCATGCTGACAGCGGCCATACCGATAATACCAAAACATTCTACTGCAACGCTTCCTGCATAAGTCGCGATTACATCCGTATCAATAATGATCTGGCCAAGGCCGGAATCTATACGTCCCTTCATATGGTTTACCTCCATTAATTTGATTTTCAAAATGTATATACCATATTATACCCTTTTTTCATTCATAACACAATGTCCAATTTTAGCACGCATCCACGCAAATAGCAAATTTATTTTAAATTGTTTTAAAATTTTCCTTTTTTTGCTTGCAAAATGTTTTTCCATCTGTTAGAATATGAACTGTTGAAAAAAAGCGTCAAGGAGGTGCTATCATGGCTAAATGCGCAATTTGTGAAAAAGGTGCTCATTTCGGAAATAATGTGAGTCATTCCCATAGAAGATCCAATAAGATGTGGAAATCAAACGTGAAATCCGTTAAGGTTAAAACTGAAGGCGGAGCTAAGAAAATGTACGTATGTACTTCCTGCTTAAGATCCGGAAACGTTGAAAGAGCCTAAGAAACACCTGCCCTCACAGTTTTGTGGGGGCTATTTTTTTTGTTTCCCGGATAAGCATTTTCTAAGTGTGTTTGAAAAATCATTCCCGCAAAATATGGCACACATTTTGCAGAAAGCCTTTTTCAACAAGCTCCAGAGCAGTTTCTCCCAGACAGAAATTATTTTAATAAAATGATACCAGTGTCAAAAGGTCAAAAAGCTGTTCGTGCTTGCACGATAAGGCTTTTGAACTTGGGACACGCCAAATATGAGAAAGTAGCGATTTACGCAGTAAATCAGCGGATTTCGAATATTTGGAGGATTGCGGGAGCAGCGTAGCTGCGTAGCAATCCGGGTATCAAATGAGTGTCAAAAGACCTTTTGACACTCATTTCATAAAATAGATCATTACATAAAATGTAAATGGGTATGAAAGGATTCGCTGATAATCTTTTCATACCCATTTTATTTACAAAATAAATGATAGCCACACAGCATACACAAAGCTGCTGCAATCAGAAGTGCGGTGGTCTCAGAGACAAGCAAGCCGATCACCATTCCAAGTCCGATGAAAAACAACATAAAACCAAGAGCTTTTCCCATAATTCATACAGCCTTGCCTCTTTGGTTTAGTATATTTTATGCTGAAATGCCACATCTGAACACATTAACTTCTAAAATAACCGCCTGTATCTTTTATAATCAGTTACCTGATCAGACAGCTGACAGATATGACTGTTTTCTTAGAGCGTGTCTGAAGCAGGATCTACAGTTTCATCCGCGCTGTTATCTCCGCCAGGTGCGAAGCGGTTTACAAAGTCAGGAACCATATCCAGAACTTTAGTAAGACCATCCTGGTTCTTTACGTTTACAAGCTTGGTGGTGCCATTCTGGATTACCAGAACTGCGCATGGGCTCATCTTTCCGGCGAGACCTCCGCCGCCATTGTTCTTTTTATCACCTGCAAATGCACCAGCGCCTACACCAAAGGATACATCCACCAGTGGAAGTATAATGGTGTCTCCTACATGGATCGCATCTCCTACCACTGTCTTCGCAGATACAAATCCATCCATTCCCTTAAACAGGGAGCTTACGGTTTCTTTAAAGTTGTTTTCGTTTTCCATTTCTAGTCCTCCTTATGCTTCCATCGGTTGATAACGTATTTTATATTTTTATTGAAGTAAATCTCTATTGCTGCCTTGATAAGCACAATGCCATAAATACGACCTTTCAGAAATACATTTCCAGTCAGCTGGTTCTCTCCATCAAAAAGCGGATTCACATGAATCCTGTTCTTGTGAAATGGAAAGGTCATACCAAGCACTGCCAGAACTGTCCCGGTAATGGCCGGATCATCGCATCCAAAAGTAACATCACCTTCCAATTTCGTTGGAAGTACATGATGGAGCAGACCTTTTGCATCTTTCCATATAAGAGAAATTGCAGCCTTGGTCCGTTCATTGGTAAGAAATTCTTTCCACCAGCCAAGCTTATCTGTGATTCCTGAAATTGTTTTCTTTATATTTTTAATTTTCTCAATTATACCTTTAATTATTGAAATAACCTTATTCCACAGATTACCCGGGAATCGGATTATTTTGCTTAGTATTTCCCAAATACGCGTAATTAAGCCGGACTTTGAAGCAGATTTGATATTTTCTTCCTGCTTCTCTGCTGATGGCTTCCCTGTCTGCGGTTCTGCTGTATTATTTTCCAACAGCACCGCCTCAGTTTTTGGCGCATGATCTTGAAAATTCTCTGCTGCATGTGCTTCAGGCTGAGATGCTTTCTTCTCAGTTTCTATGCGAGACTCTGCCATCTGCTTAGTTTTCTCTTCAGCAACAGCATTACTCACATTCGACTCTTCACCAGAAGCTTCTTTTACATCTGGCTTTTTTGTTCTGTTCTCCTGAGATATTCCCTTCGTTTGCGCAGATTTCTTTTTCCTCTTCTTTGCCTTACTCCTGGAGGTTTGGCTGACGGAGTTCTTTCTTCTGCCGCCTTTTAGCTTCTTAAGCCAGCCTTTTATAGTTTCTAATGAAACTCCAAAAAACAGGACCACCAGCTTTCCTTCTCCATTATGAAAGCAAAACCTGACGCCTATGACGTGGAACAGCCAGGTAATTCTGGCTTCCAGTTCTGTCTCCTTGAAGCTGCCGGTCTCCTTCACAGCCCTCGCCTGGTAGCGTACCGGGCAGAACAACAGAAGAAGCACTGCCAGAAGCGCAAGTCCCAGCAGGATTCCCAGTATGATCAATATAAACTTTATGAGGATCCACAGTATATGTAACATGCGCTCACCTGTTCTTAAAATATTCTTTTACCTGAAATGCACCTGTCTCCCCGTAAATATTCTTCACAATATCTACTGCCAGATCAATGGCTTCGTCTTTTCCCTTCGCCATACCAACAATCTCAGGACATCTGGCATAATAGCTCTTCTGGATCAGCATGTAGGACGGTACAATTTCAAGAAGATTTCCCGGATTCTCAGACAATGTGACCAGATAAACACCAAAAGCCACCCTGCCTGCGTCAATCCTCCTCCGTGCTTTTGCCGCGTCTTTGATTCCTTCTCCCACATAATAGTCTTCTCGCCATTTCAGCATATTCGGCACAACTCTCCTTTGTTATTACTGCTTGACATACACCTTTTGTTATATTAATGATTCCCTTCTCTGGAAATTTTAAACATTTTGCAACTATTCCGCAAAGCATTTCTTGTGAACCTCGTTCACAGAACGAACCTGTCAGATGCTAGAGCGTGTTTGAAAAATCATTCCCTAAAGCGTGTTTGAAAAAGGCTTTCTGCAAGATGTGCGTCACAATTTGTGGGAGATTTTGTCCGGATGAGGGCGCCGTAGCGGGCTACGGCAACCGAATTCGGGCAAAATATACCGCAAAGTGGGGCGTGCAGATTGCGGGAATGCTTTTTCAAACAGGCTCTAGCAACATTATCATATAATAAAGGCTGCGTAAATCAGCTACGCAGCCTTTATTCTCCCCATGAATCAGAAATATTTCTGCTGCCTGTCCCATAATCCGGCACTTCGCAGTTCCAGATATTCCTGGTACGCCTTCTCAACGATCTGCTTCTCGTTTGCAAAACGAAGCAGATGGTAAATCTCGTGAAACTTGTAATACCCGGAGTCCACGAAAAATTCCTCTCTTTGAGGCTTGCTATGATAATTATCCGCCGTCATAAGATACCAGTGTACCTCTTTATTGACCATGTCTTCCGGCACTGTGAAATTGTATTGGCTCTTGCCTACATACTTCACAATGGAAGCTCTGACATCAGCTTCCTCCTTCACTTCCCGCAATGCGGTCTGCTCATGAGTCTCTCCTGGCTCTACGGTTCCTTTCGGTAAAACCCAGCCTTCGTAACGGTTTTTGTAAGATTTATATAGTGCAAGAATCTTACCTCGATGAATTACCACACCGCCACAGCTCGTTGCTTCTATCATGCTGCAATCCTCCTGTAATGCGTGTGTTTTCTAAACTGTATATAGTATACCTCTTTTTCAGAAAACTGGCAACAGGGAATATAATATAGATTGCTGTTAGTTGGCGTAATAAGCATCAAAAATCTGTCCCGCAATCGGAACTGCTGCCTCACTGCCGGAGCCTCCATTCTCCACGATCACAGCGACCACAAGATCCGGGTCATCCACATTGGAATAGCCAATAAACCAGGAATGGCTGTGTCCTTCCTCGTCAAACTCCGCGGAACCGGTCTTACCTGCTACTGTATAGCTTCTGCCGGAAAGTGCGGAAGCTGTACCGGAATCAACCACCTGTTTCATTAATTTGCCAAGAAGATTGGCCTCGTTGGAACTCATCAGCCGTTTATAAGCTACCGGCTCTGTCTTTTTTACTGAATCGCCATTATCATTTACCACCTCGTCAATAAGATAAGGTTTCATCAGAACACCGTCATTTGCAATGGCACAGGTGATCAATGCCATATGCATAGGCGACACAAGAGTATTGCCCTGTCCAATGGCAGTCTGCATGATCAGAGGAGTTACGGAATCTGCATCAAGGGAAAAGCTGCTGGTTCTGTAGGAGTTCAGCGGCAGACTCTTATTAAACAGAAGATCCTCTGCAGTCTCGCGAAGAGATGCACCCCCAAGACCAACTCCAATATCTGCAAATGCACAGTTGCAGGAATTTGCAAATGCAGAATAGAAATTCTCCTGCCCGTGAACTGTATTGTGATAACAGTGGATCGTGTGATCCTGCAAGGTGATACTTCCCTCACAGAGATAATTGTATCCCTCAAATGTTCCCTTTTTGCGGAAATAATCAAGTGCAGTCACAACCTTAAAGGTAGAACCTGGCGGATATGCACCATTTGTGGCTCTGTTCAGAAGACTGCTGTCATTCTCATCGTTGACCAGATAGTCCCAGTTGTCCCCAATGGTATTTGGATCAAAATCAGGCTTGCTCACTTCTACAAGTCTTTTTCCGGTAGATGGTTCCATTACCACAACAGCCCCTCTTCTGTCACCCAATGCATTGTAGGCAATACTCTGAAGATTGGCATTCAGGGTAGATACAACTGTATCTCCGGTATTCTTCTCATTAAGGAACTGGTTCTTCATCTGAGTCAGAAAAAAAGAATGGGAAGTCAGAAGGGTAAAGTTCGCTTCTGATTCCAGACCGCTTTTTCCATTGGTATCATACCCCACAACATGAGAGAACATATTGGAATATGGATAATTACGTGTCTCAGTTCCATCCTCACTTACATTGGTCTGCGCCAAAATCTGTCCGTCAGAAGACAGGATCTTACCTCGTACTACACGGTCGGAAAAGGAATCCTGTCTGGTATTGTAAGGACTGTTAATAAAATCATCGCTTTTAAAGCCATCAAAATAAATCAGATACCCGATCATACTGATAAAAATAATCCCAAAGAAGATGGAAACAAAGGTATATTCTTTATTTCTGGCTTTGCGCTTTTTAGTAATCTCTTTCTTCCGCTGCCTCAACAGCTCTCTGTCTCGCTCTCTTTGCTGCCTCTCGTCGATGTCTCTCAATTTCTTCGTCCTCGTCCTCTCTATAAATATACAAGCCCTGGATAATAGCGATCATCAAAATCATACACATTATGGAACTTCCTCCATAGCTGACCAGAGGAAGGGTCACGCCTGTCATAGGTATGAATTTGGTGGCACCTCCAACGGTAAGGAACACCTGAAACGCATATTCCGTACCAAGACCAATGGCGATCAGTTTATAAAACGGATTCTTAATCTGCAGGGCAATCTCCACGATAGTAAGGAAAAAGCTCATACACACAAAGATCAGGCAGATGGCAAAAATCCCGCCAAGCTCCTCGCAGATTGCACTGAAAATAAAGTCGTTTTTTACAACCGGAATTTTCTCCGGAGAGCCTTGGCAAAGTCCCATTCCAAACCATCCGCCTGTACCAATGGCAAACAGGGACTGTACGATCTGGTATCCTTCATTCTGATAAACTGCCATAGGATCTTTCCATGCACTGACACGCTGCCTTACATGGCCAAACAGGTGATATGCCACTACAGCGCCTGCTGTACCGCCTGCAATTCCAATGCAAAGGTATGCCGGCTTCCTAGTTGATACATAGATCAGCACCAGATAAGCCACAAAAAATATTACAGCACTTCCAAGATCTCTTGAAAGCACCAGGATTCCCACATGAAGACCTGCCACAATAGTAGCCAGCACAACTTTCTTAAAAGTTACCTCTCTTGCCAGAAGGGATGCCATAAAGAACACGAAGGTCAGCTTGATCACCTCGGAAGGCTGGATTCCCATCAGAGAGAGCTTGGCGCCGTAACTTGTCTGTGCCAGAACAAGAACTGCTCCAAGAAGAACAACTCCAAGCCCTGCATACACCCAAGTGAGATCCTTGAGAAATTTCATCCTGCGGATCATAACCGGAATCACCAGCGCCACTGCACTTCCGCACGCAACGATCAAAAGCTGCTTATTGGCAGAGGCAATATCCAGCCTGCACAGCATTATAAATCCAACGCTTAAAAGCATGCACATGTTATTTAAAAGCAGCATAGACGCATTTTTATAAATTCTGCGGTATAAAATAAGGATCGCAGCAAAATATATCATCATTTCTGCATAAAAGATGACAACCTTAAAATCAAAGGTTTTCAGAAAAATCACAACAAATGCGGTAAAATCCAGGAAAAAGGTTAAGGTGATCTGACTTCTTAAAAGTCCTTTCCTGTCTGAAGCGTGTTTCCCGACAACAAGGTAGTAGCACAAAACTGTGTACACGATCATCAGTGTCAGGATCACATATTTGGATAATTCAACAACAATATTAATCATACGCCTTTACTCGGCTCCTCTTTTAAAATGACCTTTTGTAAACTCATATTCGTGAGATACCCGGCCGCCATGATATGCAGCCACAAAATCTTCCACGATCCGTTCTGTCTCTTCCCTGCTTTCTATGGTAAAAGCCAGTCTTACAGATGAAACACCAAGTTCTTCCACCCTGCCTGCTTCCTTCAAAAGCCCGTATGGCAGACTGTTATAGATGATATTATAACATGAATCTGCCGCCTTTGTATTTCCCATTTTCCATGGGCGGCAATAACAGACCACAGGAAATTCCTTGTCATAACGGTCTTTCAGAACAAGCCTCTCCTCCTGTCCATTGCAGCCGGAAGTATTCTTGCGTACACACTGGGCGCTGTGCATAAGAGGCAGACGGCCGTAGACAATCATCTCACTGCCTGCATTTTCCCTGTGGCGAAGTTCCTTCTCATTCAGCTCCAGGGGAACTGTATTTCGAAGGATTCCCTGATCTTTCCAGAAACGGATGGCTTCATCATTCCAGGTATACAGGGAGTGATCCAGCACACACTTGTCTGCCAGTCCCATCTGTGCCAGTGCACTGTAGGACTCCAGATTCCGCACAAGAAATCCGCTCAGCCCTGCTTCCAGCCACTTTTTCACCTGCTCCATATAACCTTCCGGTGGATTTTCTCTTGTAATATGAGGAAGAGAAAGGTACATTTCCTTTCCATTATCAAGACCTGTCTGCAAATGTTTCTCCATTAATGCGTAAGGAAGATAAATGCCCTGGATTCCGGTCTTTTGGCAGAGGACTTCAGAAGCATCCTCGTTTTCACAGGACACGTAAACCGGAATGTATTCCTCTTTATTGCGGGGAACATTATCATGAATCACAACATCACGGATTTTTGCCGGAGTCTCTTCTGCAATTCTCTTAACCCGCTCGTCTCCCACATTTCGCCTGTATTTTCGTAAAAGCTTCTCCTTCAGATTCTCTAATGCCTGATGCCGCGCCTCATTTAAAGTCTTCATGGGAACAAAAACGGAATCCTCCATATAAATTTCCAGTTTTTCCCATATAAATGAGGTGTTTCCCAGCTTGTCCATCTGCTGACGCACTCGTTCTTCCGTTACCGGCTGGCTCTTTGCGTATTGTACTTCTCCAACACATTCATATGCATCTTCTCCCTGGCAGGAAACATGAAGAAGGACCGGAGAACCGGGGACAAGGTGAAGTTCACCTGTGATTTTCTCTTTCAGCTGCTTCGTTTCCAGGAAAACTTCCCCTGTTTTTTTCTCATTTGTAAAAGCCATCATCTGAGGACCATTTCCCATCTGATAGTAGCCTGTACAGGAACCGCCTCTGTTAAACAGATCCAGAAGATATTTTTTATCTTTTTCTGTCACATGATAATTCGCAGGTCCTTTTTCAAAAAGAAAATCCAGATATTTCCGATACATACCGGTAACGCCAGCAGTGTAAGCCGGCTGCTTCATTCTGCCCTCTATTTTCAGAGAAGTAACTCCCGCTTCTATAATTTCAGGCAAAATTTCAATGGTGCAGATATCTTTCAGGCTTAACGGGCAGAATTCTCCTTTTCCATACTCTTTTGCCCTGAAATTCTTCACCTGGTACGGCAGACGGCAAGGCTGGGCACAACGACCTCTGTTTCCGCTTCTGCCTCCTAAAAGACTGCTCATCAGACATTGTCCTGAATAGCTGTAGCAAAGTGCTCCATGGACAAAAGCCTCTATCTCAATTGGACAGGCTTCATGCATGCGTGAAAGCTCCTGAAGGGACAGCTCTCTTGCTGCAACCACCCGGGTTGCTCCCTGTTCTGCCAGAAACTTCATACCTTCCGGGCCGGTCACCGTCATCTGTGTACTGGCATGAAGATGAAGCTTGGGAAATTCCCTCTTCAGAAGGGAAAATACTCCCATATCCTGAACGATCACTGCATCAAGACCAGCGTTATAGTAAGGTTCCAGATAGGAAACCAGGTGTTCATTTAGTTCTTTGTTTTTCAACAGGGTGTTGACAGTGAGGTATAGCTTCCTGCCATGAATATGTGCCACATCAATAGCCCGAAGAAGCTCCTCTTCATTAAAATTCTGGGCATATGCCCTGGCTCCGAACATCGTACCACCTACATATACGGCATCTGCGCCTGCTCCAAGCGCTGCCTCAAAGCCTTCGTAGGAGCCGGCAGGAGCCAGCAATTCTATATTGTTCTGGTTCAAAGTTTGTCCTCCATTTTATGTGAAAGTCTCAGATCTCAGCAGAAAAAATACCGCCTCAGTCCACGGCATTTTTCTCTTATCTGCCAGACAGACGATTTGCTGATAAAGGAAAAGAGGAATCACCTAAGCAATCCCTCCTGCTATTATTTCAGCATTTCATCCAGTTCTTTTTCCAGTTCTTTTACTTTACCTTCCAGAAGATTCTTCCCGTCAAGAGCTTCCTGCTCATTCTTCTGTGCTTCTTCAATCTGCATGCGAAGGGAAATAAGCTCGTGCTTCAGGTCATACATCTCCTGATCCTTCTGCTGCAGGTCAAGTTCGTAAGTCTCCACCTGCTTCTTCGCCTTGAAGTAATCGTCTGTAATATTCAGGCTGAGAAGCATATGCTTGGTCTCCATAGGCTGTCTGCCGTATCCTGGCACAGTCTCCAGCTCTCCTATCTTCTTATTCATATATGATGCAACCTGCTGGAAATATTCCTCTGATTCATATCCTCCCAGGGTAATGATCTTACCCCCGATGATCACCTGTGCTGTATTCTTGACCGCCATTCGTTCAAGCCTCCTGTATCTTTATACTACCAGATTCTCCTTACACTGTTACACGAAAATAATCCGTCGCTTTCATTCTATAGCCGGTAACCTTTTCGTGGAATATTATCTGTAAATCTAATATTCTCACAATGTGTCCGGAAAAACCAGTCTGTTTACTATCTTTTCGTATCATAATTTATGTAAGCACTCCTATTATAATCGAAAAGTGTTGAAAAGTATAGGATTTTTTACAAAATTATGAAAAGTGCCTGTTTTACTGGGTTTCACAAGGCACTGTTTAGCATTTACTTCTCCTTTATCCGTTGCGCTGAGGGGAATGAGTATGTTATAATACGCACAGCCCCTTAATTTTGCTGAATGTCGGGTTACTTTGCCTTTATCAGAGTTGCCGCTCTGGTAAGGGCTTTTTTATTAAATTTCTTTTCCATCATGTGTAATCTGAAATAAAATGGTACACATCACACCAGAAAAGAAAATTAATACTGCTTCTGTTGCTGTGAACATCTCTCAAGCTCCTTTCTTTTAGCATGCTCTATGAAGAGCTTCACCAAAACTGATCTGCTTACCACTGCGATAAACTTTCCATGCTTTCAGCATGATCTTGCTAAGGTTGTACTTCATATCATAATCCCCTTTCTGTTATGAAAAACTATAGGCTACGTGATGATTTTTCCCCTGTATCTGTTTCAATGGTAAATTGTTCGTCTTTAGGTCTATGCCCCATTCTGTAGCCATATAACGCGCATGTTGTGCAAGTACACATTCTTACTTCTGCCAACTGTCCGCAGCAACAATCAAGGCATTTCTGCCGAATTGCTTTTATTGGTGTTAATTTCGCTATTTCTTTCAGCTCCTTTCTCTTCTGGGAATCCCGATCAGCTCCGGCAGGTCTTAAACCAATCTTGGCAACTTTTGTTCCTTTGCTTACCCTTGCCCGGTATTATATTGGTGGCTCCGGTGTGCTTTCGCTACTTCGTTTTCACCCTTCGCTGTTGTTCTGTTCTCTTGAACTGATTATAGTATACTGCGTACGTAGTTTCTTATCTATTGACATTTCACACAAATATGTACGTAGTTTTTCTATGTTTTTCACTGTGTACATAGTTGACTTTTCATGTTATACTATGTACATAATAGGAAAAGTGTAAGTGTTCGTTTACACGCCATATTCAGAAAGGAGCAAACCACATGCCAGAATCATCTGCTAAAGCTAAATATGATATTGAATATGCCAAAACAAAATTGAAACGTGTTCCTCTGGATGTCCAGAAAGAAAAATACGAAGAGATAAAAGCCGCTGCCACTGCTGCCGGTGAATCCGTAAACGGCTACATCAAGAAAGCAGTAGATCAACGAATGGAACGAGAATCTAATGAGTAAACTTTCCAGAAAATACCACCCACAAGAGAAAATCAAAGCCCAGAAAATTTGTGGCACATTCCGGCTCATATTCTTCAAAATCCCTTTGTATCTATGGCTTGGATTGCTCTTCATAGTATTTTGTGTTACAAAATGCAATATAGCAGCTGTATTATTGCTCTGTGCTTACCCTGGCGCATATATCTGGCTATGGCTGCTTATATGGCATTTCATAACAAGGAAATGGGAATTCTTTGTATAACAAAGCTATTTTATTATTCTATCAAGAAAGGATGTGTTACTATGCCATTACCACAGCGTGAAGATTATACAATAGAAGATATCTATGCTTTACCAGAAGGAACCCGGGCAGAGCTGATTGACGGCCAGATCTATTACATGGCTCCACCTACCAGAAAACACCAGGATATCGTTGGCGCATTGTACCGGAAGATTGCAGACTACATTGACAGTAAAGGTGGTTCCTGCAAAACCTATGTCTCTCCATTTGCCGTATTCCTAAACGAGAATGATAAAAACTATGTAGAGCCGGATATCTCCGTGATCTGCGATTCAAGCAAGCTCAACGATAAGGGTTGTACTGGTGCCCCGGACTGGATCATTGAAATTGTTTCACCAGGCAGCAGGCGAATGGATTACTTCACCAAGCTATTCAAATACCGGACTGCAGGTGTTCGTGAATATTGGATTGTGGATCCACTCAAGAACTTTGTCATTGTCTACAACTTTGACACCAGCGATTCCGAACAATACACCTTTGCTGATACGATCAAAGCAGGCATTTATGAAGATCTGTATATTGATTTCAGTAAAATGGATTTTTAAGGCAAGAACCTGAAAGAAAAAAAATAAGAACAAAGAAATAGCCGCCCTGCTCTCTGGTGATATGCCCCTTGTCAAGTAGACAGGTGAGATATCTAAAGGTAAGCGACAAAAATACCTACATTTCATTTTGGAGTGTAGGTATT
>OCHA01001214.1_pt1 | contig 21264 bp, 9 predicted proteins | sample 1538591 | NCBI WGS metagenome assembly OCHA01 (sample SAMN04571710, study PRJEB22368) | human gut metagenome | biome: human gut; material: stool | host: Homo sapiens | place: Luxembourg | collected 2012-09-06 | reverse complement strand
AGGCAGTGGCGGAGACACCAGCGGAACCAGCGGCGCAGGCAGTGTCAGAAAAGCCAGCGGAACCGGCAGCGCAGGCAGAGGTGGAAAAGCCAGCGGAACCGGCGACACAGGCAGAGGTGGAAAAGCCAGCGGAACCGACGGGTCAGACAGTGGCAGAACCTGCCCAGAACAATAGCCAGGAAGAGAGTAAAACAGAAGAGCAGCCTACTGCATCTGACTCTGGGGAAAATAAAGACCAGACTAATGTCGAAAATGGAGCCGAGAATTCTCAGGAAAGCCAACCTTCAGAAGAAGCGAAAGAAATTCTTTATCATGTAACTTTCGACGAGCACGCAGCAGATTTTGGAAAAATCCAGGTTCGCGGCGAAGGGGCTCCGGTGGAGAATATTTCTTCTTACAGAAAAGAAGTAAAAGAAAATGAAAGTTTTGCTTTTTCTGTTAAAGCAAACGATGGATATGAAGTAGACCATGTTTGCTTTGCAGACACTCAGGCAGATATTCAGAAAAATGCAGATGGTCTCTACGAGATCCAGGCTGTAACAAAAGATGAGAAAGTTACTGTTACATACAAAGCAGTAGCTCAGGAGCCAGTGGCAGAGCCACCAGCTGCAGAGAATAATATCGCATTATTAATGCTTGATGAAACAGATCACGAACAGAACGTTATTACTTATTATGAAGTTGTATTTAAATATGAGGATAAGGATGGAACCCTCCATACCTTAACTACTCAGCAGATAGAAAGTGGAAAAGCTGCAGTAGCACCTGCTGCACCTGAAAAAGATGGCTATCGTTTTATCGGATGGGATAAAGATTTCAGTAATGTAACAGCAGATATGGAAGTTACAGCTCAGTATTCTGAAATTGGTGCAAAGGTAAAATATCAGATTATTTATCAATATACAGATGGAACTGTAGCAGCGCAGCCATGGGTAGCTGAATTTGAAAAAGGTGTAACTTATGAGAATACGATTACTTCACCTCAGTTAGAGGGTTTTAGTGTTGACCAGTCAACAGTAACTTTTAGTGGAAAAGTAGAGACAGATCAGACAATTACAGTTACCTATACAGGAACTGCAACAACTTATACAGTTAAGCATTTGCTTCAGAATACAGATGGAAAAACGTATACAGAAGATGCTAGTGAAACAATTGACGGTACTACAGGAACTACAACTGTAGCTGCAGCGAGAGCATATAAAGGCTTTACCTCACAAGAGGTGAGTCAGGCAAAAGTAAATGCGGACGGTTCTACTGTCGTTGAAATTAAATATGACAGAAACAGCTATCGTCTTACCTGGAATACAGACGGTGGAAGTTATGTTGAGCCAAGTGATATCCTGTATGGTGCTTCTATAACACTGCCGAAAGAGCCAACTAAGCTTGGATATACATTTAAAGGCTGGAATAATTGCCCGGCAACGATGCCGGCAGAAGACACTACTGTAACAGCGAAATGGGAAATTAATACAAGAGCTGCATACAGAATTATTTACTGGCAGGAATCATTGGAAACTCCAGGAACATATGAGATGGCTAAGAACAAGAATGGCGAAGCGGACATAGTTGATGGTACTGATGTTGTTGGAAAAAATATTTCTTATAGCGTAGAAAAAAATCGCTATAATGGATTTGAACCTGCTGTAGAAAAGAATAAAGGAGATATTCAGATTACAGCCGATGGGCAGGCTGTTAAGAATATTTATTATAACAGAAAGACATATACAATAAAATTTTATGTTCCACAAAGACGAAATTATTGGGGAAATCCAACTGATTGGAAAGTAGACAGTAATTTAGAAATTTCAGCACGATACGGTGAGGATGTTTCAGCACAGTGGAATGATTCTGCGCATAACCAATATTTATGGTCAACAGGAAAAGGGACAAACATATATTATACGTTGCTTGCCAACATGCCTGCCGAAAACTTAGTGATGTATGGGTATGATTTGAAAACTGGAAAAAACATTATATATTATACAGAGACTTTAGATAGTACAGCTGTAGCTGAAAAATATAATGTATATGCAACATTTGAAGCAGGCAAAGATATGTTTTTAACCGATGAGGATAAAATGCCAATTGATGGATTCAAATGGAAGTCATGGAGAGAAAAGGGAGAAGGTAATCTTTGGCTAAAATATTCTCGTAATTCCTATGTACTTCATTTTGCCAATTGTACCGGTGTTGCAGATGCAAGTATAAAATTTGAAGCCAATGTCTCCGGTTATAAACCATTGGATAAAGATGTACAGCCTCCAGCAAACGTGGACAGTGATTACATTTTTGCTGGTTGGTATACATCCCCGGCATGTGAAGATGGCACAGAATTTGACTGGCAAACAAAAATGCCATCCCATACCATTACATTATATGCCAAATGGAAAGCCCCAACATACACAGTAACTTTTAATCCAAATGGTGGAACAGTAACTGAGTCAACTTTGACAGTGACCAAAGGTCATACACTTGGAGATACATTACCAACACCAATTAAAGAAGGCGATGAATTCCTCGGTTGGTACACAGATGAATCTTTTACTCACAAATTTGTAAAAGAGTCACAGATTGTAAAAAATCAGACCCTTTATGCGAAATGGAAAAGTTCTGATATTATCACTTACTATATTGTAGCAAAGGATGTAGATGGAAAGGAATTATGGAGAAGCGAAGCACAGAGCATTGAGAAAGGAAAAAATGCAAGTGTAAACGCGCAGCCTATAGACGACTACTATCCGCAGGAACTTTCAAAGAGTGTAATTATAAACAATGATAAACAGGAGATTGTTTTCATCTATAAACCGCTTGAAAACTGGACTTATACGATTCGCTATGTAGACGAGAGTGGAAAAGAAATTGGAACAGCAGAGTCTGTGACCACAACTGATAATATGAAAACTGTTGTATATAAGGTTTTCGAGGGTTATCAGTTAACTTCTCCGGCGGTAGTACAGGCAATTAAAGGCCAGACTACTGAGATCGTTTTCACGTATGCAGCCCCAGAAGCAACATACACAGTAGAACATTGGCTTCAGAATCCAGATGGAACTTACTATAAGAAAGAATTTGAACTTCAGGGTGCAGAAAAGATTGGTGCATGGGTATCTGCGACACCTAAGGGTTATACTGGCTTTACTTGTGTAAGTGGAGAAATCGAGCGCAGTGGGGCTGTAGTAAAAGGCGGCGGTTTAATCCTTAAAGTTTATTATAACAGAGAGTCTCTTTCTGTAGAGGATTACACTGGCAAGTACGATGGCCAGGAGCATACCATCACTATTACAGCGCCTGGTATTGAGGGAGATGTGATTCAATATCAGATCGGAGACGGTCAGTGGACTGATCTCAATGACAATTTTACCAATCTTCCGAAATATAAAGATTGCGGAACTACTGTAATAAAGGTTCGTGTTGTTAATAATGGAAATGTGGGACCTGCAGTAGAAGCAAAGATAAGTATTACACAGCGTAAAATAACACTTACAAGTGCAAAGGACGAAAAATTCTATGACGGAACTCCACTGACGAATGACACTATTGTAGTTGGTGGAGAAGATGAATTCGTAGAAGGAGAAGGTATTGCTTCCTATGGAGTGACAGGATCACAGACAGAAGCAGGAGAATCTGACAATGTATTTGATTATACTTTGAAGGAAAATACCAAATCAGAAAACTATGAAATCCAAAAAAAATATGGAAAACTGAAAGTGAAACCAGTTGACACCGAGGTTGTAGTTACGATCACAGAACACAGTGGCACAGGTATTTATGACGGAAACAAACAGACCGTAACAGGATACGATGTAACGAATATCAGCAATACGCTGTACTCTGAAAAAGATTTTAGTTTCAACGGAAATGCGGTTATAGAAGGAACTAATGCAGGAAGCTACAATATGGAACTGAAGGCAGCGAATTTCAAGAATATCAGCAAAAACTTTACAAATGTAAAATTTGTAATTGTAGATGGAACTCTTGAAATTGCCAGATGCCCGGTAACCATCAAAGCCAAAGAGTCCAGCAAGGTATACGGAAATCCAGATCCTGCTTTTGAACTGGCAATATTGGAAAACAGTGTAGGAGATGAGCTTAAAGATCTTGATCTTGCAGTAATCAGAAGTGATGCAGGAGACGATACTATAAAGGTTCATGAGAATGTGCTGAGTATCCAGAACAGCAAAGAAGCTCTGGAAAAAGAATATACCAACTATACCTTTACTATTATCCCTGCAGACTTTACCATCTTCGAAAATGAAAATGGTCTGACAGTAAGTGCAGCAGATGTAGTAAAGGAATACGATGGAAACAGCTATGGAGTAACAGCGACAGCACGGATTAAAAATGCAGAAATTGAGAATCCAAATATAACAATCAAATATTGGAATGAAAAGACAAATGCATATGATCTGGACGAATCACCTGAATACAGGAATGTAGCAGATACTCCGGCAACTGTGAAATTTGAGGCGAGCCTGTATGGTTACAAATCTGTTCAGGGAGAAGCAACTGTAACGATTAATAAACGTTCTGTACTCCTCACCAGCGCCAGTGCCAGCAAGATTTACGACGGAACTCCATTAACCAATTCAAATGTAACAGTAACTGGTAGTGGCTTCGTAGATGGTGAAGTAACAGATATCAAAGCAATCGGCAGCGTTACAAATGTAGCCGACAGTCCAAAACCAAACACAATCACTTTTACACCGGTTGAAGGAAAATTCAATGCAGATAATTATGCCATTGAACAGGTTGAGGGAGAACTTGCAATTACCCCGGTTACCACAAAAGTAAAAGTTGAAATCATTGGAAATCATGTAAGTGAGAAATATGATGGCACTCCGAAAGTGGCAGAAGGTTATGTTATCAATATTGTGGAAGACACATCTGGTGTTTACCAAAAAGACGATATTGAAGTCATTGGTAATGACAGTGCTTTTGCAGAAAGAACAGATGCAGGAACCACATTTATGGGATTGAAGGCAGACGCTTTCGCAAATGGAAATCCGAATTTCACAAATATAACAATCGTAGTTACGGATGGTTATGTAGAGGTTATCCCACGTTCTGTAACTCTTACCAGCGAGAGTGCTGCTAAGGTTTACGACGGAACTCCATTAATCCGTCCGGATGTAACTATAGGTGGGGATGGCTTCGTAAATGGCGAAGTGTCTGATGTCAAAGCAATTGGAAGTGCTTTAAATGTAAGTGATAAGGATGTAAGGAATGAAATTACCTTTACTCAGAAAACTGGCTATAAAGCGGAAAACTACGATATTAAGTATGAACCTGGAACCCTCAGGATCACTCCAATTGTTGACGAAGTAACCATAACCATCACAGAGCACAGCGCTTCCCTGAAATACAACGGAGCGGAACAATCTGTTACAGGTTATGACACAGCAATTGACAACACCCTCTATAAAGAAACTGATTTCACCTTCAGCGGAGATGCCACAGCGAAAGGAACTGACTTTGGTTCATATCCGATGAATCTGAAAGCAGAAGACTTTACAAACAAGAATAAAAATTTTGCAAATGTAGTATTTGAAATTGTAGACGGACAGCTTGAGATTACCAAACGAGATGTGGAACTGATCAGTGGTTCTGACGAGAAAGTTTACGACGGAACTCCGCTGACTAAGAATCACATTCTGATCGCAGGTGACCAGTTTGTTCCTGGAGAAGGCGCAGATTATGATGTAACCGGAAGCCAGACAAATGCAGGATCAAGTGATAATGAATTCACTTACAGACTGAACAGCAGCACCAAGGCAATCAACTACAATATCAAAACTACTCCGGGAACCCTTAAGGTAACCCCGGTTACAGATAACGTAATTGTCACCATTACCGAACACAGTGGCAGCGCCAAATATGATGGCACTGAGAAAACAGTAACCGGTTATGACGTAGCAATAGACAATGAACTGTATACAGAAAATGACTTTACATTTAGTGGAAATGATGTTATTAAAGCAACAGATGCAGACATTTACAACATGGAACTGAAACCATCTGACTTTAACAACATAAGCCATAACTTCGCAAGTGTTACCTTCAAAATCGTAGACGGAACCTTGAATATTTCCAGACGAGATGTGACTCTGACCAGCGCAACAGACAGCAAGACATATGATGGAAAGCCACTGACCAATGATAATGTGGCAGTTGGCGGTGACGGCTTCGCAGAAGGAGAAGGTGCAGTATACAACGTAACCGGAAGTCAGGCAGAGGCAGGCTTCAGCAACAATACCTTTAGCTATGAGCTGAAAGATAATACCAAACCGGATAACTACAACATCACACCATTTGAAGGAATCCTTACTGTTTCCTCTAGCGAAGATGAAGTAGTGGTAACAATCACAGGTAACAAAGGCACTCAGAAGTACGATGGAACAGAGAAAACGGTAGAAGGCTACACAGTATCCATTACCAGTCCTTTGTATAAAGAAAGTGATTTCAACTTTGATGGTATAGCTCTTGTAAAAGGAACAAATGCAGATGCTTATATGATGGGGCTGAGTGAAGAGAACTTCACAAATACCAATAAGAACTTTGCAAAAGTTACCTTCCATGTAATTGATGGCTCTCTTGTAATCGAAAAACGTAATCTGGTTCTTACCAGTGCAAGTGCCCAGAAGGTTTACAATGGAACAGAGCTAACAGCAAAGGATGTAACGGTAAGTGGCGATGGATTTGTCAAGGGCGAAGGTGCATCCTATGATGTAACTGGAACTCAGACAACTGTAGGTGACAGCGAGAATACATTCACCTATAAGCTGAATGAAAATACCAACGCTGACAACTACACCATTGAAACTAAGAATGGCAGCCTGCTTGTTACACCTGTAACAGATCAGGTTGTGGTAACACTGAAAGAAAACAGTGGTACAGAAGTCTATGACGGAACAGAGAAAACAGTTACCGGCTACACGGTAGCAGACATCAGCAACAAGCTGTATACGGACAAAGATTTCACATTCACTGGAAATGCTGAGGTAAAAGGAACAGATGCCGGAATCTACGATATGGAGTTGAAGGCAGAAGATTTCCAGAACATCAACCCGAACTTTACAAACGTTGTGTTTAAGGTGGAGGACGGAGCTCTTGAAATCACCAGACGCCAGGTAACCTTCCAGGCTGACAGCGGCGAGAAGAAATATGACGGCGAGGAGCTTACGGTTCCTACATGGAAACTGGCAGATGGAACTCTGGCAGATGGCCAGCAGGAAATCGCACATGTAGAAGGAAGCCAGACACTGGTTGGCGAAAGCGAGAATAAGATCACAGATCTGAAGATTTTTGCAAATGCAGCAAGCCAGGAAGCTGAGGGCAGCGAGACAGAAGCACAGGATGTGACAAAGAACTATTCCATTATTCTTCTTGCAGGACTTCTGAAGGTTACAGACGGAAGTGAAGAAGATCCGGTAGATCCAGGCCAGGTTGTAACCAAGACCCATGAGGATAAAACCTATGATCTGGATGAGACTGTTACCTTTACAATCAATGTAAAGAATATCTATGACGAAGCGAAAACCGTAAGGATCATTGAACTTCCTGGTGTTGTGATCGAAGGTGCACCGCAGGAGACTCCGAACGTTCTCACAGTTGAGAAGGTTCCTGCAGGTGAAACTGTTACAGCAACAGCAACCTATAAAATTACAGAGGCAGATATTGCTAACGGAAGCTTTGTAAATACGGTAAAAGTGGAATTCGAGGGCGGTAAGCCATTTGAAAACACTGATACAGTAACCACCGTTGATCCGGTAAGAAGCTATACACTTACCAAGAAATCCAGTGAGAGCACTCACGAAAACGGAATGTTCAAAGCAGGCGAAACCATCCATTACACCCTCACCGTGACCAACACAGGAAACCAGACTCTGGAAAATGTAGAGATCACAGATACTCTGAATGCAGCCGGAACGATTTCCAACATTCAGGGCGCAGACAGTAAGCAGGATGGAAAGGTAACAATTTTCACAATCAGCAGCCTTGCACCAAAAGCAGAAGCAACCATCACTTATGATTACGTGGTACAGGAAGCAGATAAAGGCAATACGATCAGCAACGCAGCAGTAGGAACTCCTGCAAATCCAGAGGATCCAGATGGCGAGAAGCCAGGAGACAACACGAATAACCCAGTAGAAAATCCGAAGCTTGAAGTGAAGAAGGACATTGTTTCCATCACAGCAGCAGATGGAACCCAGAAAGACAAAGCAGGAAAAGCAGACCTGAACGACATCATTACCTACAGCGTAACTGTAACCAATACCGGAAACGTGAAACTCACAAATGTGAAGATTACAGACAGTCTGGAAGGAATCCGGCTTGCAGAAGGCCAGAGCTTTGACCTTGGCATCCTGGAAGCAGGAGAGGCAAAGACCGTAACCTACACCTATCAGGTGAAAGAATCTGACCTTGGAAAATCCATTCTCAATACAGCAACCGCAACAGGTGACGTACCGGAGAATCCGGCCGACACCCCGAAACCGGAAGGCAAAGATGAGAAAGAAGTTCCAACAGAAGATCCGGCAAATTGCAGTATTACAGTAACTAAACGGCTTACAAATATCCAGGGTGAACTCCTTGCAGTCCGTGCAGCAGACTTCTATGTGACATTGTTCTCCGACGAGGCAATGACTCAGAAGGCAGCTGACACAAAGATGATTCACTTTGATGAAAATCAGGGAACCTCTTCGGTAACATTTGACCAGCTGAAACGCGGTACCTACTATGTAGCAGAGACCGACGCAGAAGGCAAAGTCGTTGCAGAGGGTACCTACAACAATGGTTCTTATGTAGCACAGTATCAGGCAGGCAATAAAGTAGAGATTACGGAGAACGGAACAGCAGCACAGTTCCAGTTTGATAATCAGTTCCTGCTTCTGCCAGACGAGTACTATATTGTGAAAACCATCACAATTAATAAGACAGTTGTTAAGAAAAACGGCGAAGACCTGAAATCTGAAGAGACCTTCTATGCAGGAATTTTCAAAGATGAAGACTGTACACAGCTTGCAGACGGCGTAAGCCAGAACATTGTTCCACTTGTTATGGACGGTGAATCCACTGCAACAGCAAAAACAGAAGTTACAGTTCCTGTAGGCGGCGAAGAAATAAAACTGTATGTAACGGAGGTTACAGCAGATGGTACACCGGTAGCATTAAACGATACCTTTGAATATGATGTGGAAATAAATGACGGCTTTGTAACACTTTCTGAGACATCAGAAGATGCAACAGTCCTTATTATCAACACATCCAGAAAGGAAGAACCGGAACCGACAGCAGAGCCGGTACAGGAACCTACAGAAGCTCCTGCAGAGCCCACCCAGGCTCCTCAGATCACACAGCAGCCAGAGGACAGGGCAGTTACAACAAATGGCGTCAAGACCGGTGACGATTCACCTCTTACCCAGCTTGCATTCATGCTCTTCGCAGCCTCCGCTGCAATCCTTCTTATCATTTTTCTCAAGAAGAAAGATGAAAAAGATATAATGAAATAAGGCTTCCCCTTAGCCCCCTTTCTGGAAAAGCACTTCATGTGCCCTCCACGAAAGGGGGCTTTTCCCATGCATTTCTTTGTGAAAATGGTGTGAAAGCGGCTTTTTCAACAATGCTCCTGTTGACAAAAAATCAAAAAGGATTTATAAAATCCTTAGAGCCTGCAGATTGCAGGAATGATTTTTCAAACACGCTCTAGAATCTGTGCGGACCTCATGGATTGCATGATGCCGTACTGCATAATAAAATCATCAAGAGGAGCACATCTGAATGAACAATATCACAAAAAATGCACTGGAAGAGTCTTTGAAGAAATTTCTCCTTCAGAAGCCTCTGGACAAGATCACCATCAGCGACCTGACTACAGATTGCGGAATTAGCCGAATGGCTTTTTACTATCATTTTAAAGACATTTATGACCTGGTAGAATGGTCCTGTATTGAGGACGCTTCCCGGGCTTTGCAGGGAAAAAAGACTTACGACACCTGGCAGGAAGGGCTTCAGCAGATTTTTGAGGCTGTTTTGGAAAATAAACCATTTATCTTGAACGTGTATCGCTCTGTGAAACGAGAGCAGGTGGAAAATTATCTGTACAGCTTGACCTATCAGCTGATCGAAGGAGTGGTGGAAGAGCAGAGCGAGAATCTGAGGGTTACAGAGGAACAGAAGAAATTTATTGCGGATTTTTACAAATACAGTTTCGTAGGTGTTATGCTTGATTGGATCAAGAGAGGAATGAAGGAAGCCCCAGAAGAAATCGCGAATATGGTCTGCGTGACCATGCATGGAAATATTGGGAATTCTCTGCGGAATATGGAGAAGGAAGGGCAATAAAGATTAAGTTTATCCGGAAAATAAGGGATAACTATGGCATAGCAGCTTTAATCCTGAAAGGGCGGGACATAAAGTTTTCGAAATCAACTTTACAAAGTAAGGCGGATGATAAGTTTTTTGTCATCCGTCTTGTTTTGTAAATTGAGGAAAATTATTTTTTGACGTAGAATACACTCAGAAACAGGAAATACTAAATAAAAGGCAGCAGAATTTCGAATTAGTCAAATAAAAGCTTTTTATCTGAAGGTTAGGAAACAAAACTGAGAAAGCTTAGAAGCTGATTCGAAAAGTTAAAACAAGAATAAACACAGATAGCCGGAAATAATGTAACGGCAAATTTCAGAAAGGTGGTAATTTTTATGTCAAAGAAAAAACATTCCGTATTAGGCATGGCAGCACTTGCCGCAGCAGGTGCAGGAGCAGCAGTTCTGGCAAACAAGAGCCGCGAGGAGAAACAGATCACAGAAGCACACGTAGACCCGAATTACCGCAATACAGAGCGTGGCAAAAATGAGAAAAACAGCAAGGGCATTTATTATACAAACGGTAACTACGAAGCATTTGCCCGCCCGGAGAAACCGGAAGGCGTAGATGACAAGCATGCATATCTGGTAGGAAGCGGACTTGCTTCTCTGGCAGCAGCTTGCTTCCTTGTAAGAGACGCACAGATGCCTGGCGATCACATTCACATTCTGGAATCGATGGACATTGCAGGCGGTGCATGCGACGGTATTTTTGATCCGATGAGAGGATACGTTATGCGAGGCGGCCGTGAGATGGAAAACCATTTCGAGTGCCTCTGGGATCTTTTCCATAGCATTCCATCTCTGGAAAAACCAGGTGCCTCCGTTCTGGACGAGTACTACTGGCTGAACAAACATGATCCAAACTATTCTCTTTGCCGTGCTACTGTAAATCAGGGCAAAGATGCTCACACAGATGGTAAATTCAACCTGAGCCAGAAGGGCTGCATGGAGATCATGAAGCTGTTCTTCACAAAGGACGAGGATCTTTACGATAAGACCATCGAGGATGTATTCGATGATGAGGTTCTGAATTCCACATTCTGGTTATACTGGAGAACCATGTTTGCATTCGAAAATTGGCACAGCGCACTGGAGATGAAGCTTTATATCCAGCGTTTTATCCATCATATCGGCGGACTTCCGGATTTCAGTGCTCTGAAATTCACCAAATACAATCAGTATGAGTCCCTGATCCTTCCAATGAAGAAATATCTGGAGGATGCAGGCGTTGACTTCCAGTTCAACACAGAGGTTACCAATGTAATCTTTGATATCCATGATGGCAAAAAAGTGGCAACTGCCATTGAGTGCAAGGTAAAGGGTGTTGAGAAGGGAATCCTTCTTACTGAGAATGACTACGTATTTGTTACCAACGGAAGCTGTACAGAGGGAACTATCTACGGTGACCAGAACCACGCTCCAAACGGAGATGCTGAGGTTCGTACAAGCGGCTGCTGGAGCCTTTGGAAAAATATTGCAAAACAGGATCCGTCTTTCGGACATCCGGAGAAATTCTGCTCCGACATTGCGAAGACCAACTGGGAATCTGCAACTGTTACCACACTGGATGACAAGATCATTCCTTATATTACCGACATCTGCAAGAGAGATCCAAAGAGCGGCAATGTTGTTACCGGCGGTATCGTAAGCTGCCAGGATTCCAGCTGGCTGTTAAGCTGGACCATCAACCGTCAGGGTCAGTTCAAGGATCAGGACAAAGATAAGGTTTGCGTCTGGGTATATGGTCTCTTCACAGATGTACCTGGCGATTATGTAAAGAAACCGATGAAAGAGTGTACTGGTAAAGAAATCACGGAAGAGTGGCTGTACCATATGGGCGTACCGACGGATCAGATCGAGGATCTGGCTGAAAACAGCGCAGTCTGCGTACCGACCATGATGCCTTACATCACTGCATTCTTCATGCCAAGAGCAAAAGGCGACAGACCGGACGTTATCCCGGATGGCTGCGTGAACTTTGCATTCCTTGGACAGTTTGCTGAGACTCCAAGAGACACCATCTTCACCACAGAATATTCTGTTCGTACCGCAATGGAAGCTGTATACGGACTTATGGGCGTAGATCGTGGTGTTCCGGAAGTATGGGGCAGCGTTTACGATGTAAGAGAACTCCTCGATGCCAGCGTAAAACTTATGGATGGCAGATCCCCACTTGAAATCGAGCTTCCTGGACCGCTGAATCTGGTGAAAAAACCTTTGCTGAAAGCAATCAAGGGAACCTTAGTGGAGAAGGTACTGAGAGACCATGATGTGATTAAGGATTATATGCTGGAGAAATAAGCGGTTGTAAAAATTTTATATGCTGAAACGAGCGAAGAGTCGGAGTGATCCGGCTCTTTGTTTAATAGTAATGAATGAAAGATAGAAGACTGAAAAATGTTGGAATATTGGAGAGTGAAAAAATCAAAGTAGGCATAACCGTTATTTATGTTTTGAGCAGACATAGGTAACGGTTTTTTGTGTCATGTTTTTGCAAGATAATAGATTAGACACTTTAAATAATATAAAAATATACAAAAAATGCAAAAAAACAATGATTTTATAGTGCGTTTGTATTATAATATTTGCATACTTGACCAAAATGATAATTATTTTAACGGAGAATGAAACATGTATGTAGAATTATGCATGGAGTTTGGAAAAACAGAAATAAATTTTCAGCAATCTTCAAATTTACAAGGTGTCATTATGGAGAATATAAGCACGGAGTATGCGGGAATTCTTCATGGAAATCAGCTTAATCCGTATAGTCAATATGTGTCAAAAGAAGAGAACGGTGTAGTTTGGCATATAAAGACTGTTACAGATGAAGCATATAAGAATATTATACTTCCAATGTCCGAGCTGAAAGAGATTACACTAAGAAAACGAGGAATTACAATTGTTCCTGAGAAAAAAACAATACAAATGATGGAAGCGAAAACTCTATTGGATGAGTTTTATGACAAGAAATGCTCTAGGTATTTTGAGGTATATTTTTTAACACCTACAGCATTTAAGCATGATGGAAATTATATTTTTTATCCGGATTTAAGTCTGATATATGGAAGCTTAATGCGTAAATATAGTGCATTTTCACAGCAGATGACAATGGAAGATAAAGACACTTTAGAGGAACTGTGCAGGAGCAGTGAAGTCGTAAATTATCGTTTACAAACAATACCATTTCCATTGGAAAAAATAAACGTGACTGGGTTTGTTGGAAAAATTGGAATTAAAGTGAAAGGTTCAGAGACTATAGCAAGATATATAAGGCTTCTTTTTCATTTCGGGGAATTTTCAGGAGTGGGAATAAAAACTGGAATGGGAATGGGAGCTATAAGATGCGGAGGGAAAAAGGATGAATGATCGAAAAGCGAAGCTGATTATAGGAAGCCTTTTACATGATATTGGAAAAGTAATCTACAGAGAAGGTGGTGACAAAAGAAACCACAGCGTAAGTGGATATGATTACTTAAAAGAAGAAGCTGACATAAAAGAAAAGGAAATTTTGGATTGTGTTAAATATCATCATGCACTGCTATTAAAGAGTGCAAATCTTGAAGATGATAACCTGGCGTATATAACATATATAGCTGATAATATCGCGGCATTTGCAGATAGAAGAGAAAAAGAAAATGTCGATGACAAAGGATTTGAAATCGCGGTTCCACTTCAAAGCATTTTTAATATTTTAAATGGAAATAAACAAGAATATTATTATCAACCGGGAGACATGGATCCGGAAAGTGGAATCAATTATCCGTCAGAAGAGAAGAAAAACTTTTCACAGACATTTTATATAAAAATCCGTCAGAGAATAACGGATAATCTTCGAGGAATAGACTGGAATGATGAATATGTGAATTCCCTGTTGGCTGTAATGGAGGCAAATTTGTCATATGTACCGTCATCTACAGCAAAGGCGGAGCTGGCAGATATTTCATTATTTGATCATGTAAAATTTACAGCAGCAGTAGCCAGTTGCATTTATGATTATTTAAATGCTGGAAAAAAGAATTGTAAGGATGAACTTTTCACGAAAGAGAAAGAATTTTATGACAGACAGGCTTTTTTACTTTGCTCTTTAGATATTTCAGGTATTCAGAATTTTATTTATACAATTACTTCCCAAAATGCATTACGTACATTAAGAGCACGTTCTTTTTATTTAGAAATAATGATGGAGCACATTATTGATACGCTTCTTGAAAAATTAGAATTATCCAGAGCGAATTTATTGTATTCTGGTGGCGGACATTGTTATCTTTTATTGGCAAATACGGAAGATACGCTACATAAATTGGAAGATTGGAAAAAAGAGTTAAAGTTATGGTTCCTAAAGCATTTTCAAAATGAACTGTTCGTTGCATGTGGATATGTCAAATGTAGTGCTAATTCTCTGAGGAATATTCCTGAGGGAAGTTATTCTGAAATGTTTCGCGGGGTGGGAGAAAAACTGTCAGCGGAAAAAATGCATCGATATGAAGCGGACGAAATTATTTGGTTAAATAGCCAAAAGGCTGATGATTATACGAAAGAATGTAAAGTATGTAAGCATGTTGGGAAAGTAAGCGAAGATGGACTATGTCCATTATGCAGTAAAATACAGAAATTATCCAATAATGTATTGTATAGTGATTTCTTTTCTGTCGTATTAGAAGGAGAAGCGGATGGTCTTCCGCTTCCAGGGGGATATTTACTTCTTGCAGATGATGAAAAAACGTTATCAAAACGTATGGAAAAAGATTCATATTTCGTAAGGGTATATGCAAAAAATCAGATGTATACTGGAAAACATATTGCCACAAAGCTTTGGGTAGGAGATTACACTACTGGGGATACATTTGAAAAATTTGCGCAAAAGGCAGAAGGAATTAAACGTATTGGTGTTTTGAGAGCTGATGTGGATAATTTAGGACAGACTTTTGTTGCTGGATTTGCTGGAAAATATGCGACATTGTCAAGAACAGCAGCACTTTCAAGGCAGTTATCAATTTTCTTTAAATATTATATTCGTTCAATTTTAAAAAATGGAGAGTATCATATTGATGGAGAAAAGAAGTTGACAGAAAGAAATGCAACTATTGTATATTCAGGTGGAGATGACGTATTTATTGTAGGTGCGTGGAATGAGGTAATCGAGCTATCAATTGATTTACAGGAAAAATTTAAAAAATACACGCAAGGAACCTTGTCAATATCGTCTGGAATTGGAATTTATGAATGTACATATCCGATAGGTGCCATTGCGAATGAAACTGGGGAAATGGAAGCGGAGTCAAAAAGAATGCCTGAAAAAGATTCTGTGACGTTAATGGATGATGGTGAGACGCATTTGATTAATGAACTTGAAATATGCGATGGTACTTATCGGTGGGAAGAATTATATAAGAGTGTTCTTGGAGAAAAATATGATGTAATTCAAGATTTTCTTGGAGAATCAGATGAAAGAGGAATGTCATTCTTATACCGCATGCTGGAACTGATCCGAAATCAGAAGGAGAAAATTAACTTTGCAAGATTTGTCTATCTTCTGTCTCGCTTGGAGCCAGATAAAGAAGGTGAAAAGAAAGAAAAATATCGCAAGTTTTCCAGAAAAATGTATCAATGGGTGCAATCTGAAAAAGACTGTAGAGAATTGAAAACAGCAATAAATCTATATGCTTATATGCACAGAGAGAAGGGGGCTCATTAATATGCGAATAAATGAGAAAAATTATGTCGATAAGGCTGAAAAAGTAATTTCGGATCTGGCAGAAGAATCAAAGGTGAAGAACAGAGGGCGTGTAAATATTGTAACGACCTCTAAACTTCGAAATCTTCTGGCAATGACAGCTGATATATATAATCAGGTATTACTTTATCCGTCGGAGAGGCTTGATGATGAACTGCTAGGAAGAATAGAATATTTAAGAGTTCGGGTTATGTATGAATGTGGGCGTGATAATGAGCACAAGGTAGAAAAGTTTATAAAAAAGGCTGAAATAATTGAATGTTTGAAAGAAATTGGTGCAAGTAAAAAGAACTATTTGCTTTTTAGTCGATATATGGAAGCTCTTATTGCATTTCATAAGTACTATGGTGGAAAAGAACAGTAAAGGGGGAGCATTATGTACGCAAAAATTAGAATTAATGGGGATATTTTAGTGAAAACCGGTATGCATATTGGAGGAAGCAGTGCTTTTGCGGCAATTGGAGCAGTTGATTCTCCAATAGTAAGGGATGTAAGATCAAATCTTCCATTGCTTCCTGGAAGTTCTTTAAAAGGCAAAATGAGGAGTTTACTTGCTAAGGAATTTAATGAAAGTCTTCAGGATCCAGATAATGATCATGAAAGAATTGTACGTTTATTTGGTTCAGCTAAGAAGGGAAACGTAAAGCGAAGCAGGCTGTTATTTTCAGATATGGTATTGGCGAATGAAGGAGAATTAAGACGAGCAGGTCTGCAGAGTATGACCGAGGTGAAATTTGAGAATTCGATTTCCAGACTTACTGCAGTAGCAAACCCAAGACAAATAGAGAGAGCTGTTCGAGGTTCTATTTTTGAGTTAGATTTAATATACGAAGTGGAAGATGAAAAAGAAATGATAGAAGATGTGGAAACGCTGGCAGAGGGTATGCGCTTGCTTCAATACGATTATATTGGAGGAAGTGGTTCACGGGGATATGGGAAAATTGCATTTGAGAATATAATTGCGGAAACTGTTGTAGGTGAGGTAAGTGAAGAATTATTGGCGCAGTGTAATAAGATATTATCACAAGCAATTCAGGAGTGAATTCTGAAAGGAGAAAACATTGAATTACACAAGTTATCGTTTGGAATTCTTTAATGGAGTACGATTTGGACATGGGAATCTCGACAGTACAGATATATCATTTCATGCAGATACTCTTTTTTCGGCTCTTTATCAGGAAGCATTAAAATTAAATAAGGAAAATTTATTTTTGGAATTTGTAGAAAATGATAGGTTATTATTTTCAGATGGATTTCCCTATATTGGAAAGGAATATTTTATTCCAAAACCAATGTTAAAAATTGAACGAAAAAGTTCAGCTTCGCGTGGAGATTCGAGAGAAAAAAAGTTGATTAAAAATATGAAATATATTCCAGTAGAGCTTTTGGAAGAATACATAAATGGAGATTTTCCGTTAGATCAAATGGATTTACTCCATAATCTAGGAAAATCAGGAATGAGAGTATCTGTTGGAATCAGTGGCAATGAGGATCCAGAGCCATATAGAGTAAATGCTTTTTATTTCAATGATGGAAACGGGCTATATATTATAGTTGGTTTTCAGGATGAAAAAGTGAAAAATTTGTTTGAAGAATTATTAGAAAGTTTATCGTATACTGGAGTTGGAGGAAAGAAGAGCACAGGATTAGGGCGCTTTGAATATCAGGAAAGTGAAATTTCTACAAATTTAGAAAAAAAATTACAAAAAGCTGGAAAAATAAATATATTGCTTTCTACTGCGATGGCAGCAGATATGGAGCTGGAGAAGATTCTTGATTGTGCCTATTATAGTCTGTTAAAGCGAGGGGGCTTTATAGATTCGGAAAAATATGCAGAACAACAGATGAGAAAACAGGAAAGATATGTTTTTATACCGGGATCTTGTTTTCAGCAAGTATTTAAAGGAACTGTGATAACAGAAAAGAATCGTGGAACACACCCTATATTCAGATATGAGAAAGCACTTTTTCTGGGGGTAGACATATGAAAAGAGTATTAAAAACATATCAGTTAGAATTAGAGGTATGCGGACCTGTTTATGTCGGAAGTGGCATGGAAATTCAGAAAAAGGAATATCTTTTTTTGAATAGAAATACAGTTGGTATTATAGATATTGATAAGTTGTATATGTTAGCCAAGAAAAAGCACTTGGAAATTGAGTTTGAAAAATTTATGGTTGTAGATGGAAGAGAAGATTTGAAGCATTGGGTTGAAAGAAATCGAATTTCTCTGGATGAAATCAAGTGCTGTATGAAGTATAAAATAAATGTAGGAGATATTCAGATGGAAAAAGGGCGCATGCAAATTATGAATTTCATGCGAGATCCTTATGGAAATCCATATATTCCTGGCAGTTCAATAAAGGGAATGCTTCGTACAATTTTACTTGCAGCAGATATTATGAAAAATCCACTGTACTATAAACAAGATGTCCAGAAGATAAAAATGGAATTGGATGGACCGATTAGAAATAGAAATATTTTACAAAAAAATATAGGGGGAATTGAAGAAAAAGCATTTCATAAATTAAATAGAACAGAAAAAAGCAAAGATGCAGTGAATGATATTATGTCAGGAATTATAATCAGTGACAGTAAACCACTGAGCAATGAAGATATGATACTTTGTCAGAAATGGGAATATCATATCGATGGTAGCAGCAAAACACTAAATCTGCTTCGTGAATGTGTCAAGCCAGGAACTGTGATAAAGACGAGTATGAAAGTTGACGAATCAATCAATCAGATTACAAGTGAGAAAATTATGGAAGCAGTAAAAAAATTTTATCAATTTTACTATAGTGTATTTCAGAGCAAATATCCTATTGCAGATCAGATGTTTGATGAAACGGTATTTCTTGGTGGCGGAAGTGGATTTGTCTCAAAAACTGTGATATATTCTCTGTTAGGAGAAAGAGAAGGAGTTCAAGCTGTGCAGGATATTTTTGATAAAACTTACGTGCCAAAGGAACATAAGCATTACAAAGATTGCAGACTGGGAGTTTCTCCTCATGTCCTAAAATGTACGAAATATTGTGGGAAAACTTATATGATGGGGCAATGTAAATTCAAAATATATTAGTTTTCCCGCGCACCGCATAAAATAGGCATTTGGAGAGTTTCTTATAATGAAAAATAAACTTATATTTCTGAAAAATCATTTCCCACGCAAATTGCGTAATACAGTCAGTGTTTACAAGGAATTGCGGAGATGGTATTGAGAAATATAAGTCCCCGGTAGGGGACGGAAACTAGTTCCTACTATTGTTACTACTCCAATAAATATTGAGAAATATAAGTCCCCGGTAGGGGACGGAAATGTTTCCTTTACTGATGTATAGTAAGAGTTGACCATCTATTGAGAAATATAAGTCCCCGGTAGGGGACGGAAATGATGGAAAATCAGTGATTTCGGATTTTACATGAACAATTGAGAAATATAAGTCCCCGGTAGGGGACGGAAACGGATTCAAACCCGCGTGCGAAGTTAAAACCGGAACAATTGAGAAATATAAGTCCCCGGTAGGGGACGGAAACCCGTATGCCATTTTCAACGAATCATGAAAGCTTATCACAGCCTATAATGAAAATAGAGGATTGACCTCCACTACTTTTTTTACTTCCTGCCTTGTTTTACAATAGTTATTGACAGGATTAAGTTTGATTGTACCTTGGAGGATTTTCACCCCGTTTTTCAACGTAAATGTTTTGCCCTTGAGTACAGCATATTGTCGCATCTTTTACAGATAGCACGAGTAGCAAAGTCCATATTATCTCGGGCAAATCTCCTGTCAATTCTATTATAAAGGAGGCTGTCTGTATGAAAGATCTTTTAGAAATTTCCTGTGGTTTGGATATCCACAAAGAAAAAATTGTTGCATGTATCCTAACTGGTCCATTAGGTAAACCTACTCACTCTGAAATTCGTGAATTTACCACTTTAATTCCTGATATGCTTGCTTTACGAGACTGGATCATTTCAGAGAATTGCCATCATATTGCAATGGAAAGCACTGGCATTTATTGGATTCCAATTTACGAAATATTAGAAGATGCTTTCTCTGGAGATATCACTTTATTAGTTGTTAATGCCCGCCATATGAAGAACGTTCCTGGCAAAAAAACTGATATGCGTGATTCTGAATGGATTTCTACATTACTACGTGCAGGACTCCTTAATGCAAGTTTTATTCCAGAAAAAAGGATTCGTGAATTTCGTGATTTAAACCGTTATCGCAAGAGTATTATCCGCGATATTACTTCCCAGAAAAACAGGGTTGAAAAATTCCTGCAGAGTTCCGGTTTTCGTCTGTCTTCTTTTATTTCTGATATTTTTGGTGCTTCCGGCAGAAACATTATTCTACATTTGATGGAACATGGACAGATTGATAAAATATCTTTGGATTCTTATCTCAAAACAAAAACCAGAAAACGCATTGATGAAATCCTCATGTCTGTAAATGGGACTCTTTCAGAACATCAAAAATCTTTCTTAAAAATCCTCATGTGTCATTATGATTCCATGAAAGAGCATCTTATTGAAATTGAAACTCATCTTCAGGAAGATATGCTTCCATTCGCTTTACAAATTGAACAGTTAAATACTATCTATGGAATAAGTACAACTGCTTCCTGTGCAATCATTGCCGAAATCGGTACAGATATGAAACCATTTAAAACTGCAGAACACATCTGTTCATGGGCCGGTCTGTGTCCCGGCAATAACGAGAGTGCCGGAAAAAGAAAAAGTACCTCTATCACAAAAGGCAATCCTTATATAAAAAGTATGCTTTGTGAGATTGCCTGGGTAATTGCCGGCAAACGAAACACATATCTTTCAGCCTGGTATTGGAGAATCAAGCAGAAAAAAGGAGCCAGAAAAGCCATTGTTGCTCTTGCTCGTAAATTACTTGTTATCATTTATACAATGCTAAAACAAGGCACTAATTTTGATGAAAACTGTTTTGAAGTCAGGCGCAAAAACTGTGAGCAAAAACAACTTTCCCGTTATATACGAGAATTAGAAAAACATGGCTATACGGTTGAAGCTCAAGTATAATCCATCTTTTGTACAAATCATATTTCACTGCTGGCAGCCATTATTATGACTGCTTTATAGTGATGCTTTCATAATTGTTGAAAACATTTGTTGTCAAGGTT
>OCHA01001200.1_pt1 | contig 21443 bp, 15 predicted proteins | sample 1538591 | NCBI WGS metagenome assembly OCHA01 (sample SAMN04571710, study PRJEB22368) | human gut metagenome | biome: human gut; material: stool | host: Homo sapiens | place: Luxembourg | collected 2012-09-06 | reverse complement strand
TTTTGTGACTTTTATTCGTAACGAGGTGAGAAACACATCTATTCACTATAAAAATGAGCTTTTCGTTACAAATCTGGATACGAATTTTTGGCTGATATTGGTCATAGTAAAAGTCACAAATGGAGGGATTTACCATGAATGCAGAAAAAGGACATTCGCAATCCGCTGACAATAGTCAGCTACTTGCTCATAAAAGCAGCCCGCAGGGCGGACATGCTTTTAAATTAAAAGCCCCATATAAGCCAACCGGAGACCAGCCACAGGCGATTGCAGAGCTTGTGAAAGGGTTCAAGGAAGGCAATCAATGCCAGACTTTACTAGGGGTTACGGGTTCTGGAAAGACTTTTACGATGGCAAATGTGATTCAGCAATTACAGAAACCGACGCTTGTCATCGCTCATAATAAGACGTTAGCAGCTCAGTTGTACGGAGAGTTCAAGGAGATGTTCCCTGACAACGCAGTAGAGTATTTTGTGTCCTACTATGATTACTACCAGCCGGAGGCTTATGTCCCATCCTCAGATACCTACATTGCGAAGGATTCCTCCGTGAATGAAGAGATTGATAAGCTGAGATTATCGGCAACGGCAGCATTGATCGAGCGCAGGGATGTGATCGTAATTGCCAGCGTTTCCTGTATCTATGGTCTTGGTGAACCGGAAAACTTTGAACAGATGATGGTATCGCTCCGACCGGGGATGGAGAAGGACAGAGATGAAGTCTTACGTCAGCTGATAGATATTCAATATGACAGAAATGATATGGATTTCAAGCGCGGAACATTCCGGGTACGAGGCGATACGGTAGAAGTTGTACCGGCAGACCGGGGCGATACGGCTATCCGGGTGGAATTCTTCGGGGATGAGATTGACCGGATTTCAGAGATAGACATGCTTACCGGAGAGATTAAAAATACATTGAATCATATTGCAATATTCCCGGCTTCCCATTACGTTGTACCGAAGGAACGTATGGAGAGAGCAATAAAAAATATCGAGATTGAACTGGAAGAACAGGTAAAATATTTCAAAGCAGAAGGGAAGCTTCTGGAAGCACAGAGAATTGCGGAACGTACAAATTTTGATATAGAAATGATGCGCGAGACCGGATTCTGTTCAGGAATTGAGAACTACTCCAGGCATCTGGCAGGACTTGCTCCGGGGCAGCCACCGAATACATTGATGGATTATTTCCCGGATGATTTTATCATAATGATCGATGAGTCGCACAAGACGGTTCCGCAGATTGGTGGTATGTATCACGGCGATCAGTCGAGAAAGCGTACACTGGTAGAGTATGGATTCCGTCTGCCATCGGCACTGGACAACCGTCCGCTAAGTTTTGAAGAATTTGAAAGTAAGATCGATCAGGTCATGTTCGTGTCTGCAACACCGGGGAAATATGAAGAAGAGCATGAACTTTTAAGAGCCGAGCAGGTAATCCGGCCGACCGGACTTCTGGATCCGGAAGTGGAAGTGCGTCCGGTAGAAGGACAGATTGATGATCTGATCGGAGAAGTGAATAAAGAGATTGCCAATAAGCACAAAATACTGATAACAACCCTGACCAAGCGTATGGCGGAAGATCTTACCGATTATATGCGTGAGCTGGGGATCCGTGTGCGTTACCTGCATTCAGATATTGATACACTGGAACGTACCGAGATCGTAAGAGATATGCGTCTGGACGTATTCGATGTTCTGGTCGGCATTAATCTTCTGCGGGAAGGACTGGACATTCCGGAGATCACATTGGTTGCGATCCTGGATGCGGATAAAGAAGGATTTTTGCGTTCCGAGACGTCTCTGATCCAGACAATCGGCCGTGCGGCACGTAATGCAGAAGGTCATGTGATCATGTATGCAGATACGATTACGGATTCTATGCGTGCGGCACTGGATGAGACGCAGCGAAGACGTGAAGTGCAGATGGCATATAATAAAGAACATGGCATTACACCGAAGACAATCCAGAAAGCAGTACGGGATCTGATCTCGGTATCCAAGAAGGTAGCGGCTTCTGAATTACAGATGGAAAAAGATCCGGAATCCATGAGCGAGAAAGAATTAGAGAAGCTGATCAAAGAACTGGAGAAGCAGATGAAGAAAGCGGCAGCAGATCTGAACTTTGAAGCGGCAGCAGAACTCAGGGATAAGTTAATAGAGCTTAAGAAGACACTACAGGAAATAAAGATATAGAAAAAGGAGATCATACATTCACATGTCACAGGAAAAAGATTCAAGACAATATATCAAGATCAGAGGAGCAAATGAACACAATCTGAAGAATGTAGACGTAGACATACCAAGAGACAAACTGGTGGTACTGACCGGTCTCAGCGGATCAGGAAAATCATCACTGGCGTTTGATACAATTTATGCGGAAGGACAGAGAAGATATATGGAATCACTGTCTTCTTACGCTAGACAGTTCCTGGGACAGATGGAAAAGCCGGATGTAGAGAGCATCGAAGGACTATCTCCGGCAATATCCATTGACCAGAAATCTACGAACCGCAACCCAAGATCTACTGTGGGAACCGTAACGGAAATCTATGATTATTTCCGATTATTATATGCAAGAGTGGGAATCCCGCATTGTCCGAAATGTGGCCGCGAGATCAAGAAGCAGACAGTAGACCAGATGGTAGAACAGATCATGGGAATGCCGGAGAGAACTAAGCTCCAGCTTCTGGCTCCGGTTGTAAGAGGAAGAAAGGGAACCCATGTAAAATTACTGGAACGCGCCAAGAAGAGTGGATATGTCCGCGTCAGAATTGATGGCAATATGTACGAACTGTCGGAAGAAATCAAGCTGGATAAGAACATCAAACATAATATAGAGATTGTTGTGGACCGTCTGGTAGTAAAAGAAGGCATCGAACAGCGTCTGACTGATTCGATTGAAAATGTACTGAATCTGGCAGAAGGGCTGATGACTGTAGATGTGATCGGCGGGGAGCCGGTTCAGTTCAGTGAAAGCTTTTCCTGCCCGGACTGTGGAATCAGTATTGAAGAGATTGAACCGAGAAGCTTTTCATTCAATAATCCATTCGGTGCTTGTCCGGAGTGTTTCGGACTGGGATACAAGATGGAATTTGATGAAGATCTGATGATTCCAGATAAACGTCTCAGCATCAGTGAAGGTGCGATCACCGTTATGGGATGGCAGTCCTGCACGGACAAAAAGAGCTTCACGTATGCAATTTTGGATGCACTGAGCAGAGAATATGATTTTTCACTGGACACACCGTTCGAGGATTATCCGAAAGAAATCCATGATGTCCTGATTCATGGAACAAATGGAAAAGAAGTGAAAGTTTATTATAAAGGACAGCGCGGAGAAGGCGTTTATGATGTGGCATTTGAAGGTCTGATCCGAAATGTAGAGCGCCGTTACCGTGAGACTTCATCGGAAACGATGAAAGCAGAATACGAAGAATTCATGAATATCACACCGTGTCATGCATGTAAAGGCCAGCGTCTGAAACCGGGAGCACTGGCAGTTACTGTCGGAGACAAAAATATTTCCGAACTGACAGGAATGTCGATTGAAAAACTGCAGGCATTTTTAAAAGAACTGAAGCTTACGAACCAGCAGATGATGATCGGCGGACAGATCCTGAAAGAGATCAATTCCAGAATCCAGTTCCTGATGGATGTCGGACTGAACTATCTGACACTTGGAAGAGCAACAGGAACGCTTTCCGGAGGTGAAGCACAGAGAATCCGTCTGGCAACACAGATCGGCTCCGGGCTTGTGGGTGTGGCATATATTCTGGACGAGCCAAGTATCGGACTGCATCAGAGAGACAATGATAAATTACTCGGAACTTTAAAACATCTGCGGGATCTTGGCAACTCCGTGATCGTGGTCGAGCACGATGAAGATACGATGAGGGAAGCAGACTTTATCGTGGATATCGGACCGGGAGCAGGAGAGCACGGCGGCGAAGTGGTTGCAACGGGAAATGCAGAAGAAATCATGCAGAATGATAAATCGGTAACCGGAGCTTATCTGAGTGGAAGAATCAAGATCCCGGTTCCAGAGACAAGAAGAACACCGACAGGATGGCTGAAAGTACTCGGAGCGCAGGAAAATAACCTGAAGAATATAGACGTGAACTTTCCGCTTGGCGTGATGACCTGTGTTACCGGTGTGTCCGGTTCGGGAAAGAGCTCACTTGTGAACCAGATCCTCTATAAACGTCTGGCAAGAGACCTGAACCGTGCAAGAACCATTCCGGGCAGACACAAAGGCATCGAGGGACTGGAACAGCTGGACAAGGTGATCAACATCGACCAATCTCCGATCGGGCGGACTCCGAGATCCAATCCGGCAACCTATACCGGAGTATTTGACCTAATCAGGGATCTGTTCGCAGCAACACCGGATGCAAAAGCAAGAGGGTATAAAAAAGGAAGATTCAGTTTTAACGTCAAAGGAGGACGATGCGAGGCCTGCAGCGGAGACGGAATCATTAAGATCGAGATGCATTTCCTGCCGGATGTCTATGTCCCATGTGAAGTATGTAAGGGTAAACGTTACAACAGAGAGACACTGGAGGTAAAATACAAAGGAAAGAGTATCTATGATGTTCTGGACATGACGGTAGAAGAAGCGATGCATTTCTTTGAAAATGTACCGAGTATCCGCAGAAAGATGGAGACTTTATACGATGTCGGGCTTTCTTATATCCGTCTGGGACAGCCGTCTACAACACTATCCGGAGGAGAAGCGCAGCGTATCAAGCTGGCAACAGAGCTGAGTAAGAGAAGTACCGGAAAGACGATCTATATCCTGGATGAGCCGACGACGGGACTGCATTTTGCCGATGTCCATAAGCTGACAGAGATTCTGCACAGACTGACAGAAGATGGCAATACAGTCATTGTAATTGAACACAATCTGGACGTGATAAAGACAGCAGACTACATCATCGACATCGGTCCGGAAGGCGGCGATAAAGGTGGTACCGTGATTGCAGAGGGAACACCGGAAGAAGTTGCGGAGAGTCCGGTATCTTATACAGGAAAGTATATAAAACCAATGCTAGAACGGTAGAAATATGACATTTTGTTCAACACATCGGGCGGATTCGTCATATTGTAATATTTATGTAAAAAGGTTCACAAAGATTTAAGCAAAATGGGTCTTTTTATTTTAAATGATTTTGATTATAATGGGAACATGCTCAAAAATAGCATGTGATATAATCATATCTTACCAAAGATAGGAATATAGACAGCTTGATGAAGGGAGAATTGGGAATGTCAGTAGATCTTGGAATTGATTTGGGAACCGCCAGCGTACTGGTGTATGTAAAAGGAAAGGGTGTTATTCTAAAAGAGCCTTCTGTTGTAGCGTATGACAGAGATACGAATGCAATCAAGGCAATCGGAGAAGAAGCAAGACTGATGCTTGGAAGAACTCCGGGAAATATTGTGGCAGTCAGACCTTTGAGACAGGGCGTGATTTCAGACTATACAGTAACAGAAAAAATGATCAAATATTTCGTGCAGAAAGCACTTGGAAAGCGTACGTTCAAGAAGCCGAGAATCAGCATCTGTGTACCAAGCGGGGTTACAGAGGTAGAACGTAAGGCAGTAGAAGAGGCTACTTATGCGGCAGGTGCAAGAGAGGTACATCTGATCGAAGAACCGGTAGCGGCAGCAATCGGTGCAGGAATCGATATTTCAAAACCATGCGGTAATATGATCGTTGATATTGGAGGAGGTACATCCGACATTGCCGTTATCTCACTTGGCGGAACGGTTGTAAATACATCACTGAAGATTGCCGGAGATGATTTCGACGAGGCAATTGTCCGTTATATGAGAAAGAAACATAATCTTCTGATCGGCGAAAGAACAGCGGAAGATATTAAGATCAAGATTGGGACAACCTATCCGCTGATCGAGGATGAGACACTGGAAGTCAGAGGAAGAAACTTAGTGACAGGACTTCCAAAGACGGTAACGGTAACTTCGACAGAGACAGAAGAAGCTCTCCGCGAGACAACAGGACAGATCGTAGAGGCTGTTATCAGCGTACTTGAGAGAACACCGCCAGAGCTTTCCGCAGATATCCTCGACAGAGGAATCATGCTGACCGGAGGCGGATCTATGTTACGCGGTATGGAAGAACTGATCGAAGAGAAGACTGGTATCAATACGATGACTGCAGATGACCCGATGAAGGTCGTAGCCATCGGAACCGGAGAATATGTAGAGTTCATGGGTGACAGAAAAGGAATCTAAACTGTCCTGCGTTTGAAAATGGAGATATGACAGAAAAAAATTCGTAAAGAAATTCGTAAAAGAATCCGTAAATGAACTCGGGTGAGTGAAATCGAATGGAAGAGATAAAAGGATACGTAGAACATATAGTTTACCGTAATGAAGACAACGGGTACACGGTATTCCATCTGAATAATTCAGATGGAGAAGTGACCTGTGTCGGCAGTTTTCATTATATTGAAGAAGGTGAACTACTAAGACTGAAAGGAGGCTATACAACGCATAAGATGTATGGCCTTCAGTTCGCTGTAGAGGAATCCGAGATCTGTGAACCGGAAGATCTGGTATCCATCGAACGATATCTGGGATCCGGTGCAATCAAAGGAGTCGGGGCCTCTCTGGCGGGAAAGATCGTGAAAAAATTCAAAGAAGATACCTTCCGGATCATCGAAGAAGAGCCGGAACGGCTGGCGGAGATCAAAGGAATCAGTGAACGGAAAGCACGAGAGATCGCTTCGCAGGTAGAAGAGAAGAAAGATATGCGTCAGGCAATGATCTATCTGCAGAAGTTTGGAATTTCCACAACACTGGCAGCGAAGATCTATCAGCATTACGGACGCAATGTCTACCGGACGATTGAAGAGAATCCGTATCATCTGGCAGATCATGTGCCGGGAGTGGGATTTAAGACGGCTGATGAGATAGCAATGAAGATCGGGATACATACAGATTCTGATTTCCGGATCCGGAGTGGGATATTTTATACGTTACAACAGAGTGTGAATGAAGGACACGTTTATCTGTATCAGGATGCACTGTTGAGAGAGACGGGAGATCTTTTGGGAGTACAGATCCAGGATATGGAGAAATATCTTATGGATCTTATGATGGAAAAGAAGATCGTCATGAAGCAGTCCGAACAGAGAGTGCGGGTGTATACATCCCACTATTATTATATGGAACTGAACACCGCAAAGATGCTGCATGGTCTGAATCTTGATTTTGAAGTGGCAGATGTGACACTTCTTCACAGGATCAATCAGATCGAAAAAAATACGGATCTCTATCTGGATGAGATGCAGAAGGATGCGGTGATGGAAGCTGTCAGACACGGTCTGATGATACTGACCGGAGGACCTGGTACCGGTAAGACAACGACGATCAATGCGATGATCCATTTCTTCGAAAGTGAAGGACTGGATATCTATCTGGCAGCACCGACCGGAAGAGCAGCAAAGCGTATGACGGAAGCAACCGGATGTGAGGCTCAGACGATCCATCGGCTGCTGGAAGTATCCGGCAATCCGGACGATGAGACGATCGGCGGATTTCAGCGGAATGCAGAAAACCCGCTGGAAGCAGATGTGATCATCATAGATGAGATGTCGATGGTAGATCTGCCGCTAATGTATGCATTGTTGAATGCAATCGTGCCGGGAACCCGTGTGATTCTGGTAGGAGACGTGAATCAGCTTCCGAGTGTAGGTCCGGGAAGCGTATTGAAAGACATTATTTCATCGGAATGTTTCCCGGTAGTAAAACTTACAAAGATCTTCCGGCAGGCGGGCGAGAGTGATATTATCGTCAATGCCCACAAGATCAATCGGGGTGAGCCGGTAGTACTGGATAACAAAAGTATGGATTTCTTCTTTCTGAAGCGTGATGATACCAATATGATCATCAGCAATATCATTACGCTGATCCAGAAGAAGCTTCCGAAATTCGTGGATGCATCAGAAGCGGATATCCAGGTGCTGACACCGATGAGAAAAGGACAGCTTGGCGTGGAACGGATCAATAAGATCCTACAGGAATATTTAAATCCGCCAAAGCCTGGCAAACAGGAAAAAGAATATGGAGATCACCTGTTTCGTGAGGGGGACAAGGTGATGCAGATCAAGAATAATTACCAGCTTGAGTGGGAGATCACTACTCGTTACGGAATGACGATCGATAAAGGAATCGGTGTATTCAACGGAGATATGGGGATTATTAAGAAGATTAATACATACGAAGAGACGGTAACGGTCGAATATGATGAGAAGAAGCAGGTAAAATATCCATATAATCTGCTGGATGAACTGGAACTTGCCTATGCGATCACGATCCATAAGGCGCAGGGAAGCGAATATCCGGCAGTTATCATCCCATTGTTACAGGGACCAAGACAGCTTTATTATAGAAATCTGCTCTATACGGCTGTCACAAGAGCAAGAAAATGTGTAACGGTGATCGGAAGTGAAAGCGTGTTCCAGGAGATGATACGCAACACGAACCAACAGAACCGTAATACCAGTCTTGCAGAGCGAATCCGTGAATTTAATGCATAAAAGCATAATACAGTATATAAAAGATAAAATCATTATTCTGTTCTGGCCGGAGACCTGCCCGTTCTGTCAGAAAGTCTGTAAAGAAGGCATCTGTACAGAATGCAGGAAGAGACTGGAATCATTAAGAATCAGAGAACCAAGGTGTATGCAGTGTGGCAAGCAGATACGTAGTATGGAAAAGGAATACTGTTATGACTGTCTGCATACACATCATTATTATGAACAGGGATTGAGCCTGTGGAATCACAGGGATCCCGTGAATCAGTCGATTTATCAGTTTAAATATCACAATCAGAGAAGATACGGGGAACTGTACAGTCAGGAACTCGTGAAAAATTTTTATAAAGAAGTTCATCACTGGAATCCGGATGTCATCATGCCGGTGCCGCTGCACTGGATGAGACGGCGGAAAAGAGGATATAATCAGGCACAGATTCTTGCGGAAGAACTGGGGAGAATGCTGAACATTCCGGTGGACAGTAAAAGTCTGGTCAGAAGAAAGAAGACCAGTCCACAGAAGAAACTCGGACATGATGCCAGAAAAAAGAATTTAAAAAAAGCATTTGCAGTAAAACAGACGTTCCGTCCGGTAAGGAAAGTATTGCTTGTGGATGATATATACACAACAGGGAATACACTGGATGCGGTGGCAAAAGTATTAAAAGAAAAAGGCGTGGAGAATGTTTACTTTTTAACCATAAGTATTGGACAAGGATACTGATATTTGTTATACTTAAAATGATGTTTAAATGGAATCAGTATCATGTTGAGGTGAATATATGTTAGATGAGAGAAAAGTAAAATTGATGACGAAGCTTGCTCTCTATGAGGAGACACATGGAAAAGAGGATTTTAAGATCAGTGCTTATTACAGAAAAGATTATGCAAGCCTGCATGTGATTTATGCATTTTTAAGTGTGACGGTGGGATATGTATGTCTGGTAGCACTGTTGTTATTGGCAGGCGTGGAAAATCTGATGAGCAATATGTCAAATGGTCTGTTTATATTTTTATTTCTGATCATCCTGGCTGGTTATATAGGTGTGGTGATTGTATATTGCGGAATTGCGAGTCACATTTATAATGAAAAACATAAAAAAGCAAGAAAACGGGTAAAAAGATACAATCACAATCTGATCCAACTGCTGAAGATGTATGAAAAGGAGAAAAAATAGATGGACAATATATATGTAATACGCGAAAGAATAGAAGCTGTTTATGGAAAGCATTCCAAAATATTTGACAAGATCTTTCAGTTCGTGCTGGCGATGATAACTTTTACAATGATCAATCAGAATACAGGATTTATGAAATCGCTTTCGTCACCGGTTATCTCATTGGCGCTGGCTGTAGTTGCTGCATTTCTGCCGCCTGTGATGACGGTGATCGTGGCAACTGTATTAGTACTTGTGCATACACTGGCAGTATCAGTCGGAATATTTGCAGTGACTTCACTGATCTTTCTGATTATGTATATTTTTTATATTAGACTGGCACCGAAGATGGCATTTGTGGTGCTCTTAACACCAATCGCATTTGCGCTTAAGATACCGTTTGTAGTTCCGGTTGCATGTGCACTGATCTATACGCCGGTAAGTCTGGTGCCGATGGGATGCGGAACGGCTGTGTATTATATGATAGAATACCTTAAAAAGACAAGCACGTCATCCAAAGCATCCGGTAGCAAGGCAATGCTTTCTGAAATTACAACTTATGTACAGAAAGTATTTCAGAATAAAGAAATGTGGATTTATATAGTCGCATTTATTATTGGTTTCTTCGTGATTTATACAATCCGCAGACAGGAAATGGATCATGCATGGAAGATCGGAATCATAGCGGGAGCAATTGCAAACGTAGTTGTGATGGCAATCGGAAGCATCGTGCTGGGAGTAAATGTATCTTATGGTTCTCTGATCATAGGAAATGTTCTGGCGGCTGTCGCAGGACTGATTTTAGAATTATTCCTGTTTTCTGTGGATTATGCAAGAAGCGAACGGCTGCAGTTTGAAGATGATGAATATTACTATTATGTAAAGGCAATACCGAAAGTTGCAGTGACAACACCGGAGAAGACTGTAAAGAAGATCAATGAACGTCAGGAAACAGAAATCATTGATGCGGAAGCGGTGAAGCGCCTGTCTCAGGATGTGACAGACGAAGAGACAAGAGCAATTGATGTAGATCCTCATATGGAACATGGTGTAAAGAAAGAATCTGTCCACAGACCTACTTATGGGGATTCGGAATACAGAAGTCCGGCACAGATCAGAGCGAGCAAGGCAAAAAGACGTTCGCCGAAAAGAGGACCGGCTCCCAAAAAACATGATATGAAAGATGTAGATAAAATGCTTCTGACACAGAGCCTGGAAAATGAATTCCATTCAGGCAGACACAACAGAAGATAGAAAATGAGATAAAAGTGCTGAAGAAGCAAAGCTGAGAAAAGAGCGGGGAGGTGAGAAGAATGATACAGACGATGACAGATTTTATTGATAAATACGGGATTGGGTTATATATACCAAGAGTTCATGTGACAGATGTGATAGAAGTTCTGATCCTTACATTTTTAATTTATCAGATTATTGTATGGATAAAGAATACGAAGGCATGGATGCTCTTACGTGGAATTATTGTCCTTGCAGGATTTATTCTTCTCGCAGCCATATTTAAAATGCATACGATTTTGTTCATTGCCAGAAATTCCCTGACGGTAATGGCAACTGCAGCAATCGTTGTATTCCAGCCGGAACTCAGAAGAGCTCTGGAAAAATTAGGAGAGAAGCAATTCCTGACATCTGTAGTACCGGCTGCACCAAGCAGGGAGATCCGTTTCAGCGAAGAAACAAGAGAAAATCTTATCCGCGCATGTTTTGCGATGGGAAAGGTTAAGACAGGTGCATTGATCGTAGTAGAACAGGCAATCCGGCTTACGGAATATGAAAGTACAGGAATCCAGATGGATTGTCTGGTATCAAGTCAGGTACTTATTAACATATTCGAACACAACACACCGCTTCACGATGGGGCGATTATTGTGCGTGGTGACAGAATTGTGTCGGCAACCTGTTATCTTCCTCTTTCTGATAATATGGGAATCAGTAAAGATCTTGGAACCAGACACCGTGCAGCGGTTGGAATGAGTGAGGTCAGTGATGCTCTGATCATTGTGGTATCAGAAGAGACGGGTGCTGTATCGGTAGCTCAGGGAGGAGAACTGATAAGAAAGATTAATGAGGCTGAACTCAGAATGAAACTGGAAGAAATTCAGCACAGAAGCAGTGAGACAAACAGAATAAAGGCATGGTGGAAAGGATGGCGTGAGCATGCGAAAAAGAATAACTAATAATCTGACGCTGAAAATACTGGCTTTCCTGATTGCTGTGTTTTTGTGGCTTGTAGTAGTGAACATAGATGATCCGGTGGGTGATAAGACGTTTTCTAATATTCCGGTTCAGGTTGTGCATGAAGAAGTGATTACTGACAATAATAATACGTATCAGATTGTAGATAATACACAGGAAATAAATGTAACTGTTACAGCACAGAGATCCGTGCTGGATAAGATCAAAGCAGAAGATATTCAGGCAACGGCAGATATGAAGGAACTGACGCTTCGTACCCAGGTGCCGATAGAAGTGACGATTAAAGGATATACGGGAAAGTATGAGAAGGCAACGGCAAATCCGAGAAATCTGCAGATCCAGATAGATGAAGAAGCGAAGAATAACTTCCCAATCACACCAACAACAACCGGTACGGTAAGAAACGGTTATGAAGTAGGAAGCCTGAAAGCAGTTCCTGAGAAAGTAACACTTCGTGGACCGAAGCGGATCATTAACAGCATTGCAAAAGTAACAGCAGAAGCCAATGTTTCGGGACTCTCCGAGGATGAGACGGTAGAAGCAAAACTGGTATTATATGATGCGAATAATAACGTGATCGACCAGACACTTCTGGCAAATAACCTTGGCAAAGAAGGTGTAAGTGTAGAAGTAGAACTTTTACAGGTGAAAAGTGTTCCGGTGAAAGTAGATACATCGCAGGTATCAGCGGCAGATGGATATAAACTTGGAAAGATCACGGTGGAACCTCAGGAAGTAGAAGTGACGGGCGATAAAAGTACACTTGCCGGAATTTCAGAAATTAACATTCCGTCGAGTGCATTGAAACTGGAAGATCTGACACAGAAAACGGATAAGACAGTAGATATCTCTTCGTATCTTCCGAGCGGAGTATCGCTGGCGGAAGAAAATGCGAATAAGATTGTAATATCCATTCAGGTTCAACAGCCGGGAACGAAGAACTTGGAAGTATCGACGAGCTCTATCGTGGTGAACAACATAGCAGAAGGACTGAGTATCAATTATGGTTCCATGGTAGATCTTGAGATACAGATAAAAGGACCGAGCGATGCATTAAGTCTGTTTTCACCTGCAAAAAAAGTCAGCATAGATCTGAAGAATTATACAGAACCTGGTACATATAATGTTCCTGTGACGGTAGAACTGCCGGATGGCTGCTCACTGGTAAATGAAGTAAGTGTTGAAATTACACTTGAGAAATCAAAACAAAGCAGTAAAACACAGGACGAAAGTCAGAACAGCACTCAGAACCAGTCGAAAGAAGATGAGAGTACGCAGAATAAACAAGACGAATAACAGATAGAAACGAGGAGAGTACAGTATGATCAGACAGAAAGTTACAATAACAAATCCAACAGGACTACATCTCAGACCGGCTGGAATGTTCTGTAACATTGCAAGCAGATACAAATGTAAAGTAGAATTCATGTATGACGAGGATGTTGCGGCAAATGCCAAGAGCGTATTAAGTGTCCTTGGAGCATGTGTGAAATCAGGGGATGAGATCGAGCTTATCTGCGATGGCGAAGATGAAGAAGAGGCTATGAAAGCCATGGTGGAAGCGGTGGAAGACGGACTCGGAGAGTAGTAAGATAATAGAAAAATATGACGGGCGGCTTGTGTGTTACATGAGCCGTCTGTTGCGTTTGATTCTGCGATAATGTATGAAGGATAATGGGAAAGTGAATGCCGGAGAGGGACACTGGAAAGTATAGAGAGGCAAGAAGGGAAGCGTAAGTAATTATGAAAGACAAGATAAAAAATATGCTGGATATCACATTCTGGAAATTTGTACTGGTAGGGATTGTAAATACGGTGGTAGGTACCGGGGTAATGTTTGCGGCGTATAATCTTCTGCACCTGAGTTACTGGGTATCTTCTGCAACGAATTATGTGGTTGGAAGTATTGTGAGCTATTTCCTGAATAAATACTTTACGTTTCAGAATAAAGAAAAATCCTGGAAGCAGCTGGGAATGTTTGCATTGAATATTACAGTATGCTATCTGCTGGCATATGGTATGGCGAAGCCGGTTGTGTCGTGGATTCTTCATGGACAGAGCAGGAGCGTACAGGATAATCTGTCTATGCTGGTTGGTATGGGAGCTTTTGTGGTGTTTAATTATGTGGGACAGAGGCTGGTTGTGTTTAAAAAATAATATATGATAAATATGAAAAATTAATGAAATCTTAATATTCCAGGTTGTAACATCTGTGAAAACTATATATAATATGTTTCATGTTAAAAATATATTTGAGCAAAAGAGAAGAATAATGAAGAAAAAACATAAGATAATATTAAGTATTGGAATAATTTTAAGCACTATTCTGGCAGTAGTGGCTGCACTTCTGGCGTTTAGTGCAAAATGGATGTTTAAGACATGGACAAACCTTACGATGGACGAACTGGTATATCACCTTACGGCACCATTGGATGGAACGAATGCAGATATGATCAAGGATTACTGCAACGAGTGTGCAGTGCCGGTAATATTGATCTTGAGCTGTATTATTTTTTTGATTGCGGCAAATAGAAAAAACAGAGCGGTTTTAAAAAGAATTACAGCAATATGTGCCATAGGGGCAGTTGCGGTGACAGGAGTTACGGCGGCTGTAACATGGCATGGTCTGGACGTCTCAGCATATATGAAAGGACAAAGTACATACTCCACATTTATCGATGATAATTATGTAGATCCATCAAGTGTAAATATTACATTCCCGGAACAGAAGAGAAATCTGATATATATTTTTCTGGAATCAATGGAAATGACGTATGCGGATAAAAAAAATGGAGGAGCATTTAAACAAAATGTAATTCCGGAACTGACACAGCTTGCTCAGGAAAATGAAGATTTTTCGGGGGAAAGCAGTAAATTGAATGGCGGTTATTCCATGCCGGGGACGACATGGACGATGGGAGCGATGTTTGGTCAGACATCGGGATTGCCGTTGAATACTTCGATTGGTGCGAATGGAATGGATACACAGGATGCCTTTTTCCCGGGAATAACAACGCTGGGAGATATCCTTCAAAACGAAGGATATTCACAGACTCTTTTAATTGGATCAGAAGCAACATTCGGTGGACGAAAATTATATTTTACCGATCATGGTCAGTATGATATCATGGATTACGATTATGCACATGATAATGGCATGATACCGGAAGATTATAAAGTCTGGTGGGGATATGAAGATGAAAAATTATTTGGATTCGCAAAAGAGAAATTGTTAGAATTATCTCAGCAGGATAATCCGTTTAATCTTACGATGCTGACAGTGGATACACACTTTGAAGATGGATACGTATGTGATATCTGTCCGGATACATTCGGAGATAATCAGTATGCGAATGTAATGGCATGTTCCAGCAGTCAGGTAAAAGAATTTGTTGACTGGGTACAGCAACAGGATTTTGCGGCAGACACGACGATCGTGATTTCGGGGGATCATCCAACTATGGACAGTGATTTCTGCGAAGATGTGGATAAAGACTACGAAAGAAGAGTATATACAACCTATATAAACGCGAATGCAGAAAAGCAGACGGAAGAAAAAAGAAATTATACAACATTCGACAATTTCCCGACAACACTTGCGGCAATGGGAGCTGAGATAGAAGGTGACCGTCTGGGACTTGGAACGAATTTATATTCGACACAACAGACTTTGACGGAGCGGTTCGGAATCGAAAAAGAAGAGAAAGAACTGAAAAGAAAGTCTAAATTATTGAATAAAATGGCGCAGATAAATAAAGAAAAGTATGATGAAGAAATAGCTGCGCAGACGGATCCGGTAGCGAAAGCCAAGACGGGAAAATATAATGCTGAAACGGAAGAAATCCCAATCACAGTAAAAAAAGTACAGTATGCGGATAAGGGAATACAGTCTATTATGGCAGCAGTGTGGAAATATGATGATCAGAGTGATCTTCAGTGGGTGCCGCTGGCGATGTATGATGGAGATGTATGGAAAGGTAATATCAACATAAGTGGATATGATTCACCAGAAGGGGCATACAATATTCATTTATATCTCGTGGATGGAAATGGAGATCTGTATAATATTGCATGTACATCGAAAAATATAAAAATAAATAATGAATAAAATGAAGATGCCTTTATCGGTGAAAAAACGATAAAGGCATTTTGTCTTCTCTAAAATTTGAATTTTGTGAGTAAATCGTGTATACTAGATGAGATTGTAATGGAAAGAAGGTTCATAATGAAGAAAATAATAAAAACAGGAATAGCAGTTGGAACTGTGATGATTTTTGTACAGATTGGAAATCTGATATATGCAGAAGAGAATCCAATACAAAACACAGAATATGTCGTTGAAAGTGAGAATGTATCAGAGAATACAGAAAATGTAACTGAGAGTTATACAGAAGATGTTGCAGGAACAGATGAACATGCAATAAAAAAAACAGGCTGGAATTTGGAAGGGAACGTATGGTATTATTATAATACAGATGGGACACAGAAAACAGGCTGGTTAAGATATAATAATAACTGGTATTATCTAGATGCAGCAAATGCAGGGGCTATGCTTACTGATTGTAAGAAATACATAGATGGTGCAACATACAGCTTTGATACAACCGGAATTATGCAGACAGATTGGATCAAAAAGGCAGAAGGCTGGTACTGGACAAATTCAAGTGGGATTATGCAGACAGGCTGGCAGTTAATAGGGGGAGTTTGGTATTATCTGGACGAAAATAATACAACGTATCCGGGGTTGATGGCAGCGAATCAAAAATGTACAATAAACGGAGCCCGATATAGTTTCAATGCGAGTGGAGCAATGCAGACTGGCTGGATCCAAAGCGCAGAAGGTTGGTATTATGCCAATGAAAATGGAGTAATAGTAAGCGGATGGAAAAAAATTGGCAGGACATGGTATTATTTGGATGGAAATAATACGACATATCCGGGGCTAATGGAAGCGAATCAAAAATGTATAATAAATGGAATCAGATATAGCTTCAATGCAAGTGGAGCAATGCAGACTGGTTGGATTAAAAGTGCAGAAGGCTGGTATTATGCCAATACAAATGGAGCAATAACAGAAGACTGGCAGAAAATTAGCGGGAAATGGTATTATCTGAATCCGGAAAAAGCTGGTATTATGAGCACTGGCTGGATTCAATTAGGAAATAACTGGTATTGGCTGGATAATAGCGGAGCAATGAAAACTGGTTGGAATAACGGTTACTATTTGGGCAGTGACGGAGCAATGCGGACAGGCTGGCAGTTGATTGATAATAAATGGTACTATTTTTATAAAGCGAATGATCCGAACACATCAGAATATAAAGAAGGACTGATGGCTACAAATACAGAAATCGATGGCTGGACGATTGGAAACAGCGGCGTTGCTGTTGAAAGTATTGAAAAGAAAATTGAAGAAATAAAAAAATATGTAACAACCCCTTACCTTTATGGAGGAGCTACAACGAAAGGCTGGGATTGCAGTGGATTTACACAATGGGCATTAAAATATCTGGGAATAACGATTCCGAGATCTTCATATGATCAGGCAACAGGAGGAATTGCAATCAGTAAAAAGGATAAGAGTTTATGGAAATCAGGTGATATTTTACTGTATGCCGACAAATCTGGAAGTATCAGCCATGTTGCACTGTATCTGGGAGATGGAATGTTGATGCACGCACTTAATTCCAAGTACGGAACACTGATTCAGGGAGTAGACTATTATGAAACCTGGGATAAAGGGAATTCCTTAGTTGGAGTAAGAAGATATTTATAAGGACAAGGAGGAATATTATGAAAAAGAGAAGGAAGGTTCTGGTTGCGTTGGCAATGGCTGTAACTATGCTGACACCGACAGGCATATCGGCAGCAGAATACGGTCAGGTGTCCGGACTGCCGAATGCACAGGAAGAGGTACAGGATGCAGACGGGATCACTAATGATTGGAATGAATTACCGATTGTTGATGAAAAAGATCAGGATAAAGAGAATCCGGATGCACCAAAAGACAATGAAGAAAAAGAACCAATTCATACCGGATGGTATCAGGCCGAAAGTGGAGAGTGGTATCTGTATGACGAAGCAGGAAACCTGAAAACAGGATGGTGTCTGCAAGGGAATACATGGTATTATCTGGACGGTGAGAATCCGGAACATCCGGGAATGATGACAGCAGACCAGATTAAAGAAATCAATGGAAAGTATTACGGATTTGATGTAAGTGGAGCAATGCAGACCGGCTGGATTCTGAAAGAAGAAGGCTGGTATTATGCGCAGACAGACGGAACATTTGTAAACGGCTGGAATAATATTGGCGGAGCATGGTATTATCTGGATGGAAATAATGCAGAACACCCGGATCTGATGGTTGCAGGGCAGCAGAAAGTCATTGATGGAAATACGTATTTCTTTGCTGAAACTGGAACTATGAAAAGCGGTTGGCAACAGTATCCGGAAGGTTGGTATTATGCGACACCGGATGGTGCAAAAATCTATGGATGGAGAAATATCAACAGTGAATGGTATTATCTGGACGGAAATAATATAGAATATCCGGGACTGATGGTTAATGATCCTGAGAAAATAATCGATGGAACCACTTATTATTTTAATGCAGACGGTGCCATGGTAAGAGGATGGAAACAATATCCGGAAGGCTGGTACTATCAGGATCCGTCAGGAGTCAGAGCGACAGGATGGAGAAGAGTAGCTGGAGTGTGGTACTATCTGGATGGAAATAACACAGAATATCCGGGACTGCTTGTGACAAATTGCTCAAAAGTGATAAATGGTGTTACATATCATTTTGACAAAGCAGGAGCTATGCGCGAAGGATGGTATGCAGAAAATGGAGCGTGGTATTATTATAACGAATCAGGACTGCCTGCATCCGGTTGGAAAAATGTGAATGGAACATGGTATTATTTAGATCCGCATAATAAGATGGTATCCGGCGGCTGGAAAGCGGTCAATGGAAGCTGGTATTATTTCAATGGAAGCGGAGCAATGGCTAAGAACTGGCTGGCAGCAGGATCTGACTGGTATTATCTTGGCGAAGATGGTGCCATGAAGACTGGTTGGCAGTTAGTAGGTGGAAGCTGGTACTATATGTATTACCAGAATGATTCGCATGGCGGAATCTGGGGTATGATGGCAAAGAACAGATATATTGACGGATACTACCTTGGAGCCAGCGGAGCAATGGTTCCGACAGACATGGCTATGATGACTGCAAAGGCACAGGCATATGCAAGTAATACCAATTATCTGATTCTGGTTAACAGAGCAACCTGCAGAGTTGGAATATTTAATGGTCGTTTAGGAGCATGGAATATGAGTAAATTCTGGCAGTGTGCACCGGGAGCAGCAGCAACACCGACCGTATCCGGAACGTTTACGGTTCAGTCAAAGGGATATTATTTTGATTCCGGTTCAGCGAGATGTTACTGGTATACACAGTTTTATGGAAATTATCTGTTCCATAGTGTACTGTATAACAAGAGTAATGGAAGCCTGATGGATGGAAGAGTTGGAATTCCTCTGTCACATGGCTGCGTAAGATTGGAAATCCAGAATGCAAAATGGATTTATGATAATATTCCTGCTGGAACAAAAGTTGTTGTATATTAGAAGTAAAAAAGGGACCGCTACACATTTTCGTGTAGAGGTCCCTTTTTGTATGCTATAAATCAAAAAAAATTAGTTGTTATTTATAATGAGGAGTTTCAGGAGTGGCAACACCGTTCTCATCAAAAGTGTACATGACACCATCGATCATATATCGATCATTGGTTAATAAGTAACCGTTGGAAACATAGTATTTCTTTCCGTCTTCTTCATACCATCGGGTGTCTGTGATTGCTTTTCCGTCCTTGTCAAAACAATACGACCAATCGTAACCGATTTTTGTATTGACATATTTATGAGGACCAATCAGCATAATGCCATTTTCATCAAAGCCATATGTGGAACCGTCTATATCGCGAAGTGCGATATTTTCACCGTTGTGTTGATAACTTTTTACTACATAACCATAGCTGCCGGTCCAATATTTTTTCCCATCGACAGAAAGCCATCCGGTATGTAATATCCCGTCTTTGTCAAAATATAATGTATCGATACAGTCGGAACCATCATCTGCCCATTTGTTGATTTCAGTATACCAACCAGTCAACATGCTTCCATCAGAATTGAAACAATACTCTTTGCCATTAATTATCGCTCTTCCGGTTTTCATAGTTGTACTGTTTTCATCAAAATAATATTTTACATTATTTAGAGTTAGCCATCCTTTATGTGCTTTTCCGGATCCTTCATCACAATAGTACCATAGGCCTGATTGAAACCAACCGGTATGCATGGTGCCATCGGAATTGAAACTATAATAGTCACTATCTATTTTATACAGTCCGTCGGTATATTTCCAACCTTCTTTTTTATGGAAATAGTACCAGTTTCCATCAATTTTTTCCCAGCCAGTGACCATAGCACCGGACTCATCGTAATAATACCAGGTATTCAGCCATCCAGTATGCATGCTGCCATCTTCGTTGAAATAATATTTTTTATTGTCAATTGTTTGGTTACCGGTCAGCATGATGCCGTTTCCATCAAAGTAATACCATGATCCACCGACTTTTTTCCAGTCGTTTGTTATCAGATAACCGGCAGCATCAAAATAGTACCAGTTATTATTGATTTTTTTCCAGGTATTTGCCGGATAAGATCCATCTTCGTTACGGTACCACCATTTTCCGTTTGTCTGCATCCATTTCGCAGGTTGGTAGTTCGTAAGCCTGACACCGTTAGAATCAACATAATAGTCACCAATCCAGGTGTTGGTCAGCATGGTTCCATCTTCACCCATATAATAATATTTTCCGGATGATACAATCCAAGTATTGCTCTGCATTATACCGCTTTCGTTAAAATAATACCATTTCCCATTAATGATCTGCCAGCCGGAAGCCATATAACCAGAATTGTCAAAATAGTACTGCGTTCCGTTGATTGTTTCCCAGGTGCCAGCCGGATAAGATCCATCTTCGTTGCGATACCACCATCGGCTTCCGGATGGAACCCAGTGTGCCGGCTGGTAATTTGTAAGCCAGACACCGTTAGAATCAACATAATAATTACCAATCCAGGTATTCGTCTGCATAGACCCATCTTCGCCCAAATAGTAATATTGACCGCCTGATGTAATCCAGGTATTCGTTAACAGAATACCGTTTTTGTAGTAGTACCAGGTTCCATCTTGAAGTGACCATCCGTTTTGTGTTGCGTTAACATCTAAAACAGCAAGGGCATCTTCTGCGTATGCATTTGTCGGAAAGCCTGTTAATAATGACGTTCCAAGAATGCTGGCTGCAAAAGTTAATTTTAGATATTTGGGAATCTTTTTGTTCATTACCATTTCCTCCTTTGATTTCCATTACGTTTATTATACAGGATAATAACATGATGTCGGGGTCAAAAGCCCCCGACTTTGATGCCTACGGATTGCTCCG
>OCHA01001199.1_pt1 | contig 21452 bp, 18 predicted proteins | sample 1538591 | NCBI WGS metagenome assembly OCHA01 (sample SAMN04571710, study PRJEB22368) | human gut metagenome | biome: human gut; material: stool | host: Homo sapiens | place: Luxembourg | collected 2012-09-06 | reverse complement strand
CTTTATTCCGGTTCGGGTATCCAACGCCTTCCTGAATTAAATCCCAATTAAATCCCAACCCTGCCGCACATCTTATGCATCCCTGCACTGCTTCAAATACTGCTTCGTATAAGTGCAGACTGCAAAGCATTTTCCGCACAGATCTGCATCAATTCCCGTGCTTTTTTGCATGATCTCACGGCATTTCTTATGACACGTGGAGATGGCTATGATATTTTCACGAGGTATGCCGGGGCGCCACAAAGTATTTTTCAGGGCATGTGCCGGACAATATCTGACGCAGGCATGACAGGCACCGCATTGAGAGCGTGTAACCGGAGCATCGCAGGTCAGCGGGGCATCGGTCAGAAGAGAAGCAATCCTTACGGCAGATCCATATTGCGGTGTTACCAGCCGGTTGTTTTTGCCGATCCAGCCAAGACCGGCTCTGGTGGCAATCGTTTGGTGTGACAAAGGAATACAGTTATCTGAATCTGTCATTTCCTGGTCTGTCGTCCGGGCATAAGCATGATAGCCTCTGGCGGTCAGGTATTTCGCACCGGCAGTTACGATGGTGTTCAGTTTGTCGCTCAAAGAATTATAAAGTTCGTAGTATTCTCTTGTCGGAGCAAGCTGAAGACCTTTGATGACGTGTTTCGGTAACGGGATTGCGATTGCAATACCGACCGGATAGTCAGAAGATGGAACTGCGGTCAGATCCCCAATTCCGACCAAAGCAGCACCCTGTGAGATTAGATAATCTCTGAATTCTTTTGTGGGATTCATAAAAATCCCTCCTTTCAGAACATTTCCGTTCATTGACTTATTGTACATTCAATTTTACAATAGAATGTAGAAGAAAGATAGTGGGAAAGGAAACTATTATGGAAAGTAGAATGACGGAATTAATGAAAGCGATTCAGGAAAGTGAAGGACAGGCAGAACGCAGGGTGCTTACTTTGCTGGGCGGCAGATACATTTCTGAAAAGGCACTGGTCATAGATGGAAAAATTGTCTGGGAAAGCAGGAAAAATGGTTATTTTCATGGATATACAGATGAGATAAGGAATATTACAGAAAGTGGGATCACCTATATTGGAAATGAGAAAGTATTCTGCGATACATTGGGACAGGAAAAACAGATTGTAATCTGTGGTGCCGGTCATGTGTCGATTCCGGTGATTAAAATGGCAGTGATGATGGACTGTGAAGTAATTGTACTGGAGGATCGTCCGATGTATGCGGATCATGCAAGAATGGCCGGGGCGTCACAGGTTATCTGCGAACCATTCGAAGAAGCACTGGACAAGATACAGGGAAGTGCGGATACGTATTTTGTGATCCTGACGAGAGGACACCGGTATGATCAGATCTGTCTGGAGAAAATAGCTGCAAAGGAGCATGCCTATATCGGTATGATCGGAAGCCGCAGAAGAACAGCACTGGTAAAACAAAGTCTGGCAGAAAAGGGCGTGGATCAGAAAGTGCTGGATGCAGTGTATACACCGATCGGTCTGGATATCGGAGCGCAGACGCCGGCAGAGATCGGAGTGGCAATTATTGCAGAGATTATTGAAGTAAAGAACAGGAAGAAACGGACATATGGATATTCCAAAGAAATTATGCGTGCGCTGACTGCTCAGGAACCGTATCCGGAAAAGAAGATAATGGCAACGATCATTACCAGACACGGTTCCGCACCACAGGGGCTGGGAACCAAAATGCTGATATACAGAGATGGCCGCTGCGTTGGGACGATCGGCGGTGGATGTATGGAAGCAAAAGTCATCCAGATTGCCAGACTTATGGCAGCAGGAGAAGGAGAACAGGCAAGGATCTGCCATGTAGACATGACCGGAAATGAAGCCGAAGAAGAAGGTATGGTCTGTGGCGGGGAAGTGGATGTATTTCTGGAAATTGTCTAAGCGCGGAAAACAGAATCACCGGAGGCATTAAAACGATGATAGAAGTAGAGGTAAAAATACCCATTGAAAATATAGAAAAGATAAAACAAAAATTGCTTGAAACAGGGTTTATATATCAGAAAACCGTTGTGGAGACAGATACTTATTTTACCAGTGATCACTATGATATGCGGAAGAATGACAAGGCACTGCGCATCCGTAAGACGGAGAATCTGGATACGGGAGAAGTAAAAGCACAGCTTAACTGCAAAGGACCGAAATTAGACCAGGTGTCCATGACCAGGAAAGAAACAGAGTTGGAGATCTATGAGTCGGAAAAGATGGAAGACATTCTTAAAGAACTTGAGTTTTATCCAGCGTCTTGCAGAGTGAAGAAGACAAGAGGTTATTATATAAAAGATCATATGACAGCAGCTGCAGATAAGGTAGAGAATCTGGGCAGCTTTTTGGAATTGGAAATAATTGTTGCAAAAGAAGAAGAACGAGCAGATGGATTGGACATGATATATGAAGTAATGAGAATGTTGGGATGTGAAAAGACAGAGATAGTAAGGGAGTCATATTTGTCAATGTTAGAAAAACGAGGTGTCTAGCAGCAGAAAAATCCATGAGGGACTGATAAAAAGCCAAATTTCCCGTCCCCGTGGTTAGTTATTGACAAAAATTATCGATAAGTCTATACTAACCTTACGAGTTGAGAAATATTATCAGTAACAGTGGGAATACCCCCCACTTTCTGTAGATAAATTTGGAAGGAAGTACAGACGATGACATTAAAAGAATTACCGATTGGCAAAAGTGCAACATTGACAGTCGTAGGTGGAGAAGGTGCATTGAGACAGCATTTTCTGGATATGGGACTTATTCCGGGGGCAGACGTTACCATGGTAAAATACGCACCAATGGGCGATCCGGTGGAACTTCGTATCCATAGTTATGAACTGACACTCAGGCTTGCAGATGCGGAAAAGATAGAGATTACAGATGTCCGTGATGAGATTAAGATTAAGAATCAGATTCCGAAAGAGAAGATTGATCATCCGGGACTTGGAGAAGGTGGAAAATATCATGAAAAAGCAGATGAGAATCCACTGCCGGATGGAACAACACTGACATTTGCACTGGCAGGAAATCAGAATTGCGGAAAGACGACATTGTTCAACCAGCTGACCGGCTCTAATCAGCATGTGGGAAATTTCCCGGGAGTGACAGTTGACCGTAAAGATGGAGTGATCAAGGAACACAGTGATACTCTGGTAACAGATCTGCCGGGAATCTACTCTATGTCGCCGTATTCCAGCGAAGAGATCGTGACCAGAAACTTTGTGTTAAATGAGCATCCAAAGGGAATCATCAATATCGTGGATGCAACCAATATTGAGCGGAACCTGTATCTGACCATGCAGCTGATGGAGCTGGATATTCCTATGGTTCTGGCACTGAATATGATGGATGAGGTGCGGGATAACGGTGGCTCGATCCTGGTAAATGAGATGGAGCAGGAACTTGGAATACCGGTTATTCCAATCTCGGCTGCGAAGAATGAAGGAATTGAAGAGTTGATCGAGCATGCCGTGCATGTGGCAAAATATCAGGAAAGTCCGGGAAGACAGGATTTCTGTGATGCAGATGACCATGGCGGAGCAGTACACAGATGCCTGCACGGGATCATGCATCTGATCGAGGATCATGCAAAGAAGGCAGACATTCCGGTAAGATTTGCGGCATGCAAACTGGCAGAAGGGGATGAACTGATCCTGGAACAGCTCAAGCTGGATGAGAATGAAAAACAGCTTCTGGAGCATATTGTAAAGCAGATGGAGCAGGAACGAGGACTTGACCGGTCCGCAGCGATCGCAGATATGCGTTTTACATTTATTGAGAAGATCTGTGATGCTGCGGTTGTGAAGCCGAAAGAAAGCAAGGAACATCTGCGCAGTGTGAAGATGGATAAGATCCTGACAGGAAAATATACAGCCATTCCATGCTTTGTTGCAATTATGGCGGCTGTATTCTGGCTGACATTTAATGTGATCGGAGCTGCGTTGTCGGATCTGCTGGATATGGGGATCTCGGCACTTACGAATCTGGTAGATAGTGCGCTGACATCCTGGAATGTCAATTCCGTTATACATTCGCTGGTAATCGACGGAATCTTTAACGGTGTGGGAAGTGTGTTAAGTTTCCTGCCGGTTATTGTGACCTTATTCTTTTTCCTGTCCATTCTGGAAGACAGCGGATATATGGCAAGAGTTGCATTTGTGATGGATAAATTACTCCGTAAAATCGGACTTTCCGGACGGAGTATCGTACCGATGCTGGTAGGATTTGGATGTACGGTTCCCGGCGTTATGGCGAGCAGGACACTGCCTTCGGAGAGAGACCGTAAGATGACGATTCTTCTGACACCATTTATGAGCTGCTCGGCGAAACTCCCGATTTATGCATTTTTTACGGCAGCATTTTTCCCAAAACAAGGAGCGGTAGTGATGGTAGCGTTATATTTTGGCGGAATCCTGATGGGAATCCTGATGGCGCTTCTTTTAAGAGGAACGATGTTCAAAGGTGAAGCCGTACCATTTGTCATGGAACTTCCGAATTACCGCATGCCGGGAGCGAAGAATGTAGGGCAGCTTCTGTGGGAAAAAGCAAAGGACTTTTTGCAGAGAGCATTTACCGTAATCTTCTTTGCAACAATTATCATCTGGTTCCTGCAGACATTTAACTTACACATGAATGTGGTGGCAGATTCCAGGGACAGTATCCTGGCAGTTGTAGCAGGAATCATTGCACCGGTATTCCTTCCGCTTGGTTTCGGGAACTGGAAGATTTCAACTGCACTGATCACAGGATTTATGGCAAAGGAAAGTGTGGTATCTACGCTTTCGGTACTCTTTGGAAGTACGGCAGAACTGACGGGAGCAATTACACCGGTGGCAGCCGCAAGCCTTTTGGTCTTCTGCCTGTTGTATACACCATGTGTTGCGGCAATTGCATCGATCAAGAGAGAACTTGGTGCAAAATGGGCGGCATATGTGGTGCTTGGACAATGTGTGGTTGCGTGGATCGCAGCATTTATCGTGCATCTGATTGGTACGTTGGTGATGTAAAGAGTCATAAAAACTCCTGTGGATGGAAATAAATATGTTCCATTCACAGGAGTTTTTTGCTGTATATATTAAATTACATGCTCTGCTTTTACTATTTGTTCTTTTGTCTTATATCTTCCGCTGCGTCGGAGACTTGCGAATAAAGAGCCTGAAATATTGTGCCATACACTGAAGATTGCTCCGGGCAGTGTGGCAAATGGGTTTGCAGCAAAGTTTGCGGTGGCAAGTGTAATAGCAAGACCGCTGTTCTGCATACCGACTTCGATCGCAAGGGCAGTTGCTTTGTCATATTCCACATGGAAGATGCGCCCGGCAAGTAATCCAAGCCCCATACCTGCAAGATTATGTAAGATAACGATACAGAGTACGAGGAATCCGGATGTCATGATCTTTTCCGCATTTACTGCGACGATTCCGCTGATGATCATGACGATGGATACAACGGAGATCAGCGGAAGGATGCCGGATAATTTTTCAATTTGTCTGCCGATCAGTCTTCGTAGAAGGATACCCAGAAGAACCGGGATCAGTACGACCTTTACAACCGAGATCACCATTCCCGGGAAAGATACCTGAACCCATGCACCGGCAAGTAAGTATACCAGAAGCGGCGTCATAACCGGTGCTGCCAGAGTTGAAGTGATCGTCATACCAACAGAAAGTGCAACATCACCACCTGCTATATAAGTGATTACATTGCTGGCAGTTCCGCCGGGACAGCATCCGACCAGGATGACACCTAGTGCGATATCCGTTGGCAGATGAAGGAGGACCGAGAGTCCCCATGCGATCAGCGGCATAATCGTATATTGTGCGGCAAATCCGATAATGATCTCTTTTGGTCTGGTAAATACTACTTTAAAATCTCCGATATGAATCGTCAGTCCCATGCCGAACATGGCAACGCCGAGAAAGATCGAAGTATAGTTTGTAGTCCATGCAAATCCATCACGCCAGAAGAAGGCAATGACAGAAAAGCAGATAATAATCATTCCAATATATTTGGTAAGAACAGAACTGATCCGTGATAATCCCTTTGTTATCTGCTCCATATATTATACCTCGTAACTGAAATTGTCGATGAGCCGGGTCTTTCCGATGTAAACTGCCATAGCAACCAGGACGTCGGCATTTACAGCGTCAACAGGCTGCATGCTGAGTGCATCAACCATGGATACGTAATCGATACGTGCCAGCGGTTCACCGTTTATGATCTCACACATCGGTTCTAACACTTCAGATGCTGAAATACCATTCCGGATCAGTTCCTGACCTTTTTTTACAGCTTTTGAAAGGCAGAGGGCAGCTTTGCGTTCTTCGCAGCTTAAGTATGTATTACGGGAAGATTTGGCAAGTCCGTCTTCTTCACGTACGATCGGGCATCCGACGATCTGGATATCAAAGTTCAGATCCAGAACCATTTTACGGATGATAGCAAGCTGCTGTGCATCTTTCTGTCCAAAGTAAGCACGGTCCGGTTTTACGATGTTAAATAACTTTGATACAACGGTACACACCCCTTTGAAATGGATCGGACGTGTCTTGCCGCACAGAGTATCAGATAAAGTATCGATACTGACAAATGCGTGTGGATCATGATACATTTCCGCCGGTGACGGGCAGAAGATCAGATCTGCTCCGATGCTTTCACAAAGTGCACTGTCGCGGTCAAAGTCTCTTGGATAAGCTTCCAGATCTTCATTCGGTCCAAACTGTGTCGGATTGACGAAATCAGATACAACAACGATATCATTTTCCTCGCGGCAGCGGCGGATCAGACTGGCATGTCCCTCGTGGAGATATCCCATAGTAGGGACAAGACCGATGGTCTTACCTTCTTTCTTCCAGTTATTTACGAGTTCTCTTGTTTTTTCAATTGTGTTAGTTACCTGCATTGGTATTCTCCTTTATTCGTTATAATTCGGAGAGTTCTCTTCTGAATACACTGTGATCTCAGGTGATTGCATGCAAAAAAATACGTTGTGATAATTGAGTATCTTTTTATTCCATGTCTTTTAACAGTCCGTGACGTTCATAATTGGTCACGCGGCTTACCTTGTTCTCCTCATCTACGAATACAACCGCAGGTTTGTGTTCTTTTGCTTCATCCGGCGTATACTGTCCGTAAGCCATGATGATGATCTTATCTCCGGTACTGACACATCTTGCAGCAGCTCCGTTTAAGCAGATCATTCCACTCCCACGCTGTCCGCTGATGGTGTACGTTTCGAAACGGCTTCCGTTGTTTACATCAACGATCTGGACTTTCTCATATTCGAGAATTCCAGCAGCCTCCAGTAATGCTTCATCCACCGTAATGCTTCCTACATAATCAAGTTCTGCCTGAACGACAGTAGCGCGGTGGATCTTTCCTTTTAATAATTCAAGTGTCATCTCATATATCCTTTCCTTTTAAGGAAAAAAATTCAGCCAGAATATATCTGGTCCTGAGTCTTATTTCCTGAAAATATAAGCTCATTTTTGTTGAAAATTATGAGATTCCAGTGATTCAGTTCTGAGTATGGTTCTGTCAGGGACAGATACCGTCTCCGCTGTTCATTATAAAAAGGCAGAAAAGGTATGTCAATCTATGTATACGGAAAAAAACAGAACCGGATTTCTGAAATTATAAATCCGGTTCTGTATTATTTCTTATTATCTTTTTTTCTTTTCCTTTGCAAGGAGTGCGGCACCAAGTGCACCCGCATATCTTCCATGTTCGGTAGGAGATACGGTCTGTCCGAGTTTCTGTGAGAGAATCTTCGTAAAGTAGGTGCTGTTACTGAGTCCGCCTGTCAGGATGACCTTGTCCGGGAGATTCTTCTTCATGGCAAGCTGTGCCACCTTGTTCGCAACAGAATCTACAACTCCGGCAGCAATATCTTCGCGCTTCTGGCCTTCCCCGATATAGTTGATCACTTCGGATTCGGCAAATACAGTACACAGAGAACTGATCGGAAGAACGGTTCCTGCGTCAGCCATGTCAAACAGTTCCTGAAGTGTTACGCCCAGACGGTTTGCCATGATTTCCAGAAACTTACCGGTTCCTGCGGAACACTTGTCGTTCATCTGGAAGTCCTGCACCATACCGCCGGACACCAGGATGATCTTGGTATCCTGTCCGCCGACATCGATAATTGCACATTCATCACCGGCCATTTCACGGCCGCCTCTTGCATGGCAGGTAATCTCTGTGATAACATGATCAGCAAAATCTACGGCAACACGGCCATATCCGGTTGCAACAACTTTCGAATTGTCCGATAACACATCAATACCATCTTCTAATAAACGGTCTTTGATCGTCTGGCAGGTTTCTTTGCTGCTCCATCCGGTCGGCAGTACAAAATGTAGATCGTGATCTCCTTTTACAGCGACTTTGGATGCGGTAGATCCGATATCAATTCCAATATAATTCATAAATTCTTTCCTCGCTTAACACTAATTTTTTAACAATATTTGTCCCGCCGTGGATTAATATCCTGTTCAATGGCGGCAATTTTCAAAATCTCAATATGATTCTCGTCGATGAATTTCCGGATCGCTTCCAGATCCTCTTCTCTGACGAGCAGTGAGATACCGCAGCACTTACTGGCTACGCGCGGCGTAGGAGCGATGGTGGCCTTGATACCGGCTTCTTTTAATATCCCATACAGACGCATCCCGTTGTCATGATTGGGAAATAATACATAATGCTGTATCTTTTGCATGATCTGTTACCTCGGTTACTTATTTGTTATCTAACATTTCGATAAATGCACTGATTCTGGTACGAAGCTGTCCGGCGTCACTGTCGGTGTAATCCGTTTCGATTCCAAGAACAGGGATACCGGCTTCTTTCATTGCTTTCTCTACAAAATATCCCTCGGTATCATACAGGTTACAGAACTTAAGGTTCACATCAATGATACCATCAACTTTGTATTCTTTTGCAAGACGTAAGATGTCATCGATACGTCCTTCATTCGGTGTGAAGCATGCACAGTTGATCTTCATGTATCTTTCGGCCAGAGCCATGTACTGGTCTTCCAGGGTTGTCTTGCTTTCATCAACAAGATTTTCGAAATATCTGGTTCCGGTACACATCTCTTCGCAGACGATCGCTGCTCCGCTGGTCTCTACAATATTATGAAGCTTCCAGTTCGGAATTGCAAGAGGAGTTCCGGTCAGCATGATACGTTTGGTTCCGGCAGGAACAACACTCACACCGTCTTTCACTCTCTGATCCAGTTCGTCGCATAACTTGTTTGTCATCTGTGTAAATCTTGCAGGATCATCATAGAATGCAATCTGAGAGATCAGAAGCACATCACATCCGCTGATCGGAAGATTCTCATTCTTGCGCAGGTTATAAAGACGTTCCAGGGCTTTTCGTTTATTATTAATTAAGGTAATGCTTTCTGCCAGTTTTTCAGCAGTTACTTCATTTCCGGTAAATTCTTCCACGACATTCTTAAATGTCTCGATTTCTTCTGCCCAGGCTTTGATGTCTTTGGCGCGCTTCATCTGTGGAAGATCCATCACATGTAACGGTACATCTTTGGAAAGAATCTCCCATGCTTTCTTCTTACCATCGCAGGTTGTCTCCCCAATGAACATATCTGCGATACGGAAGAATGGACAGGTACGGTCAAGACGTGCACCAACAGAGGCCTTGATCAGTGGACAGGTATTGGCAGGAAGGACTTTCTCTCCGCCAGGAACCCAGAACTGGGAACCTCCACATAATCCGGTTGCGATCGCATCTGCTGCGAATACGATCTCATCCGGTACATAGACACAGAATGTACCGAATACTTTGCCGCCTTTTTTCTGATGCTCGATCAGTTCCGCAGGGCGGATACCGTGAATATCAGCAACTACCATATTATAATAGTCCATAGAATCCGGACGGTTTTCCTGTGATAAAAATACATCCCCAAATGCCTGTGGGAGCACTGCACAGAGCTGGTCATGCAGCTCTACATCCATCCCAAGTTCTTCCCACATTTTACGATAATCAGCCATTTTAAAATACCTCCTTATAGTGTAATTGATCCGATTGTATCGATAAGATAACCGTAACACTTTTAGGGGGATGGGGCAATGCATACCGGGAGAATTGGTTATAGATAATTCACAAGTTCAATAGAATATATCTATGAATTCTATACTGAGAACAATTCTCGAAATCCGTCAATGCACCAGTCGATTTCTTCCGTGGTATTGAAGTGGCTGAAGGCGAAACGGATCGTTCCCTGCGGCATGGTATGTAAGGTCTGATGCGCCATCGGAGCACAGTGGAGACCGACCCTTGTCATGATTCCGTAATCCTGTTCCAGGGAAAATGCAATTGCGGCATTATCATACTCCGGAAAATCAAGAGAGACGACAGCAAGCCGGTTCTGAATCGTCTGTTTTCCCGCAACATGCGCCTGTGGGATTTCCTGTATTCTTTTAAGAAAATATCCGGTCAGTTCCATTTTCTTCTGATGGATAGCCGGAATGCCTGCTTCTTCCAGATAAGTCAGGGCAGCGTGAAGTCCGATGATACCAGGAAGATTCATGGTGCCGCTTTCATACTTGTCCGGGAGATAGTCCGGCATAAGGAGTGAATCCGACTGGCTTCCGGTTCCGCCTGCGATCAGAGGCGTCAGTTCATGATCCAGTGCTTCCGATATCAGAAAGCCGCCGATACCCTGGGGACCAAGAAGCCCTTTGTGTCCGGTAAATGCGAGAAAATCAATGTTACATTCCTGCATATTGATGTCGACAGAACCGGCACTCTGTGCAGTGTCTACGGCAAAGAAAAGATGATGGCGCCGGCAGATCTCACCAATCTCCCGAACCGGCAGAATGGTTCCGCATACATTGGAAGCATGAAGCATGATGACCGCTTTTGTCTCCGGGCGGATCAGTGCTTCGACAGATTCCGGGTGCGTGGTACCATCTGTTTCTGCAGGGATCGTCGTGTAATGAATGTCCTGTGAAGCAAGCTGGCAGAGCGGACGCATCACGGCATTATGTTCCAGACTGCTGACCAGTACATGGTCTCCGGGTTTCAGGAGTCCTTTGATCAGATAATTCAGGGAATAAGTGATCCCCGGTGTGAATATGACATGCCTGGAATCCGGTGCATGAAAAAGTCTGGCAAGCTGCATGCGTGTGAGAAGTACCTGACTTTCCAGTTCGTAGGCACCTTCATAATTTCCCCGGTTGATATTGAAGGCACCGGACTCTAAAAGTTCTGCCATAGAAGAGGCAACTTGGGGTGCTTTCGGCCAGGATGTGCTGCCGTTGTCAAAATATATGTTTCGTTCCATAGAAAAACCTCCATGATTTATATGATACAATACCATAAGCTCTGCAATAGGAAGAACGCTGGCTGCAGTGATATGCTAGACCAATGATGTATTACAGAGTATCCGATACGGATATTGTAACAGATTTCCGGAGTGTCGTGTATAGAATAAGCTGTATAAGAAAGAGAAAGGCTGGATATCAGGTTGATTTTAGTGACCAAATGTCCAGGTGCACTCTGGATCATTCAGATATATAAGAAATAGAATATGAGAGAATAAAAAATAGAAAAAACAAATAAAGACTATAGATAATGCAGATAAGATGAAACGATTTATTAATATTTCCTATTAGGTAAAAATATGTTCAAGTGGTATGATAATTTTATGAAAAAAATTATCAAAGAATAAAAAAAGGAAAAGTACGGAGGAATTTTATTATGGAGTTAATTAAAGAACTACCAGAAGTGTTTGAAGAATTTGCTGAGCAGCGTCAGAAATCATTTATGGCAATGAAAGGGTTAAAAGATCAGGGAGTTCCGGTTGTGGGCGCATATTGTACCTATTTCCCCGCAGAGATCGCAAGAGCAATGGGAGCGGTTACGGTTGGATTATGTTCCGTATCCGACGAGACGATCCCGGATGCAGAGAAGGATCTGCCAAAGAACTTATGTCCACTGATCAAATCAAGCTATGGATTTGCCAAGACAGATAAATGTCCGTTCTTCTATTTCTCAGATGTAGTTGTTGGGGAGACTACCTGTGACGGAAAGAAGAAAATGTATGAGTACATGTCAGATTTCAAAGATGTATTCGTAATGGAACTGCCAAACACACAGAGCGAGATGGCGCTGCAGCTCTGGAAGAGTGAGCTGATCCGCTTCAAAGAATATCTGGAGAAGAAATTCGGTGTAGAGATCACAGATGAAGCAGTATCAGAGGCAGTAAAAGAAGAAAATAAAGTAAGAAGAGCAATGAAAGACCTGTATCATGTCATGGCACTTGATCCGGCACCAATCAAAGGTGGTGACCTGTTCAAAGTATTATACGGAAGCGGATTCAAATTCGACCGTAAAGCAATCCCGGCAGAGATTGAAGCTATGAAAGACAAGATTGAAAAAGAATACGAAGAAGGCAAGAGACTCGATAAGATGCCTCGTATCCTGATCACCGGATGTCCGATCGGCGGAGCAACTGAGAAAGTAATCCGTGCCGTAGAAGACAACGGCGGAGTTGTAGTAGCATTCGAGAACTGCAACGGAGCAAAATCCTTCGACAAATTAGTAGACGAAGAGAATCCGGATGTATACGATGCACTGGCAAGACGTTACCTGAACATCGGCTGTTCCGTAATGACACCGAATCCAAACAGACTGGACCTTCTGGACCGCCTGATCGACGAATTCAAGGTAGACGGAGTTGTTGAGATGACACTGCAGGCATGTCATACATATAATGTAGAGTCACTGGCAATCCGTAAATTCGTGAATGAGAAGAAGGGCATTCCGTACATTAATGTAGAGACGGATTATTCGCAGGCGGATATCGGGCAGTTGAATACTCGAATTGCGGCATTTATAGAGATGCTGTAGGTTTTCTAGTTAATTCATCATCGTGGCTTACCCCGGTCCATGAGAAAGAGTTGGTATCCTGTTGCTGGCTAAGATTCCACGATGAAGAAGTTATAAGGGCGTCAGAATTTTTTAAAAGCACCCGAAATATATGCCAAACTCGCCGTTCGGCTCAAACAGTGGCACATATTCCGGGTAACGAAAATTCTGGCGCCCTAACAACTTCTAGTCATCGCTCCATATACGCCTGCAACAGGATACCAACTCTTTCTCATGTCGTGATTGGCCAATGATAGTGAATTCAATAGAAGAACAGTAATCTTTGTGTGTAACCGGGAAGTTGTGGTGAAGGCCTTGATTTTCCAACTTTTATTCCGGTCCGGGTAGCCAGTTTAGTGAATTAAGTAGAAAAAATCTATTGACAACGCACCAAGGAATGCTATAATTAAAACAAACATATGAATAACTGTTCATATATTCAATTAATTAAACAACGAAAAAAGAAAGGAAGTATTTATCATGAAAAAAACTTACAAAATCGATGTAGACTGCGCAAACTGTGCAAATAAGATGGAGCAGGCAGCTAAGAACACGGACGGAGTAAAGGACGCAACTGTGAACTTTATGATGTTAAAGATGATCGTGGAATTTGAAGAAGGTACAGATCCTAAGAAAGTAATGAAGGATGTACAGAAGAACTGTAAAATTGTAGAAGATGACTGTGAGATCTTCCTGTAAGAGAGAATGCCCATAAAGACGGGATTTACACAGTATTTTTTGAAGGAAAATGATTGTGAAGCGGCTTCATCAGGCAGGATGAAGAAGCGTTGAGAAGAGTGGCAAGGAGAAAGGCTGGGGGAAGATATGACGAAAAGACAGAAAAAATCTCTGACCAGAATTGTTATCGCAGCGGTACTTATGATCATATTAAAGTTCCTGCCTGTAGAAGGGTGGCTGAAGTTCGTACTTTATATGGTTCCGTATCTGGTTGTAGGATATGATATTTTACGGAAAGCGTTCAAAGGAATCCTGAATAAGCAGGTATTCGATGAGAACTTTCTGATGGCAGTTGCTACGATAGGAGCAATTGCACTTGGTAATTATAAAGAAGGCGTATCGGTTATGCTGTTCTATCAGATCGGGGAATTATTCCAGAGTTATGCAGTTGGAAAGAGCCGCAGGAATATCAGTGATCTGATGGATATCCGCCCGGATTATGCCAATATTGAAAAAGACGGGGAACTCGAACAGGTAGATCCGGATGAAGTAGAAGTCGGAACGGTCATTGTCGTTCAGCCGGGAGAAAAAGTCCCGATCGACGGTGTGATCGAAGAAGGAAGCAGTACATTGAATACCAGTGCACTGACCGGGGAAAGTGTTCCGAGAGAAGCAGCAGCCGGTGACGAAGTCATCAGTGGATGCATTAACCTGACTGGTCTTCTGAAAATCCGTACAACAAAAGAATTCGGAGAATCTACAGTATCCAAGATCCTGGATCTGGTAGAGAATTCAAGTTCCAAGAAATCAAGATCTGAGAACTTTATTTCCAAATTTGCCAGATACTACACACCGGCAGTCTGCTACGGTGCGCTTGCACTTGCGATCCTGCCGCCACTGGTTAGAATGTTTGCGTTTGCGCTTGCGCCGGAATGGGGTGACTGGATCTACAGAGCACTGACATTCCTGGTTATCAGCTGTCCGTGTGCACTGGTGATCAGTATCCCACTCAGCTTCTTTGCAGGAATTGGTGGAGCAAGTCATGAAGGTGTACTGGTAAAAGGATCGAACTATCTGGAGACGATGGCACAGACAAAATATGTGGTATTCGATAAGACAGGAACCATGACGCAGGGCGTATTCGAGGTGAGCGGAGTTCATCACAATACGATACCGGAAGAACAGTTATTAGAGTATGCGGCACTTGCGGAGTGTTCCTCTTCCCACCCGATCAGTAAGAGCCTTCAGAAAGCATATGGCAAACAGATCAACCGTGACCGTGTGACAGAGATTGAAGAACTGAGCGGTAAGGGTGTGACTGCAAAGGTTGACGGTATTCCGGTAGCAGCAGGTAATGCCAAACTTATGAAATATCTGAATGTGGAATACAGTGAATGTGAAGAAGTCGGTACGATCGTCCATGTTGCAGTAGACGGAAAATATGCAGGACACATCCTGATCTCTGACAAATTGAAACCACATGCAAAAGAAGCAATCAGAGACCTGAAAAAAGCAGGTATCACGAAGACTGTTATGCTGACTGGTGACATGAAGCGTGTGGCAGATAAGGTTGCAGAAGAACTGGGAATCGGAGAAGTATACAGTGAGCTTCTTCCGGCAGATAAGGTTGCGAAAGTAGAGGAACTTCTGGAACAGAAATCAGAGAAAGAAAAGCTGGCATTCGTCGGAGACGGAATCAATGATGCACCGGTATTGTCAAGGGCAGATATCGGAATTGCCATGGGAGCACTCGGATCAGACGCAGCGATCGAGGCAGCAGACGTTGTCCTGATGGACGATGATCCGAAGAAGATCGCAAAAGCAATCAAGATATCCAGAAAATGTATGCGCATCGTATATGAGAATATTTACTTTGCCCTTGGAATCAAGGCAATCTGCCTGATCCTGGGAGCACTCGGAATCGCGAATATGTGGATGGCGATCTTCGCTGATGTCGGAGTTATGGTCATTGCCGTCTTGAATGCGATCCGCGCATTATTTGTGAAAAACTTATAGAAAAGGCTGGTGGGCAGATGGCAAAATCAGAAGAAGGAATGGAAGTATGCGAATCATGTGAGGTACACGAGAATCTTCTGAAGATCGTAAATGAAAAGATGCCGGAAGAAACGGAATTGTATGATCTTGCAGAATTATTCAAGGTATTCGGTGATTCGACCAGAATGCGTATCCTGTTCGTGTTGTTCGAAGCAGAGGTGTGCGTCTGCGATCTGGCAGAGGCACTGAATATGACACAGTCTGCAATCTCACATCAGCTCAGGATCCTGAAACAGAACAAACTGGTCAAGAGCAGAAGAGAAGGAAAATCCGTGTTCTATTCACTGGCAGACGATCATGTGCGTACGATCGTAGACCAGGGAAGAGAGCATATTGAAGAAGATCTGTAGCATAAGAAGCTTATGTGAAAGAATACAAAGAGTTAAAATCAAAAAAGAAAATATATAGCATAATGGTTGTTATGTTAAAAAGGGAAGCCTGTATCAGATGACAGAAAGTCTGGTACAGGTTTTTTGCATCGCCATGTGTTCGGAAGGAGCTTCTGGTGGCAGGTCCTGTAGATACCGAAGTATGCATCCAGAATTGTAGATGCATTAGACTAAAGTATGAAAACCAGTCTATTTACTGACAAATTATCAGAAATTAACAAGCAATAAAACAAAATGCGTTTAATATTACATTTTCTTATATTTGTATAAAAAAATATAATATTTTCCATTGACAATTATATAACCATCTTTTACACTATGGTTATAAGGTATTCATTTCTAAAAAATTGGTATATGAATGGAGGTTTTGTTATGGAACAAAAACAAGAAAAATTTAGTACCATAGGTTACATAGCCGCCGCGTTAGGTATGTGTATTGGTACTGGTAATGTATGGCGATTCCCACGAGTGTGTGCGGCAAACGGTGGTGGAGCATTTATCTTAGCATGGACGATTGCAATGCTGGTATTTGCAGTACCGCTCCTTTCCACAGAGATGGCATTCGGTAAAAAGACGAGACTTGGATGTATCGGTACTTTCCGTGATGCAGGTGGAAAGAAGTATACATGGATGGGATTCTTTGTAGCGGCAGTATGTTTCTTCCTGATGAGTTATTATTGTGTACTTCAGGGATATTGTATGAAATACGCGGTTAATTCGGTTACTTCAGCATTTAAACCGAATCTGTCAACAGAGACGACATCGGCAATGTGGACAGCATTTACAGATTCACAGGCGCAGGTTATTTTATTCCATGCGATCGGATTTGCACTGGCATGTTTCATCGTTTATCAGGGAATTGCAGGTGGAATTGAAAAATTCTGTAAAGTAGCGATACCGGCACTGTTTATCATCCTTGTAGGATTAGCAATTTACGCAGTTACATTAAATGGAGCAAGTCAGGGACTTCAGTATCTCTTTACTATTAAGAAAGAGTACATTTTAAGTCCAAATACATGGATTCAGGCATTCATCCAGGCAGCATGGAGCACCGGAGCCGGATGGGGATTCATTATTACATATGCGAACTACGTAGGAGAAGATGAAGACGTTCCGACAAGCTGTCTGATCATGGGACTTGGCGATAACCTCGGAGCAATCCTTTCAGCACTGGTAGTTATTCCTGCAATCTGTGCACTTTCCGCTACACCGGAAGCAGCAAATGAGGCGCTCAGCCAGGGTAACTTCGGACTTACATTTATTTACATTTATCAGTTATTTACAACAATCCCAGGTGGAAGATTTATTTCCTTTATCTTCTTTGGATTACTTGCAATTGCAGCGATCACATCACTGTTCTCCATGATCGAAGTTGGAGTAAAATGCGTGGTTGACCTTGGACTGCCGCGTAAGAAAGCTGTTGTCAGTGTCTGCTTCGCAGGATTCTTAGTAGGATGCTTCTCATGCTGGTCATTGGCGAACATCGACAATCAGGACTGGGTATGGGGACTTGGACTTTTAGTAAGTGGTGCCTTTATCGCAATCCTTGCTTGGAAATATGGTGTGGAAAAATTACGTACACAGGAAGTCAATGCAAAAGGCGCAGATGTACATCTTCCGAAAGCATATTATACAGGATGTATGTATCTGATTCCGGTTCTGGTAGTGATCATGGTGGTTTACTGGTTATTGCAGACAAAAAAATGGTTCCCGGATACATGGCTGAATCCATTTATTATCCAGGATAATACAGGAACCGTATTACTTCAGTTTGCAGTAGTGATCATTGCAGGTCTCGCACTTTCCAGGTTCTTTAATACAAAGACTGCAAAGGGAGCTATGAAAAATAACGAAGCTGCAAAATAATAGAAAGAAGGTATGAGCTATGACGATGGATGCAATTATTATGATGGTGATTACACTGGTTGGATATATTGGCGGATTTAGTTATTTCATGATACGTGTATTTAAAAAAGAAAGAAGTAAATCAAAAAAGTAGGTATCGAACGGAGAATGAATAAAGGATAGTATGGTAAATTAGACGACGTTCTGATTGAAATGAATACATAACCGAACAGACCGGAGCCGGATTCTTGTCAGATGTGACAGGATTCCGGCTCCGGTCTGTTGTCTGGGTTCTTGACAGATCTGTAAATAAGAGATAAAATACATATACCCGGTAAGGGTATAAAATTAAGAAGGAGAAGATATATGGAAGATAAAAATATAGACAAAGGATGCTGTTGCCACACGTTCAAGCACCGTTCGGAAAAAGAATACAAAGATCTGATGAACCGCTTAAGCCGGATAGAAGGACAGGTGCGCGGTATCAAAGGAATGCTGGAAAAGGATGCGTATTGTCCGGAGATTCTGGTACAGGTGTCGGCAGTGAATGCGGCATTGAACAGTTTTAATAAAGTATTACTGGCGAATCACATCCGTACCTGTGTGGCGGATGACATCCGGGATGGCAAAGATGAGACGATTGATGAGCTGGTAAAGGTTTTACAGAAGCTGATGAGGTAAACAGGATGCTATGCAGTATCGGAAAAAAGTATGTAAAATTTACAGATGTATAGTTTGATCAGAGCATATTTTCTGATATTTACTATAGAAGAATAAAAATAGAAATGACAGGAGGGAACAAAACAATAATGGAACAATATATTGTAACCGGTATGAGCTGCGCAGCCTGTAGCGCAAGAGTGGAAAAAGCAGTTTCAAAAGTACCGGGGGTAACGTCCTGTTCGGTTAGTCTTCTTACCAACTCGATGGGAGTAGAAGGAACTGCAAGTGAACAGGAGATCATAAAGGCAGTCACAGATGCCGGATACGGCGCATCGAAAAAAGGAGAAGGAGCAGCGAAGACACAATCGGCATCTGCTTCAGCCGGAGAAGATATGTTAAAAGACAGAGAGACACCGGTACTAAAGAGACGTCTGATCGCATCGCTTGGATTTCTGATCATCCTCATGTATTTCTCCATGGGACATATGATGTGGGGATGGCCGGTCCCAGGCTTCATGAAGGACAATCATGTGATGATGGGGCTGTTGCAGATGCTTCTGACGATCGTAGTCATGGTAATCAACCAGAAATTCTTTATCAGTGGATTCAAAGGACTGATCCACAGAGCACCGAACATGGATACGCTGGTGGCACTTGGATCCGGAGCGTCTTTTGTATACAGTACGTATGCATTGTTTGCAATGACAGATGCGCAGATGCGTGGAGATATGGATGCAGTCATGTCTTATATGCATGATTTTTATTTTGAATCGGCAGCTATGATCCTTGCACTGATTACGGTCGGAAAGATGCTGGAGGCGAGATCCAAAGGAAAGACGACCGACGCATTAAAAGGACTGATGAAGCTTGCACCCAAGACAGCGGTTGTGATCCGTGATGGAAAAGAGGTTCAGGTATCGATCGAACAGGTGCAAAAGGGAGATTGCTTTATTGTAAAACCGGGAGAGAATATTCCGGTTGACGGAGAAGTCATAGAAGGAAACAGTGCAGTCAATGAATCTGCTCTTACAGGTGAAAGTATTCCGGTAGATAAGGCTGTCGGTGATAAGGTGTCAGCCGCAACCGTAAATCAGTCCGGATATCTGAAGTGTCGTGCGACCAGAGTCGGCGAGGATACGACACTTTCACAGATCATTCAGATGGTAAGTGACGCGGCTGCAACGAAAGCACCGATCGCAAAGATTGCGGACCGTGTATCCGGAGTATTTGTGCCAACGGTTATTACGATTGCAGTGATCACAATGATTGTATGGCTGATCGCAGGACAGAGTATTGGTTTTGCATTATCCAGAGGAATTGCGGTGCTGGTGATCAGCTGTCCGTGTGCGCTCGGACTTGCAACACCGGTAGCAATTATGGTCGGAAATGGAATGGGCGCCAGAAATGGTATTATGTTTAAGACAGCAGTTTCACTGGAAGAGACTGGAAAGATGCAGATTGTTGCGTTGGATAAGACCGGTACGATCACAAGCGGAGAACCGAAAGTGACAGATATCATTCCGGCAGTGGGAGTGACAGAAGATACCTTATTAAAATGTGCATATGCACTGGAGAATAAGAGTGAACATCCACTGGCAAGAGCAATACTTGAAAAGGCAAAAGAGGAAAATGCCGGCATCGAAGAAGTTACCGGATTCCAGGCCCTTCCGGGTAACGGCTTGACAGCCATACTGGATGGTCATACATTATATGGAGGGAATCATACATTTATCAGCAGTAAGGTATCCGTTGATGGAGATATCCAGAAGGAGGCAGAGCAACTTGCCGAAGCAGGAAAAACACCATTATTCTTTGGAAACGAAGACCGTTTATTAGGTGTAATTGCAGTGGCGGATGTTATCAAAGAAGACAGCCCGCAGGCGATCAAAGAATTACAGAACATGGGAATCCATGTAGTCATGCTGACCGGAGATAACGAACGTACTGCAAAAGCCATCGGGCAGCAGGCTGGAGTTGATGAAGTGATTGCAGGCGTACTTCCGGAAGGAAAAGAGCAGGTGATCTGTAAGCTGAAAGAAAAAGGAAAAGTTGCGATGGTCGGAGACGGTATCAACGATGCACCGGCACTTACAAGAGCTGATATGGGTATCGCGATCGGAGCCGGAACGGATGTTGCGATCGATGCGGCAGATGTTGTGCTGATGAAGAGCCGGTTAAGTGATGTGCCGGCAGCAATCCGCATGAGCCGTGCGACACTCCGTAATATTCATGAGAATCTGTTCTGGGCATTCTTCTATAATATTATCGGAATCCCGCTTGCGGCCGGCGTGTGGTATCCGCTGTTCGGATGGAAATTAAATCCGATGTTCGGTGCGGCAGCCATGAGCTTATCAAGCTTCTGTGTAGTATCGAACGCATTGAGACTGAATCTTTTTAAGATGTATGATGCATCCAAAGATAAAAAATTAAAAGCAAAAAAAGAAAAAAAGAGATCCAAGAAGGAGGACAAGACAATGAAAAAAGTAATGCATATTGAAGGAATGATGTGTGGACACTGTGAGGCAGCCGTAAAGAAAGCACTGGAAGCACTTCCGCAGGTAGATGAAGCGGTTGTAAGCCATGAGGCAGGAACAGCAGAGCTGACATTAAATGCAGAGATCGCAGATGATGTGCTGAAGAAGACAGTGGAAGACAAGGATTATACGGTGACATCTGTGGAATAACCTATGATTTCTTATATACAGAGTATACTTTTTATTTGAAGCATCCAAAGAACACTGCTATACTTAATTATAAGTATCATAACGAGGAAGGAACGAAAGTTAATGAGAAAGAGTGGAATGTTAATGCCGGTCTCAGCACTTCCGGGGGCATACGGAATCGGGTGCTTTTCAAAAGAGGCATATGAATTTGTAGATATATTAAAAGAAGCAGGACAGAAATTGTGGCAGATCCTGCC
>OCHA01001196.1_pt1 | contig 21509 bp, 14 predicted proteins | sample 1538591 | NCBI WGS metagenome assembly OCHA01 (sample SAMN04571710, study PRJEB22368) | human gut metagenome | biome: human gut; material: stool | host: Homo sapiens | place: Luxembourg | collected 2012-09-06 | reverse complement strand
TACCAGATGCGTACGCGCTTATCGGGGTCGAGCCACATGGCGCTGTCAGGAGTCACATCAAACGCACGGTAGAACAGGTCCACGTTGCGCACGATGCCGTTCGTGCGGCATTCGGCGGGGGAGTGCGGGTCGATCTGCAGGTATTTCTCGGCGAGCTCGTCACGGTTCTTCGAGCGCCAGATCGAGGCGTAGCTCAGGAAGAAACGCTGCAGGCCGGTCCATCCGTCCATCACCGGGGCCGCGGACAGTGACTCCTCGATAGCCTTCGCGGAGCCGTCCTTGTCGCGTCCCGCGGCCTCGTCGAGCGCGAACGCGTAGGCCTTCAGCGCGATGTTCACGCCGCCGAGGTCGCCGATGTTCTCGCCGATGGTCAGCGCTCCGTTGACGTGCGGCGCCTTGTTCGGCTCGTCGGCGTACTTCTCGGCCAGTTGCGTAGGCACGAAGGCATTGTACTGCTCGATGAGCGCCTTTGTGCGCTTCTCGAAGTTGGCCTTGTCGTCGGTCGTCCACCAGTCGTTGAGCACGCCGTCACCGTCGTACTGTGCGCCCTGGTCGTCGAAGCCGTGGCCGATCTCGTGGCCGATCACCGCGCCGATGCCGCCGTAGTTCGCGGCGTCCTCGGCATCCGGATTGAAGAAAGGAGGCTGCAGAATGGCCGCAGGGAACACGATGACGTTCATGCTCGGCTCGTAGTAGGCGTTCACGGTCTGCGGGTTCATCAGCCACTCGCCCTTGTCGACCGGCTTGCCGGCCTTGGACAGCTGGAAGCCCCACTCGTAGAGCGCCGCGGCCTGCATGTTCGCCACCAGGCCGGCGTCGGCATGAACGTCGAACGCGGTGTAGTCGCGCCAACGCTCGGTGTAGCCGATCATCGGCGTGAACTTCGACAGCTTCTCCAGCGCCTTGGCCTTGGTCTCCTCGCCGAGCCAGTCGCTGTTGGTGATCGACACGCGGTAGGCGTCGATCAGGTTGTCGACCAGCTGCCCCATACGCTGCTTGGAGCTTTCGGGGAAGTGACGCTTGACGTATTCGCGGCCGACGTCCTCGCCGCAAACGCCGTTGACCAGGGAGACACCGCGACGCCAGCGGTCGCGCTGCTGGGTGGTGCCGGACAGCACTTTGCCGTAGAAGTCGAAGTTGGCGACGTCGTAGTCGTGGCTGAGCAGGCTCGCGGTGCCGATGATGACGTGCACGCGGGCCCACAGCTTGAGGTCGTCAAGGTCAGCGTTGTTCCAGAAGGCGTCGAAGCCCTTGAGGAAGCTGGGCTCGTGGACGATGGTGTGCTGCAGCGCGGCCGTCAGGTCCACCGGCTGGGTCTTCGCCGCCGGCGTGGCGTCGTAGGCGCCCTGCCAGGCGTCGGCCCACGCCGCGATGTTGAAGTGGGCCAATTCGTCGCTCAGCGTGACGAAATCGGTCGGGTTGTAGGTCTTCTGCGAGTCGCGCGTGGCGACGTTGTCCCAGTGGTTCGCGGCGATGCGGGTCTCGACATCGAGGAAGCGGTCCGCCTGTGCGCGGGTGGTCTCCTCATCGCCGTAGCCGGCCAGACGCAGCTGCTTGGCGACCATGTCGACGTAGGCTTCGCGGATCGGGGCGTAGTGGTCCTCGCGGTAGTAGGCTTCGTCGGGCAGGCCGATGCCGGACTGTTCGAGGTGCACGACGTTCGTGTCGGGGTTCTTGGGGTCGCCGAATACGGCGATGTCGAAGACGTCCGGCCCCATGTCGATGGGCTTGAGGGCTCCGATGGTGCGGGTCAGCGCCGCCTTGTCGGCGGCGTGGTCGATGGCGTCGAGGGCGGGCCTGATCGGCGTGGCACCGGCCGCCTCGATGGCGTCGGTGTCCATGAACGAGCGGTACAGCGCCTGCGACTTGGCTGCGGGGCAGTCCTCGTCCTCCAGGATGTCGCGGATCTGGCTCTCGGCGTCTTCCGCGAGCTTGTCGAAGGAACCGTAGCGCGCCTTGTCGTCAGGCAGTCGGTACGTGTCGATCCAAGGGCCGTTGACGAAACGGAACAGATCGTCGGATGGTTTGATAACAGAGGAAAAAGCGGCCGTATCGAGGCCGGACGTCAAATCTGTGGTCATGGTCTCATACTATCCGGGTTCGGTGACGTTCCTTCTGACCTTCCGCGGCCCGTTTTTTCCCATAGCGAACGACACGCAAGGTATTGGACGGAACGGCGGATTGTGTTGATGGCATGAATTAGACAACTTGTCTAGAATATGGTGGTGACGGTGACGATATCGAAGTGGCCCGCTTCGGATGCCCGCACACGGTTGACGGCAGGCCGCATGAATGGTGAAGGAGTCATGATGAGCACATACGATGGCGGGCCTTTCCCGCACAGCGACGGACATGGCGACAACGGGCGCGGTGACGGCGGACAGCCCGGCGGGAACGAACAGGCCGGCCGTGCCGGAGAGCCGGAATACGGAGCCTACGCGCCTCAAGGCCAGCCTGCGAGCCGGCAATACCCGTACGGGGGAGCGCCACAGGACGGCGCCGCATCCGGCCAATACCAGACGCAGCCAGGCGTCGCATCCGACCAGCCAGGCCGCCCGTACGGCCAGCCCTACGCCTACCAGCCGCCGTTCGGCCAACAGCAGCCCGGCCAGCAGCAAGGGCAGGGCGGCTGGGAGGACTTCAGCCCGTTCCGGCTGATCGAGGAGATGCTGCCGCAGAAGGCGAAGAACGCGATCCGCGGCCTGTACGGCATCATCGGCGTCGCGGCGATCGTGCTCGGCGTCGCGCTGCTGATCTGGCCCGGCAAGACGCTCGGCGTCGCGGCCGTCGCACTCGGCATCTACTTCGTGGTCTCCGGCGTGATCCGCATCGTCAGCGCCATCGTCACATTGGGACTGCCGGCCGGATGGCGCATCCTGGACATCCTCATCGGCATAATGCTGTCGGTCGGCGGCGTACTCATGCTGAAGAACGCGGCCCTGTCCGGACAGGCGCTCGCAGTGTTCATCACGATGGTGGTTGGCCTCGGCTGGATGATGGAAGGCGTGATGGCGCTCGCCGAATCATGGCGCCTGCCGAGCTCCGGATGGGCGGTGCTGTACGCGATCATCTCGATTATCGCCGGTCTCGTCGTACTGGTCTCGCCGGTCTCGTCGATGCTGTTCCTGGTGATTTTCTGCGGATGTGCGCTGATCGTCATGGGTGTTTCCTCGATGGTCCGCGCGTTCAAGTTCGGCCGTCCGAGGCGTAAGTAACCCCCGCACAGTAGGCTGGGTTGCATGATCGAACTGAAAACCGCTAAGGAAATCGAGGAGATGAAGCCGGCCGGTCGTTTCGTCGGCGAGATTCTCAAGGAACTCAAGGCCATGACGAAGGTCGGCACCAACCTGCTGGAGATCGACGAGTACGTGCACAAGAAGATCGTCGACCGCAAGGGCGCCGAATCGTGCTACGTGGATTATGCGCCGGACTTCGGCACCGGCCCGTTCGCACACTACATCTGCACGTCGGTCAACGACGCGGTGCTGCATGGCATCCCGTTCGACTACAACCTCAAGGACGGGGATCTTGTCAGCCTTGATCTGGCCATCAGCGTCAACGGCTGGGTCGGCGACTCCGCCATCAGCTTCGTGGTCGGCAACGACCCCGACCCGAGCGACCTCAAGCTCATCAAGTGCACCGAGGAGGCGCTCGCCGCCGGCATTGACGCGGCCCGTCCGGGCAACCGTCTGGGCGACGTGTCTTCCACCATCGGCGACATCGCCCGTTCGTACGGCTACCCGATCAACTTGGAATTCGGCGGCCATGGCGTCGGCCACATCATGCACGGCGACCCGCACGTCGCCAACGACGGCAAGGCCGGCCACGGCTACCGCCTGCGCCCGGGTCTGGTCATCGCCATCGAACCGTGGTTCCTCAAGACCACCGACGAGATCTACCAGGACCCCAAGGACGGCTGGACGCTGCGTTCCGAGGACGGGTCGCGTGGCGCCCACAGCGAGCACACGATCGCCATCACCGAGAACGGTCCGGTCATCCTGACCACCCGCGACTGACCGGCAACCGGTCGTCCATCGCCCACGGCCTGTATCGGGCGATGCCGTCGCCGCTTTGGCATGTGATGATGTCCACGTGCTGGAGCGGCGTTTTTGGTGGAAACATGCACGCAATATAGTGTGTCCAATACAAGGCACCGGGACGACGAATTCGATAATTTCGACGACTTGACAATTCGAACGACTCAATCAAGGGATTAAGGAGCGTGCATGGCGACAGCTGAACTTCATGTGGATTCGAATCAGTACACGTTGCCGGTCGTCAAGGCTTCGGCCGGCCCGGATGGCATCGTGGTCTCCAAGCTGCGCAACGACGGCTGGGTCACGCTTGATCCCGGCTTCCTGACCACGGCGCAGTGCGAATCGAAGATCACGTTCATAGACGGCAATCGGTCGATCCTGCGCTACCGGGGCTACCCCATCGAGCAGCTGTGCGAGCATTCCGATTTCCTTGAGGTCGCGTGGCTGCTGCGACACGGCGACCTGCCGACGCAGGCGGAATACGACCGGTTTTGCAGCGACATCAACCACAAGACCATGGTGGGCGAGGATTTCCGCACGTTCATGGGCTCGTTCCCCCGTGCCGCCCATCCGATGAGCGTGCTCGCTGCGGCGGTGAACGCGCTTGCGGCGTTCTACCCCGACACCACTGACATCACCGACTCCGACCAGCTGGATGAGGCCGCGAAGATCATCATGGCGAAGGCGCGCACGGTGGTCAGCTACATTTTCCGGCGCCGCCGCGATGAGCCGATGCTCTACCCGGACCTCGCCCGCGGCTACGTCGACGATTTCCTGCGCATGTGCTTCGCCGTGCCATACGAGCGGTTCGATTCCGACCCGCTGTACGTGCACGCGCTCGGCCGTCTGCTCATCATCCATGCCGACCATGAGCAGAATTGCTCCACGTCGGTGGTCCGCATCGCCGGCTCCGCCCACGCGAACCTGTATGCGGCGATCTCCGCCGGCATCAACGCGCTGTCCGGGCCGTTGCATGGCGGCGCGAACGAGGCCGTGTTGCGTCAGTTGAAGGCGATCCGCGACTCCGGCAAGTCCGTCCGCCAGTTCGTGGAGGACGCGAAGGCCGAGGGGCATCGCATCTCAGGCCTGGGGCATCGCGTGTACAAGTCGTATGATCCGCGTGCCGCGATCGCGCGCCAGTATCTGGAGAAGATCATCGCGCGTGAGGACACCCGCAAGCTTCCCGCCGACGAGCGCGCCCTGTTCGACGTCGCGGTCGAGCTTGAGGACATCGCGCTCAACGACGAGTATTTCGTGTCACGTCACTTGTATCCGAATGTCGACTTCTACACCGGCCTGATATACCGCGCGATCGGTTTCGATCCGGCGATGTTCACCACGCTGTTCGCGCTTGGCCGCATCCCCGGATGGATCGCCCAGTACCGCGAGATGCTCGCCGACCCGAACACGAAGATCGGTCGTCCGCGTCAGGTGTACACCGGCGAGGTGGAGCGCGCCTACATCCCCCTGAATCAACGCTGACGGAAGCAGAAAACTGCGCCGATGGCATTGGACGTTGGCGGGCGGCGTCAGAGACCGCGCGCCAACGCCCAATGCCATCAGTCAGCTCGCTCCGCTCTCAGCAGTCTCTGCGACGCTGCTCGTCGCGCATGTATTCGAAGCACATCTGTGTCTGCTCGGCGTCCGACAGCGCGCGGTGCTCCTCGACGTCGGCGATGTCGAAACGCTGGATCAGGTCGACCAGCCGGTGTCGGTTGTACTGCGGGTACATGCTCCGGCTCATCTGCAACGTATCGATGATGCGGTTCGGCGCTGCGCCGCCAGGTCGATGAACTTGATGTCGAACTGCATGATGTTGTGCCCGATCATCGCGTCGTCGCCGCACCAGCGCAGGAAGTCGGGCAGCACGGTGTCCAGCGTCGGTGCCGGTTCGAGCATGTCCGGCGTGATGCCGGTCAGCTGCGTGATGAACGGATTGAGGTTGCGCATCGGATTGACCAACTGCTGATAGGTGTCGACGGGCTTGCGGTCGACGACCTTCACCGCTCCGAACTCGATGATGGTGTCCCGATACCAGCTGACACCGGTGGTTTCCAGATCCAGTACGACATAATCGTCGGGCAGTGTCCCGTCGGGCAGCATCGGTGTCTCCTCCCGGCGGCATGAAGCCGCCTCGTAATGGTCGTGGCGAACTCACTACTGTACATCACCATTGCGATACGATTCGCCGTCGTCGGCTTTCCGGTGTCGCAGGCTCCGAAGAAAAGGAAACCCGGCCCAAAAGGGCCGGGGGAGAAGGAGAGGAGAGAAGGGGGTTTCAATTGTGGGGTTACCTTGAGCGACCTCGCCGGCTCTTGCCGACAACCTCCATATCACTCCACCATCTTGGAAGCTGTGCTGTGATTGGCATGAATATATGCCGGTACGTTTCCTTCCGGTACGCTGGGAGCCGTTTCCGGATGCGACTTCCAGCGGTATTCGTCACTGCATGGAGATCTCGTCGATGGCTTTCAGCTCCTCGTCGCTGAAGTCCGTGTTCTTCAGCGCCCCGATGTTGTCGATGATTTGCTGCGGCTTGGATGCGCCGGCGAGCACGCTGGTCACGGCGTCGTCGTGCAGCAGCCAGGCGAGCGACATCTCGGCGAGCGTCTGCCCGCGCTGCTTGGCGATCTCGTTCAGGGCCATGATCTGGCCGTGGACGCGCGTCACGTCGTCGGCGTGCAGGAAGCGCGGATCGTGCGCCACGCGCGAATCCGCGGGGATGCCGTTGAGATACCGGTCGGTCAGCAGACCCTGCGCGAGCGGGCAGAACGTGATGAGACCCTTGCCCAGGTGCTTGGCGGTGTCCTTGAGCCCGTTGCGCTCGACGGTGCGGTCGAAGATGTTGTATTTGTTCTGGTTGATGATGAACGGCACGTGCAGTTCATCGAGGATCGTCGCCGCCCGCTCCAGCTGTGGCCCGTCGTAGTTCGACAGGCCCACATAGAGCGCCTTGCCGCTGGCGACGGCCTGGGCGAGCGCGCCCATCGTTTCCTCCAAAGGAGTCTCGGGGTCCGGACGGTGATGGTAGAAGATGTCGACGTAGTCGAGTCCCAGGCGTTCCAGGCTCTGGTCGAGTGAGGCGAGCAGGTATTTGCGGCTGCCCCAATCGCCGTACGGGCCCGACCACATCTCGTAGCCGGCCTTGGTGCTGATGACCAGTTCGTCGCGGTGGGCGGCGAGGTATTGCCGGATCAGCCGTCCCGCGTTCTTCTCCGCGGCGCCGGGTTCGGGGCCGTAGTTGTTGGCCAGGTCGAAGTGCGTGATGCCGTGGTCGAATGCGGTGAGCACCAGGGCCTTCATCTGGTCGTAGGGCGTGATGTCGCCGAAGTTGTGCCAGAAGCCCAGCGATATGGCCGGGAGCTTCAGGCCGCTGGCGCCGCAGCGCTTGTACAGCATGGTGTCGTAGCGCGTCGTGGCGGGCGCGTAGGTGCCGGTGGGTTCGAACATGGGTGCCTCCAGGTGTCGTCGATCGGTCCGATGTCTCCATTGTCACGCTTCAAGTTGGCTTGAGCGCAAGGGCGTCCGGCGTGTCATCCTCGCGGCTACAATGTCGAGCATGGAACGATACACAATCCGCGAGGTCGCCGACATGTTCCATATGGAGCCGTCGACGCTGCGGTATTACGAGGATGCGGGGCTGCTCACCAACGTTGGCCGGACGCCGGCCGGTATCACGGGGAATCGCTCGCCGGTCAGCGCCGGGACCGCAGCCATGCCCGCTGCGCCGCGATGATCGCGGCGGTGACGGCCATCATCACCACGAACGCCACCGCGAACCATGCCCACATCGGGCCGGTCATCGCAACCACTTCGAACAGGTGCGGCAGGATGAGCAGCGCGAACGGGGCACCCAGCACCATCGTCACGCAGACGAACACGCGGATCTTCGTGAACGGCACGCAGCTCTTGATCACGGCGACCATCGACGCGGCGACCAGCAGCGCGAACATGACCGTGCGGTTCTGCGTCTCGCCGAACGGAGCGATGAGGCTGAATGCGATGATCATGCCGGTGACGACGATCGCGAACGGCGCCGCCTTGCCGAGCGCAGTGGGCAGGAACCGGCCGCGGATGCGTCGCGTGTCCGATTCGAATATCGTCAGGAACGACGGCCACGCCTCGATGCAGGCGTCGACAAGTGTGATCTGGATCGGAATGAACGGGAACGGGACGTTCAAAGCCAGGCAGAAGAACGACACCAGCACCGAGTAGATCGTCTTGATGAAGAACACGGCGGCCGTGCGGGTCACGTTGTTGACGACCTTGCGGCCCTCCAGCACCACCTGCGGCAGGTAGGTGAAATCGGAGTCGAGCAGCACGACCTGCGAGATCTGGCGCGCGGCGTCCGACCCGGAGGCGATGGCGATCGAGCAGTCGGCCTCGCGCAGGGCGAGCAGGTCATTCACGCCGTCGCCGGTCATCGCGACCTGATGCCCGGCCCGCTGCATCGCCTGCACCAGCTGGCGCTTCTGCTTGGGGGTGACGCGAGAGAACACCGTGTATCGGCCGGCGACGTCGTTGAACGTGGAATCCGGGGCGTCCGCCGGCACCGAGGTCATGTCGATGACGTCACGCCAACGCTCCAGGCCGGCCTGCCGGGCGACGGCGGCGACGGTGTCGGGATGGTCGCCGGAGATGACCTTCACGTCGACGCCCTGGTCGCGGAAGTACGCCAGCGTCTCCTTGGCCCGCGGGCGGATGTTGTCGCGCAGCGCGATCAGGAACATCGGCTGCAGCGCATCCGGCAGACGCTCCTCGTCCGTCCACGCGCCGGGCAGGTATCCGACGGCGATCAGACGCAGTCCCTGACCCATCAGCGCGGCCGCCTCATCGGGCAGGTTCGCGCCAAGGATGCGCTCCGGGGCGCCCAGGAACACGGTTCCGGTCGCCGTCGCGGCCGACTCGCCCTCCTGCGCGTGGGGAGGCGCGTCTGCCGCGCCAGCCGCTGCGCGCATCGTGATGGCGCCCCATTTGCGCTTCGATGAGAACGGGATGATGGCCTGCGCGGCGAAACGGCCGTCACCAGCGGGCGCCGCGGGCTGCCCGGCATCGGCGGTGGAGTCGTCGGCACCGAAATGGGCGCGCAGCGCCGCGATGGTCACGTTGTTGTCCTCGCTGGCGTCCAGGTAGGCGCGCAGCAGCGCGTCGGAATCCTCGGCGGCACCGCGCTCGCCGAGCGGCACGATCCGGTCCACGCTCATGTTGCCGTCCGTCAGCGTGCCGGTCTTGTCGAGGCACAGCACGTCCACATGCGCCAGCGTCTCCAGTGAATAGATGTTCTGCACGAGGATCTTGGCCTTCGCGAGGCGGATCACGCCGGTGGCCAGCGACACGGAGATCAGCAGCACCAGTCCCTTCGGCAGCATGCCGAGCAGCGCCGCGGCAGACGACACCACGGCGTCGTACGTGCCGGAGTGCCGCAGGAACATCGCCTCGACGAACAGCAGCACGCCCAGCGGGATGATCAGGAAGCTGGTGAACCGGGTGACCTTGCGCATCGAATCCAGCAGCTCGGAGTGCACGCGCTTCTCCTGGCGCACCTCGTTGATCAGCGAATTCGTGTAGTTCTCGTCGCCGACGTGCGTCACACGGGCGTACGCGCGGCCGGAAATCACCGAACTGCCGGAATACAGCTCGCTGCCGGCGGTCTTGTCGATGGAGTCGCTTTCGCCGGTCAGCAGCGATTCGTTGACTTCCAGACGGCCGTCGATGACCACGGCGTCGTTGCAGATCTGCTTGCCGGAATCCAGCACCATGACATCGTCCTTGACGATGTCGCCGGCCTCGATGGTCGTCTCCTTGCCGTCGCGCAGCACCACCGCGTGCGGCTGGTTGAGGATCGTCAGCTCGTCGACGAGTTTCTTCGCCTTGAATTCCTGCACGATGCCGATGACGATGTTGAGGATGATGATCGCGATGAACAGCATGTTGGAGTACGCGCCGACCGCGAACAGCAGTATCGCTATAGCGAAGTTCAGTGCGTTGAACAGCGTGCAGATGTTCTCGCGCAGTATCGCGCCTGTCGATTTGGTGACGCTTCGCGCCCCGGTTTCGCCCTCGCCTCGCGCGCGGCGTTCTTCGACTTCAGATGTAGTGAGTCCTGTCATGGTTTCGACTGTATGGGAAAACTGCTGAGGGGGGCGCTAAAAAAACGCAAAGCATGCTTGATACACACACTTGACGCGCGAGGGCCGTCACGGTTCCGTCATGTCAAAGCGACGCAAAGTCGTTTGTTGTCGGTTTTATTCCCAATGCTTGCAGTGAATCACGAGGCGCTGGGGGAACGGGTCGGATACAGTGGTGTCATATCGCAAATCATGGAGACATACGACGAACCACCCATGGGTAATAAGGGGAGCATCGTGCTGCAGATCAAGTCGATTTCCAAGCAATACAAGACCGGCGATTTCGTACAGAAGGCGTTGGATGACGTCAGCCTGAACCTGCGCGACAGCGAATTCGTGGCGATATTGGGCCCGTCGGGTTCCGGCAAGACCACGCTGCTCAACATCATCGGCGGCCTGGACCGGTACGACAGCGGCGACCTGATCATCAACGGGGTCTCCACCAAACGGTACAAGGACCGTGACTGGAATTCGTACCGCAACCACACGATCGGCTTCGTGTTCCAAAGCTACAACCTGATTCCGCACCAGACGATTCTGTCGAACGTGGAGCTCGCGCTGACGATCTCCGGCGTATCCCGTACCGAACGGCGGAGCGTGCCCGCAAGGCCCTCGAACAGGTCGGGCTGGGCGACCACATCAACAAGAAGCCGAACCAGCTGTCCGGCGGGCAGATGCAGCGCGTCGCCATCGCCCGCGCCCTGGTCAACGACCCGGACATCGTGCTGGCCGACGAGCCGACCGGAGCGCTCGACTCCGACACGTCCGTGCAGATCATGAACCTGCTCAAGGAGGTGGCGAAGGACCGTCTGGTGGTCATGGTCACACATAATCCCGAGCTCGCCGAGCAGTACGCCACCAGAACCGTCCAGCTGCGCGACGGCGTGATCCGCAGCGATTCCGACCCGTACGAGGTCGAGGAGGGCGCGTCCGAGGCACCCGTACACAAGAGGCTGGGCAAGGCCTCGATGTCGCTCGCCACGTCCATCGCGCTGAGCTTCAACAATCTGAGGACCAAGAAGGGCCGTACGCTGCTCACCTCGTTTGCCGGGTCTATCGGCATCATCGGCATCGCCCTGATCCTGTCGGTTTCCACCGGCGTCAACGCGTACATCGACAGCATACAGCGCGACACGATGACCGCCTATCCGATCACCATCGACTCGCAGACCTTCGACATGACCAGCATCATGGGCGCCCAGGCGGGCGGCAAAGAGACCGGAGGCAGATCGGCGAAGAACGACGGCATCTACCCGGATGGCCGCAGCATCAAGCAGGCCTCCAGCCTGACGAGCAGCATCACGAAGAACAACCTCACCGATTTCAAGAAGTATCTGGACGACCCCAACAGCGAGGTTCGCCAATATGTCGGCGAAACCGGCATCCAATACACGTACGACGTGAAGTTCTCCGTGTTCAGCCACGATCCCGACGGCACGCTGGTCACCGCGAACGGCGTCACCATCGGTACCAAGTCCGATTCGACATCGAACGCTGCGTGGATGAGCTCGATGGGCCAGTCGTCGAGCATGTCCGACATGACGAGCATGCAGATGACGATGCTGACCGGCAAGACCGACACGAGCGCGTCGCCCGACTCGTTCCATGAAATCATGCCGGGGGCGAAGGACGATCAGCTCATCAGCAAGGTCATCACCGACAACTACCGCGTGGTCAAGGGCGCATGGCCGACCGGCAAGGACCAGGTCGTGCTCGTGCTTGACGACGACAACAAGGTACCGCTCACCACGCTGTATGAGCTGGGCCTGCTCAAGGCCAGCGACTACACCGACATGATGAACAAGCTCAACGACGGCGAGACGGTCAAGACGCCCACCGGCAAGATCGACTACGCGACGGCGATGGGGCAGAAGCTGGCCATGATACCCGCCTCAGACCAGTACGTGAAGGACACGAACGGCGACTACACGTACATCGGCGACGACGCGGACGCCATCGCAGAGCGCTTCGACTCGGCGGAGCAGCTGAAGATCGTGGGCGTGGTCAAGCCGATCAAGGACGCCTCCGCCACGCCGCTGGCCACCGGAATCGGCTACACCCGCGCACTGACCGACGAGCTGATCGACCATGCGAACTCCAGCGCCATCGTCACCGACCAGGAGAAGGACAAGACCCGCGACGTGCTCAACGGCCTGGCGTTCTCGCCGTCGGACGACGCGGCGAAGGCCGCTGATGCCAAGACCTATGTGGCCTCGCTCGGCGTGAGCGACAAGGCGAACATGGCCAAGGCCATGATGCAGTCGCAGTCAGCGCAGTCGGCTCAGCCCGGGCAGGCCGGGCAGTCAGCCGCGGGCGGGCAGCGGACGGCGGCGATGAGCGAGCAGCAGCTCGCCGACAGCTTCGACCAGTACATCGCCACCGCCTCGCAGGACGTGCTGGTCAAGATCTACGACCAGTACGTCTCGACCGGCACGTATGACGACAACCTCGCCGCGTTCGGCGTGGTGAGCCGGGACGTGCCCTCGACGATCAACATCTACACCGACAGCTTCGAGGACAAGGACCACGTGTCCAAGGCCATCACCGACTACAACAAGACCGTGCCCAAGGCCGACAAGATCGTCTACACCGATTACGTCGGCCTGATGATGAGCTCGGTGACGACGATCATCAACGTGATCTCCTATGTGCTGATCGCGTTCGTGTCCGTGTCGCTGGTGGTGTCGTCGATCATGATCGGCATCATCACGTACATCTCGGTGCTGGAACGCACCAAGGAGATCGGCATCCTGCGCGCGATGGGTGCCTCGAAGCGCAATGTGTCGCAGGTGTTCAACGCGGAGACCGGACTCATCGGCCTGTGCGCCGGCCTGATCGGCATAGGCGTGACGCTGCTGCTGCTCATACCGGGCAACCAGGTGCTGCACCATTTCATCGGCACCAACGACGTGAACGCCGCGCTGCCGGTGGCCGGAGCGGTGATCCTGGTGGTGCTCAGCATGGTGCTCACCCTTATCGGCGGCCTGATTCCGTCGCGCAAGGCCGCCAAGCAGGACCCGGCCACCGCGCTGCGCACCGAATAGCAGGCGTGATCCGACGATGCGATACCTATGTGCGCCTGATTCCTTCAAGGAGAGCCTGACCGCCGCCGAGGCGGCACGGGCCATGGCCGAAGGCATCCGCCGCGGCGACCCCGACGCCGAAATACGATGCCTGCCCATGGCTGACGGGGGAGAGGGAACCGCGCGGGCGCTGGCCGACGCCACCGGCGGCACAATGCTGACGGCCAGCGCGCACGATCCCCTCGGACGCCCGGTGCAGGCCGGGTTCGCGCTGCTCGGCGACGGCCGCACCGCGGTCGTGGAGACCGCCGCCGCCAGCGGACTGGCGCTGCTGCGCCCATCCGAACGCGACCCGAAGGCCACGACGTCATACGGCACGGGCGAACTGATCCGGGCCGCGCTCGACGCCGGCGCCGAGACGATCATCGTCGGGCTCGGCGGCAGCGCCACCAACGACGCGGGCTGCGGTCTCCTGCAGGCGTTGGGGGTGCGGCTGCTTGACCATGACGGGCGTGACGTGCGGCCGGGCGGGGCGGCGCTCGCCGAAGTGGAGCGCGTTGACCTGAGCGGCCTGGACAGACGGCTTGGCGACGTGCATGTCATCGCCGCCTGCGATGTGACCAATCCGCTGACCGGCCCCGAGGGCGCCAGCGCGGTGTTCGGCCCGCAGAAGGGCGCGAGTCGCGAAGACGTGACGCTGTTGGACGGCGCCCTGCGGCACGTCTCGTCGGTCATCGAACGTGCGCTCGCTGAACAGGTGCCCGCCGAACGGAATGGCGATGGCGGAAAAGTCGAAGCGGCCGTGGCTGAATCATCGTCTCCTGGCCACCGTTCCCGTCCTGACCACCGTACCCGCACGCCCATCGCCGATCATCCCGGAGCCGGGGCGGCGGGCGGCATCGGCATGGCGCTGCTCGCCGTGCTGCACGCCGATTTTCGCCCGGGCATCGACTTGGTGATCGAGCAGTCCGGGCTGGATGCCGCCGCGCAATGGGCGGACATCGTGTTCACCGGCGAAGGTTCGATTGACGCGCAGACCATGTTCGGCAAGACGCCGGTCGGGGTCGCCTCCGTGGCGAAGCGGCACGGCAAACCGGTGATTGCCGTCGCCGGCCACGTCGGCGACGGCATCGAGTGTCTGCACGGGCGCGGCATCGATGCGGTCTTCGGTGCCGCGCCGGGTGCCGCGAGCCTCGATGAGCTGCTGCGCGACGCCCGTGCGAACGTGGCCCGCACCGCCGAACAGGTCACGCGGCTGATGCGAATCGTGCGCTCGCATTAGCCGCGGATACGAGAACCGGAATGGCCGTTTCCCAATGATCGGGGCTTTCGCATCCGCGTTGAGCGCGAGTCAACGATTGGGGTCAGCTTTCGGCCACTGCCTGAATGGCCACGGCTCCGACGAAATTGATCGGCTGGCTGAAGTTCGGCTGGAAGAACAGGTCGGCGCCGGCGAGCTGATCGATCGTGAACCCCGCCTGAATGGCCACGGACACGACGTTCGCCGCCTGCGAGATGTCATGCTTCGACAGGAACTGCGCACCCAGGATGCGTCGGGTGACCGGGCTCCACACCAGCGTGGTCGTCACCGGCGTGGTGGTGAGCATGAAATCGGGGCGGTAATCCTGCGTGATCGTCGTCGATTTCGCGGCGATGCCTCGGCGTTTCGCGCCGCCGGCGGTGAGTCCCGTGGCGGACATCGCCAGATCGTACAACTGCACTGCGCTGGTGGCCTGCGTGCCGGGATACCGCTTCGTCGCCGATGAGCAGCCCCTGCCGCACCGCATTGGTGGCGAGCGGGATGTAATCGTCCGCGCCGGTCGGGTTGTATCGGACCGTGGCGCTGTCGCCCGCCGCGAACACGTCGTCGAGCACCGTGTTGTCCGGCAATGAGGCGCGCATGTAGTCGTCGATGACGATCGCCCCGTTCTTCAGCATACGCAGCTGATCCGCGAACAACGCGGTGTTCGGGCGGAATCCGGCGCCCAGGATCGCCACATCGGCCGTGTACTCGCCCTTCTCGGTGACCACGGTCACGCCGGAGCCCTCGATCCCGTCGCTGCCGGCCGCCGGCCGGAACGCCGTCACCTTCTGGCCGAGCGCCAGGGTCACGCCATGCTCGTCGAACGCCTGCTCCACGTCATCGGTGATGGTCGCGTCGAAATTGTTCGCCAGCACGCGGTCCAGCGCATCCACCAGCGTGGTCTTCACGCCGATTTCGCTGAACTGCTCGGCGATCTCCGCGCCGATGTACCCCGCGCCGATCACGACGGCCGATTTCGCGCTGCCCGCGCGCTCCTTGATCGCCATCGCATGGTCCCAGTTCTTGCACAGCAGCACGCGTCCCGATTCGAGCGCCTCGTCCAGCCCGTCGATCGGCGGCACCACGGGCGCGGAACCGGTGGTGATCACCAGCTTGTCGTATCGGTATTCGCCGACTTCCCCGGTGTTCATGTCACGGGCGCGCAACACCTTGCCGGCGACATCCACATCGAGCACGTCGTGGCGCATGTGCATCGTGGCGCCGGCTTCGGCGAGGGCCTTCGGCGACGAATAGAACATGCGCTTCGGATCGGACACGTGGTCGCCGACCCACAGCGCGATGCCGCAGGAAAGGAACGACAGCGAGTCGTTGCGTTCGAATACGTGGACCGTCCAGTCGGGATGCTGCTTGAGAATGGATGTGGCGGCGAACGTTCCCGCGTGAGTGCATCCGACGATGGCTACGGTGGTCATGGGCGAGCTCCTTTGCTTGGGTCCCTCCGGCGCGTGGATCCCGCCGGCGTCACTCCAGCATATCGCCCGATTCTGCTGCCGGGGTGAGACCAAATGCCCTACAGGGCCCGGATGTGACGAACATCACGATGGCCGATGGGTCGTAGCGTCGGTTTCTGCGCGAAGCCATGTCGCCCTTATCGCGCCTTGGTTGCCGCCAGAACATTCCGTGCGTGTCGCAAATGGCTCTTGCCGGTCGTCAAAGATGCCGTGCAAGTCGTGAAAATCCAGTGTTTGCAAGGGTCTTGAGCATCCTATAAATAATGTGTATGCCGTCCGGGTTGCGAGGCCGCCGGCCGCTGACTACCTTCATAAGGGTCACGCGGGGTTCATCGGGAAACTCGCCAAGAAAAAACCGCAGGGGGTGCTCATGACGAGGTTCAACACTCAGCTGGTCCACGGATTGCCGGTCAACGACAACAACACCGGAGCCGTCAACCCGCCCATCTACAACTCATCCACATACGCTGTCGAATCGGTCAACGCCATGCCCCGCTGGGATTATGCGCGCAGCGGCAACCCGACCCGCGACTTTCTGGAAAAGCAGATCGCCCAGCTGGAGCACGGGACTCGCGGCTTCGCGTTCGCGTCCGGACTCGCCGCGATTCACGCGGTGCCGTCCATCTTCAAACCCGGGGACCGCATCGTGGTCGGCAAGAACATCTACGGCGGCACGTATTCGCTGTTCAACGAGTACTTCGCCGAGCGCGGGCTGGAGTTCGACAGCGTCGACACCGCCGACTACGAGGCGCTCGACGCCGCGATCAGCGGGCGCGACAGAGGCGGCCGCGCGGCCAGCGCCGTATATTTCGAGACGCTGACCAACCCGCTGCTGCAGATCAACAACGTCAACCGCATCTCGGCCATCGCGCACCGATACGGCGCGCTGTCCATCGTCGACAACACGTTCGTCACCCCGTACCTGCAGCAGCCGCTCGATTTGGGCGCGGATATCGTCATCCATTCGGCCACCAAATACCTGGCAGGCCATTCCGAGGTGAACGCCGGCCTTGTGGTGGTGTTGGACGATGAGGTCGGCAATGGCATCTACTTCGCGCAGAACCGGTTCGGCGGCGTGCTCGCCCCGACCGAATGCAACGACGTGCGCCGTGGCATCCAGACGTTGGCGCTGCGCATGGAGTGTCAGCAGCGCAACGCGCAGGCCGTGGCGGAATACCTGCTGGCGCATCCGCTCGTTCGGGCCGTGCATTACCCGGGCGTGTATGGCGACCGCAACCGTCTGCTCGCCGAGAATGGACTCAAGGGGTTCGGCGGCGTGCTGTCCTTCGAAGTGGTGCCGGGGGTCGACCCGTCCATCGTGCTCGACAACCTGCACGTGTTCCATCTCGCCGTCAGTCTGGGCGCGGTGGAAAGCCTCGCCGAGCTGCCATGCCGCATGACGCATTTCGAGCTGCCTCGCGAGGAGCGTCTCAAGGTGGGCATCACCGACGAGCTGGTGCGTCTGTCGGTGGGCATCGAGGACGTGTCCGACCTGATCGAGGATTTGGGGCAGGGCTTCGACAAGGCGTTCGAAGCGCTGGGCATCGACGGCGTAAGCGGTCAGGTGCTCGACCGGCTGACGACGGAAGTGGCCGCATAGGGTCGCGTACCGTGCCTATCATGCGGTGCGGGCCGTGCGGGCGTTGACGTTCATGGCGATGACGCCCGCACTGTCGTGTCTTGAAGGAATATGGCGGTCGGTGTTCGTTGTTTTGGCGGTCATGCGGATGAAAGGGATTTGGAAATGACTGATTTCAGCACGCTTGCGGTTCATGGCGGGTATAATGCGAACCGCAACGACGATGCGGTCAGCGTGCCCATCTACGCCTCCGCCGCCTTCGATTTGGAGAACGCCGCTCGTGGCCGTGATCTGGCCGCCGGTGAGATATCCGGGTTCGAGTATTCCAGAGTCGCCAATCCGACCGTCGATGCGCTCGAACGCCGGCTCGCCGCCCTGGAGGGTGGCGTCGGCGCGGTGGCGGTGTCGTCGGGCATGGCCGCGGTGTCATACGCGCTGATGTGCGCGGGGGAGGGCGGTGGCCGCATCATCGCGCCGACGAACCTGTATGGGGCGTCAGTCGATGCGCTCGGCGACTTCCTGCCGCAGTTCGGCATCCACGCTGATTTCGTCAAGGACATCAACGACCTGCATGAGATCGAGTCTCTGATCGGTCCCGCGACCCGTGCCATCTTCGCCGAGACGGTCGCCAACCCGAACACCGCCATCACCGATATCCGTCCGCTGGCCGATCTGGCGCACCGGCACGGACTGGCGCTGATTCTCGACAACACCGTGCCGACGCCGTACCTGCTGCGCCCGATCGAATTCGGCGCCGACATCGTTGTGCATTCGACCACCAAGGGCATCACCGGGCATGGCAACGCCATCGGCGGCGTGATCGTCGACGCCGGACGGTTCGACTGGGCGAACGGCCGTTTCCTGCAATTCACGCGGCCTGAGCAGGTCATCGCCGACATCGACGGCAACCAGCGCAGCTTCTCCGGGGCGTTTGGCTCCGAAGCGTTCATCAGGCGCATCCGCGTCAAATACCTGCGCACGTTCGGTGCCGTGCAAAGCCCGTTCAACGCATACCTGCAGCTGATCGGACTGGAGACGCTGCCGCAGCGGGTCGCCCGCCAGGTCGAAACGGCGACGGCCATCGCCGGGCACCTCGAACACACGCCGCATGTCGTGTCGGTGAATTATTCAGGGTTGCCGGACTCGCCGTATCATGCGCTCGCCGGGAAATACTTCCCCCGAGGCGTCGGCCAGATCCTCTCGTTCAAGGTGGAAGGCGGCGCGGACCGTGTGCGTCGCATCCTCGACGGCGTGAAGCTGTTCTCATACGTGCCAAATATCGGCGACGCAAGGTCGCTGATCGTCGACCCCGCGAACATCACTCACCGCGAGGTGCCGGAATCGTATCGCAAGGCCGCCGGTGTGAGCGACGATCTGATTCGTCTGTCCATCGGTCTTGAGGACGCGGGAGACCTGATGGCCGACCTTGACCGGGCCATAGCCGGCGCATACGGGGAGTAGACGTGGGCATGCCGCCGTCCCGTATGGTGAGACGAAGAAGGGCCACACGGCGAACAACTCTTGAATTCTATGTGAGCTTTCACTGAAAGCCCGTCGTTTTCGGATAGGATGGAATAGACATCGCGCCCGAAGTAGGGTGCGGCAACACCAGGCAAGGAGGAATGATGGGTGTTCTGGTGGGAATGACAGGTGCTCTGATCATATCGGGCGTCATCGTCGTCATCGTCCTCGCCGTGCTGTGCGCCTCGATTTTCATCGTGCCGCAACAGCAGGCATACATCATCGAACGGTTCGGCAAATACAATAAGGTCCAGTTCGCCGGCATCCACGCCAAGATCCCGTTCGTCGACCGCATCTCGACGAAGACGAACATGCGAGTCTCCCAGCTGAACGTGCAGCTGGAAACCAAGACGCTCGACAACGTGTTCGTCACGGTCGTCGCTTCGACGCAGTTCCGTGTCAATCCTGAGAACGTCGCCACCGCATACTATGAGCTGCGCGATCCAGCCGGACAGCTCAGGAGCTACATGGAGGACGCGCTGCGTTCCGCGATCCCGGCGCTCAGCCTCGATGACGCCTTCGCCCGCAAGGACGACGTCGCCTTCGACGTGCAGAAGACGGTCGGCGCCGAGATGGCGCGCTTCGGCTTCACCGTCGTCAAGACGCTGATCACCGCCATTGACCCGAGCCCGCAGGTCAAGAGCGCGATGGACTCCATCAACGCCGCGCAGCGTGAGAAGGAGGCCACCCGCCAGCGTGCCGAGGCGCAGCGCATCCAGATCGAGACGCAGGCCGCTGCGGACGCCGAGAAGACCCGACTCCAGGGTGAGGGCCAGGCCAACTACCGTCGTGAGATCGCAAACGGCATCGTCGACCAGATCAAGAGCCTGCAGGCCGTGGGCATGGACATCAACGACGTCAACAACGTCGTGCTGTTCAACCAGTACCTTGATGTGATGCGCTCGCTATCCGAGTCGAACAACACCAAGACCGTCGTGCTGCCCGCCTCCACGCCCGGCGGCTACGAGGATCTCTACCAACAGGTCACCAAGGCCATGCTCACCACCAACGAAGCCAAGTAACAAGTCCTACTCATCGATAAAGCCCCTCATCGCGAGGGGCTTTTACGTTATGCCCCCGTTGACGGGCTGAGCCGTCAAGCAAACAGCGGTGCTGTTTGTAGGCGAAGAGCGAACGACAATGAGCCAGCGGAACAGTCATGCTTAGCCCGTCCATAATTGCAGGGCCCGAAGGGCTGTCGGCGGAGCTGACTGGAACACTGTAACGTCCCCGCTGACGGGGGCTGTCGGCTGAGCCGACTGGGGTGGTCACCACCCGCTGGCGCTGCGCGTCACCTCCCGTCAGCGGGAGGTGCGCCGTGTCCCGCTACCGCACTCTCGGCGTATGACTGACCGCCGAAATCAGTATCTTCTTCAAGCCGTCATACGGCGGATACACCAGCGAAAGCGTATCCGGCACCGCGGGCTTGCCGACCACGGTCTTGACATGACTGAACTCCAGGAACCCGGCCTTGCCGTGATATGAGCCCATGCCCGAAGCTCCCACGCCGCCGAACGGCAGCTGACTGGAGATCAGATGGCCAAGCGGCAGGTTGAATCCCAGCGCTCCGCAACTGACTTCGCGCTCGAACATCCGCCGTACCCTCTTGCTGCCCGTGAACGCGTAGGCCGCCAGCGGGCGTGGCCGGGCGTTGATGAATTCCACTGCGGCCTTCGCGTCGGCGACTTCCAAAATGGGCAGAATCGGGCCGAATATCTCCTCCTGCATCATCAGCGCATCGGGTTTGACACCCAATAGCACGGTCGGTGCGATGTAGAGGTCATCGCGTCTGGTATTGCCACCGCATACCGTGCGTCCGGTGGCGGGGCTCTTCGGATCGGGCAGCAGCGCAGTCAGCCGGTCGAAATGCCGGGCGTTGATGATGCGTCCGAAACTGTCGGAATGTTGCGGGTCTGAGCCGAAGAACCGCGTGACGGCCTCGGCGATCTTTCCGGCCAGCGGCTCGATGACATCGGACGTTGCGAGCACATAGTCGGGTGCCACGCAGGTCTGCCCGGCGTTGATGAACCGTCCCCAGGCAATGCGCCGCGCGGCGACGTCGAGGTTCGCGGTACGGTCGACGAACACCGGCGACTTGCCTCCGAGCTCCAAAGTGACCGGTGTGAGATGCTTCGCGGCGGCGGCCATGACTATCGAACCGACTTTTCCTCCGCCGGTGTAGAAGATGTGATTGAACGGCTGCTCCAGCAGCTTTGTCGTCTCCTGCGGTCCTCCCTGAACCACGCGGAACGCCTGCGGGTCCATGTACCGTGCGATGAGGTCCGCCATCACGCCGCTGGTGTGCGGAGACAGCTCCGATGGTTTCATGCACACGCAATTGCCTGCGGCGATCGCGTCCGCCATAGGCTCGAAACTGAGCAGCACCGGATAGTTCCACGGCGAGATGATGAGCGCCACGCCTTTCGGCTCGGCGACTGTCCAGCCG
>OCHA01001195.1_pt1 | contig 21526 bp, 17 predicted proteins | sample 1538591 | NCBI WGS metagenome assembly OCHA01 (sample SAMN04571710, study PRJEB22368) | human gut metagenome | biome: human gut; material: stool | host: Homo sapiens | place: Luxembourg | collected 2012-09-06 | reverse complement strand
ACTTCGTTATCGAAACAGTCAAAAAAGCCGGTGCAAATCCTTGTCCGCCTATGGTAATCGGCGTAGGTATCGGCGGTACTATGGATAAAGCGGCACAAATTGCTAAAAAGGCTCTTACAAGAGATATTGACGTTCCAAACTCAAATCCTTTTTATGCAGAGCTTGAAAAAACGCTTTTAGAAAAAATAAATAAACTGGGAATAGGTCCTCAGGGTATGGGCGGTACAACAACCGCCCTTGCCGTAAATGTGGAAACATTCCCTACCCACATTGCGGGCTTGCCGGTTGCAGTAAACGTAAACTGTCACGCAACAAGACATACTGTGGAAATTATATAAAATTTGAGCCTGCCCGGCAGGTTGATATAAAATTGAATAATCTTGTCCGGATTATAATGAGACTATAGGGTTTTCTGTTTTTGAGTCAAACAGTATTAACCCTATAGTTTTTTTTCAGAATAAATATAAGGAGAATTATTTATGGATCAAACGTTTATGAAAGAAAAAAAGATATTGCCGCTTGTGCTTTCAATGGCTTTGCCTATGATAATATCTATGGCGGTAAATTCACTGTACAATATCATCGACAGTTTCTTTGTCGCAAAAGTGAGCGAAAACGCAATGACCGCACTTTCGCTTGTCTACCCAATTCAAAATCTTGTCAATTCTATCGCAGTCGGATTTGGTGTAGGCATAAATGCGGTAGTTGCATTCCATCTCGGTGCGGGCGAAATGCAGAACGTAGACAGAGCAACAACTTACGGATTGTTTCTAAGCTTTATACACGGACTTATACTTACCGTCTTTTCAATATTCGGTATGCCGTACTTCGTAAAAATGTTCACAACCGATACAGATGTTATCAATCTTGCCGTAATGTACTCAACTATCGTGTTTTCATTTTCAACAATAGTAAATGTCGGCATAGCATTTGAAAAGATTTTCCAAGCAGTCGGCAGAATGAACGTATCAATGATAAGTATGATATGCGGTTGTGTCACGAACATTATTCTTGACCCTATAATGATATTCGGCTTAGGACCTTTTCCCGCTATGGGTATTCAAGGTGCAGCACTTGCCACAGGTATAGGACAGACTATAACGCTTATCATTTACTTCATATTCTGCTTTGCAAGTCCTATTCAGGCAAAATTCAGAATAAGTCTGCTCAAATCCGGCAAACGACTTCTGAAAAAGCTATACTCAATCGGTGTACCGGCTATGCTTAATATGGCACTTCCGTCATTGCTTATAACGGCACTTAACGGAATACTTTCCGAATTTTCAGGCTCATATGTTCTTGTACTCGGTGTATACTACAAACTTCAAACATTTATATACCTAACCGCCAACGGTCTTATTCAAGGTATCAGACCTATCATAGGCTATAACTGCGGTGCAGGTGAACACAAACGTGTTAAGCAAATATACAACACCGCACTTTTGCTGTCGGCAATAATTATGGCTTTGGGTACTGCACTTTCGTGGATTATGCCGTCTACACTGTTCGGAATGTTTACTGCAAACCCTGCCACGCTTAAATTAGGCGTTACGGCACTTAACATTATCAGTATAGGATTTATCGTATCAGCCGTATCCGTAACGTCGTCAGGGGCTTTGGAGGGGCTTGGAAAAGGTCTGCCGTCATTGTGGATTTCACTTTTCAGATATATAATAATTATCATTCCTGCGGCTTTTGTTTTCAGCAGATTTTTCGGTGCGGTAGGTGTATGGATAAGCTTTCCGTTCGCCGAATTTGTCACAGCCGTTTTTGCGTATTTTATTTATCATAAAGCAAGCAAGAGAATATAAAGACCAGAGCCTGTCGACAAAATGTCGACAGCTCCAAAAATCACATCATACGATGTAATTTTTGAGTATTTTCAGAGAAAAAATCATAAAGTTCCTCCAAAGTCGAAACTTTAGATTTTAAGCCATTTCTGCCGCACATGTCGCCAGAAATGATTTTGAATGAGGTCGTATCGGAAAGACATCCGACGCTCGCAGAGCGGTTTTGCCATAGACAAAACTACTGAAAAAAGCACCTCAAACTCCCCAAAATAAAGTAGACAAAACCATAAAGGTTTTGTCTACTTTTTGAAAAGTGCGGTCATTTTTATTTGACCGCACATTTTTATTATCTGATTTTCTTACATTCAAGATAAAATCTCTTATCTGCCGCCTCACCCATTGAGAAAGTTTTTCTCGGAAGTGAACCGTCCTTTATAACTGTTGTGAACAAGTCGTTCTTCTCCATTGAATCAACCATAAAACCGATTGTATTATCTGCCTTTGCAAGATTTCTTACAACGTCGTTTCCGTGGATATAATCAATTTTACCGCCGTTTTCGGCAAGGTATTTATCAAGAAATTTTTGAAGTGTTCCGACAGGAAGATTTGAGTCTGTATTCTTAATATAGATACTGCCCTCATTACCGCCGTATGTATAATCAATACGCTGACCGCCGTTATCTTCATATTCCGCACCGTAAAACGCAACAAGTTCATCAAGCAATTTCTTAGGCTCTGTTTCAAATATTACACGTTGAATTGGTTCAAATTCAAGTGTTTCGTCGTGGATATTCATAAGCTCAACCAACGCAAAACGTGCAGGGTGAGTTTTAATTTCTTCCTCTGAAAGTTCCTTTTTAATTTCTTCCCAACAAGTTTTTGCGGTTGCAAGAGAATGATTTCCGTCACCTGCCGCGAACATCAGCACGCCCTTATCCTTAACACCGTATTTTGCCTCAAAATCAGCCTTATCGCCAAGTTTTTCTATTGCGTCAAGTATATTCTTCTTTGCACTTTCATTTACATTATAACCCACGATATGTCCCGAATTTTTCATAAGGTCAAAATCATAAATCTTTTCAAAATCGTTTATCTGATTTTCAAGCGGTTCAACAACCGCTTTTTCTCTGTCATCAATAAGTATCAGGATGTGCGGTGCCTCAAGCGGTGCATTTTTTCTTATACGCTGTCTTGGCGGAATACGTTCGATAATTGTACCCTCCGTTGCACGAACTTTTGACTGTGAGCCTTTTGAAAAATCGTATTCTTCAAGATCAAGCATTCCGACAATACCGTGACGTGTTTTTCCGTTCGGCTGAGTACGTTTTACATATATAAACGTATCCTTTAACTCTCTGAAAATACCCTTATTTATATACTCCTCCATTGTGCTGTTTATCTTCTTGATACGTTCGTCTCCGTCACCGTCCTCAAGATAAACCTCAGGGAATATAATATTTAGCGTTGACGGACTGTCGCCGACAATATTTTTTACATCTTCCCAATATTCTCTTTCAGACGTGTATTGGTCGCACGCCACAACGCTCCACTTTGTGAAATCAACATTTTGCGGAATAAGTATGTCCGCCGGTTTAAAAATTGCCATAGTTCTGCCCTCCGTTATTCTTTCGTTATGTCTGCGAATACGCAGTCTGTTGCTTTTTGCACATCATTCGGCGAAAGGATAAGCGTTGTACCGCATCTTCCGCCGCTGATTGCGATTGTTTCAAAGTTTTGTGCCGTTTCGTTTATATATGTCGGATATTTCTTCTTCATTCCGACAGGCGATACTCCGCCTCTGATATACCCCGTAAGTCCCAAAAGTTCTTTGACGTGTATCATCTCAACCTTTTTGTTACCCGAAACCTTTGCAAGTTTTTTTAAATCCACTTCGTGATTTACTGCTATACAGCTAACCATTATACCCGTTTTGTCACCTCTTGCGACAAGAGTTTTAAATGATTTTTCAGCCGGAATACCTGTCATTTCGGCGATAGCCTCACCGAAATGCTCGCCGACTTCATCAGCCTCATATTCAACCGTTTCATATTTTATCTTTGACGCATTAAGCAAACGCATTGCATTTGTTACAGTCTTTTTATTCTTTGCCATTTATATCACCTTATTTTAATTCTACTATCGTTACACCGTCTTCGCCCTCGCCGTATCTGCCGTTTCTGAACGATTTGACGTATCTGTGTTTTTTCATATATCCCTGCAAGCCTTTACGCAAAATGCCCGTACCTTTACCGTGAATAATGCTTACAGGCGAAATTCCCGCAAGGTAGCAATCGTCAAGGAATTTTTCAACGTTCATCCACGCTTCTTCAAGATTTTGTCCTCTGACGTCAACTTCCGTTGAAACGTTCTTTGCCTTTGATTCAAAAGCCCTCGTACTTCTGACGTACTTTTCAGCCAATTCCTTTGACTTCTTTTCTTCAACCTTACGCAAGTTCGTTATATGCACGTCCATTTTTATAATACCCGCCTGAACACGAACATTTCCGTTTTTATCAGGCTCTTTTAAAACTGTCGCCTCTTGATTCATATCAACGATTTTAACAGTTGCACCCGGTTTAAGATTTTTAGGCGGTTCGACATATGTTTTCTTCGGCTTTGCCGCACGCGCCATTGCCTTATCAATCGTATCTTCTTTCTTTTTCAGCTTGTCACGCATTGCAGAAGTCTTTTTGTCAAGATTGCCGCCGTTTGAAATACCTTGCTGACGCATTTTTTCAAGGTCGCGAATAATGCTGTTCGCCTCATCCTTTGCGTCCATTACAAGTATTTTCGCCTCACGTCTTGCCTCATCAAGTATTCTTGATTTATTTTCTTTAAGCTTTATTCTTTCATTTTCAATCTGCTTTCTGAGATCGGTAAGTTCACGCTTCATTCTTGCCGCCTCGTCAGCCTCTTTTCTCGCCTTTGCACGGTTTTGTTCAAGGTCTGTTATGACGTCCTCAAATTTTATATCCTCATCAGACAATATATCGTTTGCTCTGTCAATTATTCTTTCGTCAAGTCCGAGTCTGCGTGAAATTGCAAACGCGTTTGACTTACCCGGTACACCGATAAGAAGTTTGTAAGTCGGCTGAAGTGTCGCAACGTCAAATTCGCATGATGCATTTTCCACACCGTCAGTCGAAAGCGCGAACAATTTCAATTCACTGTAATGAGTTGTCGCAACGGTTGTAGCCTTTCTTGCACGAAGAAATTCCAATATTGATATAGCAAGTGCCGCACCTTCTGTCGGGTCAGTTCCAGCACCCAATTCGTCAAACAGTGCAAGTGAATTAAAATCAATATTTTCAAGTATGCTCACCGTATTGACCATATGTGACGAGAATGTCGAAAGGCTCTGTTCTATTGACTGCTCATCACCGATGTCCGCAAAAATATGATGGAACACAGCCGCTTCACTGTTATCCTGTGCCGGAATATGAAGTCCTGCCGCCGCCATAATCGAAAACAAACCGATAGTTTTAAGCGTTACTGTTTTACCGCCCGTATTCGGACCTGTTATGACAAGCGTATCATATTCGCCGCCAAGCATTATGTCATTTGCCACGACCTTCTCTTTGTCGATAAGCGGATGACGTGCTTTTTTATATCGTATAATACCCTTGTCGTTCAGTACAGGCTCATTTGCATTCATATCAAGCGACAGTCTGCCCTTACAGAACATAAAATCAAGCTCCGTGACATACTTATAATCCACAAAAATTGTATGACTGTTTTCTGCAACAAGTGCCGAAAGTTCCGCCAGTATTCGCTCAATTTCCTGTTGCTCTTTCGTATGCAAATCACGGATTTCGTTGTTGTTGTTTACAACGCTCATAGGCTCGATAAACAGAGTTGCACCGCTCGCGGACGTATCATGTACAATACCGTTTACTTCACCTCTGTATTCACTCTTTACGGGTATAACGTATCTGTCCGAACGCATTGTTACAATAGGGTCTTGCAAAAACTTTTTGTAATGCGTTGAGTGAATCATAGAATTAAGATTTTCCTTAATCTTGCCGTTTAGATTTCTTATTTTTCTTCTGATTGTATTAAGTTCAGGTGACGCATCGTCGGCAATTTCATTTTCAGAAACGATACACGAATTAATTTTGTCCTCAAGTTGTTTTGCCGTTATGATAGCCTCCTCTATACCGTGAAGAATTGTACATTCTTCGGCTGATTCGTCTATATACGACTTCATACGTCTTGCTACATACAAAAGTCTTGATATGTTCATAAGTTCCTTTGTATGAAGTACACCGTCACGCTCTGTTCTTTTTACCGCTCCAAGCACATTTTCAACAGACAGATTTACCGGCGGTGAGCCGAGCTTTAATAAGGTTGACATTGCTTCTGTCGTTTCTTTCTGTGCCGCCCTTGCATCCTCTAATTCCGTATACGGAACTATTTCTTCAATGCGTTTTTTTACGTCTTTGCTCTCCGTATATGATGAAAGCCGTTCAAGTATCTTGTCAAATTCAAGTACCTTGAACGCTTTATTCTGTTTATCCATTTTACCTCTCCTATTTTATATAGAATATACTTTTAGATTAGAATACTCACCAATCATAGGCGCCATTTGTCTGAAACCTATTTTTCCGCCGCCTAAAACAGGACCATATTCCTTTCCGTCGTCTTGCCATGAAAATACAGGCAAATCGTTAATTATAAAATCAATCTTACCGTCTTTTTTCACAAGCTTTATATGATAGCTTTCAAATGCGTCCTCGCAATTCGGAATAGGGTCTGCACCTTGTACAACAAGATGAAAGCCCTTGCTTTTTCTTAAATTACAGGTATGAAAACCTCTTTCCTCGTCCCACTTTCTGCGGAAATATGAAACATGGTACGCATTTATATCACCCGAATGATACAAATTATACTGTCCGTCCCTTTCCTGCAATGACGGATCAAACAAATCTTCACCGTTCACACCCTTTGCCGAAAAGAACAAAATCGCCAATCCCGGCTCTTCAATCGGTCTGAAGTCCCACTCTATCTGCATATCTGACGGGAAGTCCTCGTTGCACCAATACACAAAGTTTGACTTTTGTCCCAAATCGGCAGACAACGCATTTTTCATACGCATTTTACCGTTTTCAAAATATATCTCGGCACTGCCCTCAAGAACGAAATCTTTTACGTCATTCTCGCAGGACAATTTGTTTTCATAAACTAACTTCATTGTTTTTAATCCTCCACAAAAAACTCATCTTAACCTATATTATATCAGCAATATTTACTAAATACAACACGAAATCAAAAAAAAGGATTGAAAAATCTGTGAGAATAGTATAGAATGGTATATATATTTTTATGTAAAGCAATATAACATTGCGAGTGGACAATAAGGAGGTACATTATAATATGTGCGGTATAGTAGGATATATAGGTAAAAATCAAGCAGCTCCTATTTTGCTTGAAGGTCTGTCAAAACTTGAATACAGAGGATATGACAGTGCAGGTATTGCTGTTTACAATAATAATGAATTGGAAGTTGCTAAGTCAAAGGGAAAATTAGCGGTTCTTTCAGAAAAAATTGACGGCGGTAAAAAACTTGGCGGTAATATGGGTATCGGTCATACACGTTGGGCTACTCACGGCGAGCCGTCAGACGTAAATGCTCACCCTCATCTTTCACAATCAGGCCGTTTTGCCGTTGTTCATAACGGTATTATCGAAAACTACATTTCATTAAAGAAAAAACTTGAAAGCAAGGGTTTTAAATTTATTTCTGAAACAGATACAGAAGTTATCGCTCATCTTTTTGAATATTACTACAAAGGTGACATAATGGATACAATGATTAAGGTTATCAACAGAGTTGAGGGTTCATATGCTCTTGGCGTACTTTGCGTTGACTACCCTGACCAATTTATCGCAGTAAGAAAAGCAAGTCCTATGATTGTCGGTCTTGGTGACGAAGAAAACTTTATCGCATCGGACGTTACTGCAATTTTAAAGCACACAAGAGATATTTACTACCTTGAAGATAACGAAATCGTTGTACTTAAAAAGGACAGCGTAAAGGTTTACAATACAGATAAAGAAGAAGTTAAAAAAGAAAAATTCACGGTTGATTGGGACGTAAGTGCGGCTGAAAAAGGCGGCTATGAACACTTTATGATGAAAGAAATCGAAGAACAGCCAAAGGCTATCAGAGATACCATCAGTCCGAGAATTAAGGACGGCAAAATCGTTCTTGACGATATTTCTCTTACAGCAGAAGATATTAAAAATATCAATAAAATTTATATCGTCGCATGCGGCAGTGCATACCATGTAGGCGTTGTAGGCAAGTATGTAATCGAAAAGATGTGCCGTATTCCTGTTGAAGTACAGGTTGCGTCAGAGTTCCGTTACTGCGACCCTATCGTTGGCAAAGACGACCTTGTAATCGTAATCAGCCAGTCAGGCGAAACAGCCGATACAAAAGCCGCTCTTGAAGAGGCAAAAGCTCGCGGCGCAAGAGTGCTTTCAATCGTAAATGTTGTCGGCAGTGCCATTGCAAAAGCGTCTGATGATGTTATTTATACATGGGCAGGTCCTGAAATCGCCGTTGCAACAACTAAGGCCTACAGTACACAACTTACTGTTATATACCTTATCGCCGCATATATGGCTGATAAATTAGGTAAAATTTCTAAAGAAGAATATGCTGACTTTATTAAAGAAATTGAGTCACTTCCGGATAAAGTTGCTGAAATTCTTAAATCTAAAGAAGATGTTCAGTATCTTGCCTCAAAGTTCTATAACTGCCATTCAATATTCTTTATCGGCAGAAACCTTGACTATGCAGTATCTCTTGAAGGCTCACTAAAGCTAAAGGAAATATCATATATTCACAGTGAAGCATATGCCGCAGGTGAATTAAAGCACGGTACAATCTCACTTATTGAGGACGGTACACTTGTTGTAGCGCTTGCAACAGGCAAGAATTTGTTTGATAAAACAGTTTCAAATGTTAAGGAAGTTAAAGCAAGAGGTGCGGTTGTTATGGGCGTAACAACCGAAGAACATGAACATATGGACGACGTTGCTGACTATACTGTAAAAATCCCTGCAACGCACGAAATGTTACTTCCGTCACTTACAGTTATTCCGTTGCAGTTATTCGGTTACTATGTTGCATCATTAAAGGGCTGCGACATTGATAAGCCGAGAAACCTTGCAAAGTCGGTTACTGTTGAATAATCCTGACAGAAATATTTTTTGTGGTATAATAATAATTGATAGAGTGCCTGACAGGCTTTGAATGTCAGACACTCTGTTTTTTTATTTATATTTAATTTGATGAGACGGTTTTATGACGAACAGAGATAATCTTTTTTATGACGCTGTTAATACAGTCGCTCACAGTCACGTTAATTGTGCCTGCAATAATGCTTATCGCAACATTTATCCACAGTTTTGCGGGACGTCGAGGCGCCGTCCCCTACTTTCTCAGTAGGGGCGATTATTGGTCGCCCCTTTAATATGTATCCCTCATCACTCATCATTTTGCATAAATAAAAAAAAGTTATTCTATTCTAAATTTTGCAAGTTGCATATTGACAAAACTTTATTTAGTGGTATAATTAAAGCATAGAAAACAGTTAGTTAAGACAACTAACCCCATAGATTGAGCGAAGATAAGACAAGGGTGTTTTATATTTTTAAATATAAAATGCCCTTTTTTCGTAAGATACTTATTGTTAGCTCAGCAAAACATTTTGATTGTACTTTTATTATATATGTACATCAATAATTTCAGGAGGTATTATTATGGAAAACGGAAATGTAGCAGAAATTTTCGGTGAGAAGGTTTTTAATCTTCCTACTATGAAGGCAAGATTGCCTAAGGATATTTACAAATCATTGCTAAAGACTATCAATGACGGTTCAAAACTTGATATATCCGTTGCGGAAGTTGTTGCAAATGCAATGAAGGACTGGGCACTTGAAAACGGTTGTACTCACTACACTCACTGGTTCCAGCCAATGACAGGTCTTACAGCCGAAAAGCATGACTCTTTCATTCAGCCTACAGATGACAGAACTGTCATTATGGAATTCTCAGGCAAAGAGCTTGTTATGGGTGAGCCGGATGCGTCTTCTTTCCCATCAGGCGGACTTAGAGCAACATTTGAGGCAAGAGGTTATACAGCTTGGGACCCGACATCATTTGCATTCATTAAGGATCACTCATTGTACATTCCTACATCATTCGTTTCGTATACAGGTGAAGTTCTTGATAAGAAAACTCCTCTACTTCGCAGTGAGGCCGCAATCGACAAGGCCGCAAGAAAAGTTTTGGCTCTATTCGGTAAATTCCCTAAGAGAGTTGTTTCATATGTCGGTCCTGAACAGGAATATTTCCTTGTTGACAAAAAGCTTAGAAATAAGCGTAAGGACTTACTTTTAACAGGCAGAACTCTATTTGGTGCAAAGCCTGCAAAGGGTCAGGAAATGGACGATCACTATTTCGGTCAAATTAAAGAAAGAGTTGCAGCTTTCATGCAGGAAGTTGATGAAGAACTTTGGAAACTTGGCGTACTTGCTAAGACAAAGCATAATGAAGTTGCTCCTGCTCAGCACGAAATCGCACCTATTTTCTCAACAACAAACATTTCTTCAGATCACAACCAACTTACTATGGAAGTTCTAAAGAAAGTTGCCGACCATCACGGTCTATACTGCCTACTACATGAAAAGCCATATGAAGGTATCAACGGTTCAGGTAAACACAATAACTGGTCAATCGGTACATCAGACGGCGAACTTCTTCTAAAGCCGGGTAAAAAACCTGAAGAAAACGTTCAGTTCCTATTGTTCCTTGCAGCAGTTATCAAGGCTGTTGACGATTATGCAGATTTACTTAGAGTATCTGTTGCAACAGCAGGTAATGACCACAGACTTGGTGCAAACGAGGCACCTCCTGCTATTATTTCAATGTATCTTGGCGACCAGCTTGCAGCAGTTGTTGACCAGCTAAAGAGCGGTAAGGGTGTTAAGTATGAGGCAGGTAAGCTAATCGAAACAGGTGTTGAATCACTTCCTGATATTGAAAAAGACACAACAGACAGAAACAGAACTTCCCCATTTGCATTTACAGGTAACAGATTTGAATTCCGTGCTCCGGGTTCAAGGCAGTCAATCGCAGGTATCAATATCGTTATCAATGCAATCGTTTCCGAAACACTTACAGAAATCGCAGATCAACTTGATGGTAGCAAGGACATTTCAAAAGATGCTCTTGAACTTGCAATCAAGATTTTCAAAGATCACGAAAGAATTATCTTCAACGGTAACGGTTACAGTGATGAATGGGTTGCAGAAGCTGAAAAGAGAGGTCTGTACAACTTAAAGACAACTCCTGACGCTATGCCTTACTTCGTAACTCAGAAGTCAATCGACTTGTTCACAAAGCAAGAAGTATTTACTGATGTAGAAGTTAAGACAAGAGGCGAAATCATGATGGAGGATTACAACAATACACTTCATTTTGAAATGCTTACAATGCTTGAAATGGCTAAACAGGAAATTCTTCCTGCTTGCCTAAAATATACAAAGTTCGTTACAGACGATATTGCTTCAAAGAAAGCACTTGGTCTTGACGCTCCTAAGGAACTTGAAAAGGCTCAAAGACTTACAGAGCTTACAGAGGATCTTATGATTAAGATTGATGCTCTTGACGCCGCTACAGACGTTCCTGACGTTGACGTATACGCAGTGGGTATGTATTATAAGGATACTGTTCTTCCTGCTATGGACGCACTTCGTGAAACAGCCGATACTCTTGAAACAATCGTTGCAAAAGAATACTGGCCGTTCCCAACATACACAGATTTACTTTATCTTGTATAATCTAAAGAAACTTCTTTCTTTGTTATAAATATAGTAGCAACAAAAAATCCGATGGAACAAACCATCGGATTTTTTGATATTTATATATATTTTATATCTCTCTGTACTTTGCCTGACCTATTTCGTAAAGGTCGTTACCCTCGCAATCTATAAGCACGACTGCGGGAAAATCTTCAACTTCAAGTTTTCTGATTGCCTCCGTACCCAAATCGTCATATGCGACAACTTCGGCTTTTTTTATCGACTGTGCAATCAATGCACCCGCACCGCCGATTGCACCAAGATACACAACGGTATTACGTTTCATTGCGTCAACAACTTCTTTGCTTCTTGCGCCCTTGCCTATCATACAGCCAAGTCCGTTATCTAAAAGCATCGGCGTGTACGCGTCCATTCTGCCGGCTGTAGTCGGTCCGCAAGAGCCGATAACTTCGCCGGGTTTAGCAGGACACGGACCTGCATAATAAATCACGTTGTCGGTCAAATCTATCGGGAACGGTATTCCGTTTTTGAAATTTGTCGTCATTCTTTCGTGTGCCGCGTCACGCGCTGTGTATATTGTTCCTGTTATAAGCACGCTGTCGCCTGCTTTCAGGTCTTTAATTTTATCCTTTGTAAATGGTGTTGTGAGTCGTTTTTCCATTTATTCTCCCTCCACTAAAAAATCTTCTACACTTTTTAAAATATAGTTCGCCCCAAGTTTTTCAAAATAACCTCTTGCTCTCTCGCCTTGTATTCCCGTAAGCACCGCACAAAAGTCTGCGCCCATCGCCTGTGCCGCCAGAATATCCGCACCTGCGTCGCCGACAACCAGTGTAGTCTTTATTTTCGCTTTATCATAATCGCCGTCAACAATGCGTTTATTGCTGTAATCAGTGCCGTAAAGCGCCTTTAGGAACATATATGGGTGCGGCTTTGTAAGTGCATTGTTGTTAAGCTCTTTTTCAGCTTCGACAACATTGTCAAAATTGCAAAGTCCGTTTTGTGCAAAATACTGCTGTATCCCCCAATTTTCAATCGGCGGCAGCATTTCTATATACGGTCTGCCCGTACCTGTACAAACGCGTTTATTTCGGCTTAAAAGACTCATTATTGTAACAAGTTTATTCTTATCGACAATCGGTTCTTCCTTATATAAAAGCCCCGTTTTGCCCGTATTAATCGGTATATAGCCAAAAGTCTTTTCAAACAGTTCATCACCAAGAAACCACGTCTGAAATATATCTCGCATAGTCGTCCACATAGTTCCGTTGCGTTTCAGCCATTCATAATCAAAACCTGTTTTTTCGGCACATTTAATTGCAAGATTATCGTATTCATCAATAATATTGTCTGACAATGACCTTGCATATTCAAGCACTTTGTCAAAATAATTCCAATCAGTTTTTCCGTTGCATATCCATGCTATAAGCACCGTCACATAACCCAAATCCCAATTTGAATTAACGCCTTTGCCTTTTAAAACGCTTATCAGCTCATCGTCTGAAAAAACGCGGCTTCGGATTTTTGAAATATTTTGCATACACTCTGCGGCATTAATTTTTTGACCGCTGTTGTAATTCAGATATTCCCAGACAGTGAGTGCCGCACAATTCCAATAATTCTGTTCACTTGTTATAACACCGTCCATATCAAATATAACGGTATCGTATTTATCAAGAAATTTTGCGAGTTTCATATTTTTAATACTTTGTTCCTTTCAGATTTTATCTGTTTTCAGAAATAGGGACACTAAATTTTAGTGTCCCTATTTAGTGTCCCTAATATTATTCTATTACCCAATCAATTTTTCCGGCTACACCGCTTGTTTTGCCCTTGCGGCTTTCAGACACTTCAAATACCTTATTCAAAGCACTGCCGAAACTACGGTATATTGCCTCCCAAATATGATGTCCGTTATGACCTTTTACAAGGTCAATATGAAGTGTACACATAGCCCCCTGTGCAAAGCCTTCAAGGAATGTTTCCAAATCCTCCGTATCCATTCCCTCGACTTTTTCACTAAGCTCAATACCGTGATAATCAATATCGCAATATGCTCTTGATTCAAAGCTCAACGCACATTCCGCTTTTGCCTCATCTATAATACCGACTGCGTCACCGAAACCTCTCGCACCGTCTGTACGGTCGATATATTCCTTTGCCGCCTTACCAAGTGCAATACCTAAATCTTCACATATAACGTGTGTCAAAACAAATTCATCAAGCTTTAAGTCAACATCAATATTGACCTCACCGCGCCATGCAATATGCTCAATCATATGATTTAAAAACGGTATAGGTGTCTTTATGTACTTTCTGTAATCCTTTTTAAGCGGTGCAAAATCAAGCACAACGTTCATTTCGGATTCGGTTGTTTTTCGGGTAACTTTTATCTTTTCCATAGTGGTATCCTCTTATAATAATAAATTCAAAATTGTTTTCATAGGTATCAATTTTGATTTTGAATAATTTCAAAATTGTTCGTATATGGGACGACAGGTCAGCGACGACGTATGCTGATACTTCGAGCTGACGGGAGTTTCATAGGCGTCAATTTTGGAATTATTTTCTTTCTTTGACGGCTAAACCGTGCGTATCAAATCCTTCGACCTTTGCAAATCTGTAAGCGTAATTTCTTACATTTTCAAAACCGTCTTTTGACGCATAGCCTACTGATGAACGCTTTAAGAAGTCTTGAACACTTACTGATGAATAAGTCTTTGCAAAACCGCCTGTCGGCAAGATTGCGTTAGGACCTAAAACGAAGTTACAAAGTGTTACAGGTGTGTAATCACCAAGAAGAATTTCACCTGCATTCTTAATCTTAGGAAGTGTATCGAAAGGCTTTTCTGTCATAACTTCCATATGTTCAGGTGCGTATTCGTTTACAAAATCGATTGATTCGTCAAGAGAATTTGTAAGAATTACACCGCCGTATGTTGTAAGGTTTGTTTCTATAAATTCTTTTCTCTTAGGAGAAATCTTTTCAAGCTGTCTGTTTACAATCGGAACAACCTTTTCAACAAGTTCCTTTGAGTGAGTAACAAGAAGTGCGGCACTGTCAGGGCCGTGTTCAGCCTCAATCATCCAGTCAAGAGCAACCTTTTCAGGGTCAGCCTTTTCATCTGCAAGAACAATAATTTCACTCGGACCTGCCGGCAAACCTGCGTCAATATGGTTTGCAAGGACTCTCTTTGCGGCAGTTGCATAACTGTTACCCGGACCAATAATTTTATGACACTTAGGAATTGTTTCAGTACCGTATGCAACGGCTGCAACGGCTTGAATACCGCCGACTTTATATATTTCAGTGATACCGATTATCTTTGCCGCAGCCAAAATAGCGTCGTCAACTTCACCTTTTTCATTCGGAGGTGTTACAACAACAATCTTAGGAACTTTCGCAACAACTGCCGGTATACCAAGCATACACAAAACTGATGGGAATGAACCCTTACCGTGAGGAACATACAGACATACGTCTACTATCGGAGTAGTCTTTTCGCCTACCATAAGTCCGTCATCGACCATAGTAAACCACATTTCCTCCGGAAGTTGCTTTTCATGGAAATCGTATATATTCTTATAAGCATATTCAATAGCCTCTCTTGTTTCCTTATCAAGGTTATTGTAGCCAGCCTCTATCTCTTCAGGTGTTACTTTCATTTTATCAGCAGTAAGCTGTACACGGTCAAACTTTGCAGTATATTCCAATACTGCCTCGTCACCACGTGCCTTGACATCGTCAGAAACTTCTTTGGCAACTTTCATTTGTTCTGTAATATCAAGCTCTGCACGTTTCATTATGAAATCATACTGCTCTTTTGTCATTTTTGAAAGTTCATAAATATTCGGGTTCATTGTCTTCCTCCTAAGTTTATTTGTTCAAGAAATCTTTCATCTTTTCTGCAAAAGATTTCTTTTGTTTATAATTTTTATCTTCTTCAAATTCACGCAAAAGTTCTTTTTGCTTTGAATTAAGGTTTCTCGGCACTTCTACGTTTACAGTAACGTATTGGTCGCCTCTTACCTTACTTCTGATTGACGGAATACCTCTGCCCTTCATTCTGAATTTTGAACCTGTCTGAGTTCCCTCAGGGATTTTCAGCTCAACAGGGCCGTCAAGTGTAGGTACTTGTACGGTTGCACCCAAAGCAGCCTGTACAAATGATATAGGCATATCTATAAATACATTTGTTCCCTCACGTTTAAACATCTGATGCGGATGTACTCTTATTGTAAGAAGTAAGTCGCCGTTAGGACCGCCTTTATCGCCGGCCTCGCCTTTACCCGAAAGTTGAATTGTCTGACCGTCATCAATACCTGCCGGAATATCAACTTCTATCTTCTTCGACTTTCTTACCTTACCTGTACCGCGACAGTCCGGACAAGGATCTTTTACAATCTTACCTTCGCCGTGACAGTGCGGACAAGTCGTAACGTTAGTCATATAACCCAGTACAGTTCTTTGTTGTGTACGGATTTGACCTGTTCCGTGACAATGCTGACAAGTTTGTGCAGTCGTACCCTTTTTAGCACCGCTGCCGCCGCAAGTTTCACATTTTTCCTGTGCCTGTATACTCATTTCTCTGTGACAGCCGAATGCCGCTTCTTCAAAAGTTAGATCAATAATCTTACGAATATCAGCACCGCGTTTTGGTCCGTTTCTTCTTTGACCGCCGCCGAATCCTCCGAAACCGCCTCCGAAGAAATCGCCGAATATATCGCCAAAGTCAAAACCGCCGCCGTTAAAGCCACCGCCGCCCGCTCCGAAGTTCGGGTCAACACCTGCGTGTCCGAATTGGTCGTATTTACTTTTCTTTTCAGGGTCAGAAAGCACTTGATAAGCCTCGTTTACCTCCTTAAACTTTTTCTCCGCCTCTTTATTGTTCGGATTAAGGTCAGGATGGTATTTCTTACTCATCTTTCTGAATGCCTTTTTTATTTCATCATCAGAAGCACCCTTTGAAACTCCGAGCACCTCATAATAATCTCTTTTTTCAGCCAATTTTTTCACCTACCTATGATATTATACTACAATATTTTAGTTTTGTAAAGTGTTAATACAAAGGCTCTGTTAAAAGCCTTAAAAGGACGGACATTTGTCCGTCCTTTTAGCGTTTTCATTATTATTGTTGATTGTTATCGTCGTTGTCAACTTCTCTGTAATCAGCCTCATAAACACCGTCATCATTTGGTGCACCCTGTTGTGCATTAGGATCACCCTGCGGATTAGCTTGCTGATACATTTGCTGTGCAACTGCGTAGAACTTTTCTTGAAGTTCGTCTGTAGCCGCCTTAATAGCTGCCGAGTCTGTACCCTTTAGAGCCTCTTTAACCTTGTTTACTTCAATTTCAACCATTGACTTTGTATTATCGTCAATCTTATCACCTGCGTCTTTAACAGCCTTTTCACATTGATATACAAGTGATTCTGCGTTGTTTCTGATTTCAACTTCTTCTTTACGCTTTTTATCTTCTTCAGCGTACTTTTCAGCCTCTTTAACAGCTCTGTCAATATCTTCGTCACTTAGGTTAGAAGATGCTGTAATAGTAATCTTCTGTTCGTTGCCTGTGCCAAGGTCTTTAGCGCTTACGTTTACGATACCGTTTGCGTCAATATCGAATGTAACTTCAATCTGTGGCACACCTCTCGGAGCAGGAGCAATTCCTGTTAGATTGAAACGTCCCAAAGTCTTGTTGTACTGAGCCATTTCTCTTTCACCTTGAAGAACGTGTACTTCAACAGAAGTCTGACCGTCTGCGGCAGTTGAGAATATTTGTGATTTGTTTGTAGGGATTGTTGTATTTCTTTCGATAAGCTTTGTAAATACACCACCCATTGTTTCGATACCAAGTGAAAGCGGTGTAACGTCAAGTAGAAGAACGCCTGTTTCTTCACCGCCAAGTACACCTGCTTGTCTTGCAGCACCTACTGCAACACATTCGTCAGGGTTGATACCCTTATTAGGCTCTTTGCCCATTTCTTTCTTAACAGCCTCTTGTACAGCAGGAATTCTTGAAGAACCGCCGACAAGAAGGACTTCATCGATTTGTGATGCGTTAAGACCTGCGTCATTCATAGCGTTTCTGATACATGTAAGTGTTCTTGCTACAAGGTCTGCTGTAAGTTCATCAAACTTAGCTTTTGTAAGTGTAATATCCATATGCTTTGGACCTGTTGCGTCAGCTGTGATGAATGGAAGATTAATGTTTGAAGTTGTTGTTGTCGAAAGTTCAATCTTTGACTTTTCAGCAGCCTCTTTTAATCTTTGCATAGCCATCTTATCTGTTGAAAGGTCTACGCCCTCTGTTTTCTTAAATTCGTCAAGCAAGTAGTTGATAATTGCCTGGTCGAAATCGTCACCGCCAAGGTGAGTATCACCATTTGTTGAAAGAACTTCAAATACACCGTCATCAATGTCAAGGATAGATACATCAAATGTACCACCACCAAGGTCATATACCATTACTTTCTTACCTGTGTCGCTTACGCCGTATGCAAGAGCTGCGGCAGTAGGCTCGTTGATAATTCTCAAAACTTCAAGACCTGCAATCTTACCTGCGTCCTTTGTAGCCTGACGCTGTGAGTCGTTGAAGTAAGCAGGAACTGTGATAACAGCCTGTGTTACAGTTTCACCAAGATAGCTCTCAGCGTCTTGCTTTAACTTTGTAAGAATCATTGCCGAGATTTCTTGAGGAGTATAAGCTTTACCGTCGATTGTAACTTTTTCGCTTGTACCCATTTTTCTCTTAATTGACATTATTGTTCTGTCAGCATTTGTTACGGCTTGACGCTTTGCAACCTGACCTACAATTCTTTCACCGTCTTTTTGGAATGCAACAACTGAAGGAGTTGTTCTTGCACCTTCGCTGTTAGTGATAACATTAGGGTTACCGCCTTCCATAACAGCCACACAACTGTTTGTTGTACCTAAGTCTATACCTATAATCTTTCCCATTTTTAATTCCTCCTAATTTATAATTAATTTGCTACTTTTACCATACTGTGTCTGACTACTCGGCCGTCCTTATATATGTAGCCTTTCATCAAATCCTCGACAACCGTATTGTCATCGATCGTTTCATCTTCAATGTGCATAACCGCATTATGAAGATTAGGGTCAAACTGTTCACCCTCTGCCTTAATCGGCGTAACGCCCAACTTTGAAAGCGTTTCATTGAACTGTTTTAAAACCATTTCAATACCGTCTTTCATTTTTTGACCGTCCTCCGACTGAACTTCAGTCGCAAGCGCTCTTTCAAGGTTGTCGCCTATCGAAAGAATTGCACCGACCGTATCAATTACCGCGTCACCGTAACGCATATCTTTTTCACGCTGCGAACGCTTTTGGTAGTTGTCATATTCGGCATACAGACGCATATATTTATCCGTCTGTTCTTTCAGCTTTTCTTCAAGGACTTCCTCGTTTGACTTTTCTTCCTCTTTAGGTTCAGCCGTTTTTTCTGTTTCTTTATCTAATGTCTCCTCATTGACTTCCTCATTCTTCTTAGCCATCTGATTACCCCTTTCTCTACTCATCACTTATATATTCGTTGAGTATTTTATCTATTTCATTTGAAATAAGGTCAAGGCTTGCAAAAACCTTTGAATAATTCATTCGTTTAGGTCCGATAACTCCGATTTTTCCGGCTTTTTTATTGCCGAGTGAATAATTGATAGTTACCAATGAGCAATCCTGCAATATTTCAAAATCGTTTTCTTTACCGATTTTAGCCTCAATTCCGTCACTGTCGCTTGAGGCAACAAGCTTTTTCAAATTTTCTTTGTCATCAAGGAAAGTAAATATCTTTTCCGCTTTTTCAACATCGTTGTATTCGGGATATTTCAATATTGACTTTGCATTGTTGACATATATTTCTGTTTCACCGCTGTCCGTTATCGTTTCATACACAAAGTGCATTATATCAATCAAAACTTTCGGATGAAGTGAAAGTCTGTTTTCAATATCTTTTTGAATATCCTGTATCTTATCAAACGTTATCTCTCCGGCTTTAAGTCCGGCAAGATGTTCGTTTAATATATTTGCAAGTGACATACACGTTGCACTGTCAATGTCGATATTCATTACCTTGTTTCTTACAGTTCTTGTTACAACAATAAGCATTACCGTTTGCGTGGCAATCGGTACAAGGTCAATCTTGTTAATTTCAAATTCCTGCTCCTTAGGCGCTGTAACAACCGTTGTATATTCGGTAAGATTTGACGCTATTGCACCGGCATATCTAATCAGCTTTTCAAGCTGACTGACACGCGTTTCAAGTACGCTTTGCAGCTGTGCAACTGCCTCCATACCTATCTTATACTTCCGCATAAGCGAATTAACGTAAAATCTGTATCCCTCATCTGACGGAATACGTCCCGCCGAAGTATGCGGTTGTATCAGATAACCCATTTCTTCAAGGTCTGCCATTTCATTACGGATTGTTGCGCTGGACAAACCCAAGTTTTCCTTTTTGGAAATCGACCTTGAACCGACAGGTTCAGCAGTGCCTATATATTCATCAATGATTGCTTGCAGGATTTTTCTTTTTCTGTCGTTCAAATCCATATACAAACATTCCTTTCTATCTTTAAACAAGATGTCATATAAGCATTTTCTTGTTAGCACTCATACACCTTGAGTGCTAACAATTATAAGATACCACTATTATACCCGATTGTCAAGTGATTAATATAACTTTTCATAAAATGTTCATAAATTATCCCATATTGCCAAATTTCTTATACAAACTCGCACAAAATCGAGTTTGACACGTTAATCCCGTCCAATGTAAGACTGTATCTTCCGTCAATATATTGCATAAGTCCGAGCTTTATAAATTTATCAAATTCACTGCCGAATACATCTTTTATATCCTTGCCGAAATGCGACTTAAAATCAGTTTCGCTTACTCCCCTGTTCATACGAAGTCCGGTAATCATAAATTCTACTATCTTATCATTTTCGGTCAATTCGATTACTTCCTTTTCCGCACCGCCGATATATTCGTTTATGTCGGACGTGTTGTAAAAACGGCAGTTTCCGATATATGAATGTGCCGCCGTACCTAAGCCGATATACTCCTCACCTGTCCAATACTTTACGTTATGCCTGCACTCGTATCCGTCCTTTGCGAAATTCGATATTTCATATTGTTTAAAGCCGTTCTTACCGAGAAAATCGACTGTATGCATATACATTTCTCTGTCAGTATCTTCATTCGGAATATCAAGCAGTCCTTTTGAATATTCCTTTTCAATAGGTGTTCCGTCCTCAATTATAAGACTGTATGCCGATATATGCTTTACAGGCAAGCTGACGGCTGTGTTTAAAGTATTTTTTAGACTCTCAAACGTCTGTGACGGCAGTGCGGTCATAAGGTCAATATTTATATTTTGAAAACCCATTTTATCTAAATGACAAATTGTATTATATGCCGTCTTGGCGTCGTGTATTCTTCCGATTTTTTTCAGTTCATCATCATTGAACGATTGTACCCCTACGCTTATACGATTTATACCGCCGTTTAACATTGCTTTAATTTTGTCATCATCCATTGTTCCCGGATTTGCCTCTGTCGTAAATTCGCAGTCACTCGCAACGTCAAATACATCAAAGCACATTTTCGTAACTTCTTCGATTTGTTTCGGTGTTAAAATTGACGGTGTACCGCCGCCGATAAATATTGTATCTATTTTTTCTCCCCTGTATTGTTCCGCCTCACGCTTTAGTGCGTCAACGTATTTGTCCGCCGTATCCTCCATACACGGAAATGATACAAAATCACAATACTTGCATTTTTGTTTGCAAAACGGTATGTGAATATAAAGTCCTTTCATAAGTCACGTATAATTAAAACTATCTCGAAAGGGGGGTCGTTTTAATTATTTCTCCTTT
>OCHA01001189.1_pt1 | contig 21603 bp, 20 predicted proteins | sample 1538591 | NCBI WGS metagenome assembly OCHA01 (sample SAMN04571710, study PRJEB22368) | human gut metagenome | biome: human gut; material: stool | host: Homo sapiens | place: Luxembourg | collected 2012-09-06 | reverse complement strand
CTTAAATTTTAACACTTATTACCCTTTATTCAACCAAAAACTTTTAAATTTAGGTTGATTTTTAACAGTGGGTGGAATTTAGTCTTTCATACGGAATTTACTTTTACAAGTCAGCCATATTTGCACCGGTCATATAAACGGATACATGAAAAAAGAATAATTTATAAATTATTGCAATTAATAACATAATATAATATGAGTATTAAAAGTATAAGGAAAAAGGTGTGTTTCACCTGTTATGGTGAAAAAATTTACTTTTTTTATAAAATTGTGTATTGATTTATGTGAACATAAATGGTAAGGTAAAAAAACAGTGTAAAGTTTGTTATTTTTTTAACGAACAAAAAATAAGCTTTAATATATTTTTATTATTGTTTGAGAGAACGATTTTGAAAAGGAGGAAATTTTAGTGAATAATCTTATTTATTTGGCACCTGTCGCAGGAATAATTGCAGTAATATTTGCATTTATAAAGGCAACACAGATAGGACACAGCAATGCAGGAAATGACAAAATGAAAGAAATTTCAGATGCCATTGCTGAAGGTGCAAGAGCTTTTCTTTTTGCAGAGTATAAAATATTGATTATATTCGTGGCAATTTTATTCGTTGTTTTGGGAGTTGGAATCGACTGGCTTACAGCAGTATGTTTCATCATTGGTGCAGTTCTTTCCACACTTGCCGGATATGTTGGAATGAATGTAGCTACAAAGGCTAATGTACGTACAGCAAATGCAGCAAAGGAAAGTGGAATGAACAAGGCATTATCAATAGCTTTTGCAGGTGGTGCCGTTATGGGACTTTGCGTTGTAGGATTTGGTATTTTAGGGCTTAGTGTTATTTTAATTATTGTTATGAACACTACAGGTTTTACAAATGAAGCAGTTAGTATATTAACAGGATTCAGCCTTGGTGCTTCATCAATTGCACTTTTTGCCAGAGTTGGTGGTGGTATTTATACAAAGGCTGCTGACGTAGGAGCTGACCTTGTAGGTAAGGTTGAGGCAGGTATTCCTGAGGATGACCCAAGAAACCCGGCAGTTATTGCAGACAATGTTGGTGATAACGTAGGTGACGTTGCAGGTATGGGAGCTGACCTTTTTGAAAGTTACGTTGGAGCAATTGTTTCAGTAGTTACATTGGCAGTTGCATCAGTTGTGGCAGGAAAGAACAATTTTGGGACAGCTCACATTATTTTCCCATTGGTAATTGCAGCAGTTGGTGTTCTTGCATCTGTAATTGCTACATTTTTCGTTAGAGGAAAAGAAGGTTCAGACCCACAGAAGGCATTGAACTTAGGTGAATATGGTGCAACAGTGATAGAGATAATTGCATCAGCTATTTTCAGCTATTATTTCTTTGGAGATTTCAAAGCTTTCTTTGCCATTTTAGCAGGTTTGATAGTTGGTACAGCTATTGGTAAAGTTACAGAAATGTACACATCAGATAAATACAAGAGCGTTAAGGAAATTGCAGAAAGCTCAAAAACAGGTTCTGCTACAAATATTATTAGTGGTTTGTCAGTGGGAATGAAGTCAACAGCTATTCCTATTTTATTTATTGTTTTAGGTGTTTTATCAGCTTATGCATTCTTTGGAATGTATGGTATTGCTTTAGCAGCAGTTGGTATGTTATCAACTACAGGTATGACAATTGCAGTTGATGCCTATGGTCCTATTGCCGATAATGCAGGTGGTATTGCCGAAATGTCAGGACTTGACGAAAGCGTAAGAGATATTACTGATAAACTTGACTCAGTAGGAAATACAACAGCGGCTATTGGAAAAGGTTTTGCCATTGGTTCAGCAGCACTTACAGCTTTGTCATTGTTTGTTTCATATGCTGAAGTTGCAGGACTTGGCAGTATCAATATTCTTTCAGCATCAGTTGTTGCCGGCTTATTAATAGGTGGAATGCTTCCATTTATGTTCTCTGCTCTTACCATGAGTTCTGTAGGCAAAGCCGCAAACAAAATGATTGAGGAAGTTAGAAGACAGTTTAAGGCTGACAAGGGAATCCTTGCAGGAACTTCAAAGCCTGATTATAAAAAGTGCGTAGGTATTTCTACTCAGGCAGCACTTCATGAAATGATTCTTCCGGGAGTTATGGCAGTTGTTACACCGTTAGTTGTAGGATATCTTCTTGGAGCAGCAGCGCTTGGTGGAATGCTTTGCGGGGCATTAGTTTGTGGTGTTATGATGGCTATATTTATGGCTAACTCAGGTGGTGCATGGGATAATGCAAAGAAATTTATTGAAGGTGGTTTTGCCGGAGGAAAGGGTAGCGAGGCTCACAAGGCAGCAGTTGTTGGTGACACTGTAGGTGATCCTTTTAAGGATACATCAGGTCCTTCAATTAACATTCTTATAAAACTTATGACAATTGTGTCACTGGTATTTGCAATGACATTCCCGGTACAGGGGTATCTTACACAGTTATATCATATGATTTTTAAGTAAGGCAAAAGATGTGGATATAGACTGGTGGTTTGAGGAATTAAATATAATTAAATGAAGAAAAAGCTGTTGCTTTACAAATTTAGGATTTGTAAAGTGACAGTTTTTTTGCGTGGGAGGAGGTGGGCGGAGAATAGGATTGGGTGGAAAATGGGATTGCGAGGAAAATAGACTTGAGTGGGGAGAAAATTGGCGTGTGGTACCATTGGAAAGTAAGAAAAAAGAAAAGCAACCGCCCGCATATTGCCATAACCGTGAAATGTTCCCACCATTATCTGCATTATTCAAATTTTTCCAACATATATTTATTAAAAAAGGCTGTAATTACTATGGAAATATATGTTGTAAAATCAGGAGATAATGTAGATAGCATTGCCGGTGCATATGGGGTAAGTGTGGAATCGATTATTTATGACAATCAATTGGTGTATCCGTACCCTTTGGCAGTGGGTCAGGCATTATTAATTGATACAGGAGGAATACGTGAAAACAGAAGAGAGGCGGTTATAAGAGGGTTCGCATATCCATTTATAAGCAATTATGTTTTAGAGCAAAGTCTCCCGTCATTGTCGGGAATGGCGGTTTTTTCCTATGGATTTACAAGAGAAGGGGAGGTTATATATCCCCCAATAGATGATGGATTCATGATTGAAGCCTCATATAACTACAATGCAGCACCTATACTGACTTTGACACCCTTTGATGAAACAGGCATGTTTAACAATAATCTGATTTCTGATGTTATTCAAAATGAAGATATAGTGGAAGTGTTGCTAGACAACCTGTTGGAGATAATGAATGAAAAGGGTTTTCTGGGACTGGATATTGATTTTGAATACATAAAGGCAGAGGATAGGGAGGCTTTTGTAAGGTTTGTTGAGAGGGCAACGGAGAAAATGAATGAACAGGGATTTACGGTTTCGGTGGATTTGGCACCAAAAACCAGTGCTGACCAGCCGGGACTTTTATATGAGGGAAAGGATTATGAGGCTTTGGGAAGAGTGGCAAATAGCGTGTTGGTTATGACATATGAGTGGGGATATACATATAGCGAGCCTATGGCGGTGGCACCGGTTGATAAAATCAGGCGGGTTTTAGATTATGCGGTGACGGCAATTCCCTCTGAAAAAATCAATATGGGAATACCTAATTACGGTTATGACTGGGCTCTTCCCTATGAAAAGGACGTTACGAAAGCTGAAACTATTGGAAATGCTCAGGCAGTGCAAATTGCAGTGGAAAATAATGCTGAAATTTTATTTGACGAAGTTGGGCAGACACCATATTTCAGGTATACGAAGGATGGCGTAGACCACGAAGTGTGGTTTGAGGACGCAAGGAGCATTAAGGCAAAAATTGAATTACTTTATGAATACAATTTAAGAGGTGCTTCATTTTGGCAGATAATGCGACTGTTTCGGGCAAATTGGCTATTGGTGGATTATAATTTAAAGGTCGATAAACTGTAGGTAGAAGTTAGTGCAATATCCCCCTTTTTATGGTATCATACGATATATGAGTATCAAGGAGGGTAAAGCATGTTTTCTTTTAGTGAGATTGCATTATTGTTTTTTATTTACAGCTTTTTAGGCTGGTGCGTGGAAGTGGCTTTTGTGGCCGTTACCGCAGGAAAGGTCACCAACAGAGGATTTTTAAACGGACCGGTTTGTCCCATATACGGATGTGGCATGATAGGAGTTTTGTTGGCACTTTTGCCTGTGGAGAAAAACATCTGGTTGCTGTTTTTGGGAGGAATGGTGATTTGCTCGGCAGTGGAATTGTTTGGAGGATGGATTCTTGACAAAATATTTCATATGAGATGGTGGGATTATTCCAACGAAAAATTTAACATAGGTGGATATGTGTGCCTTGCCTTTAGTTTTATGTGGGGCATGGCAGTTGTATTTGCAGTAAAATTTGTACATCACCCCATTATGGCTGTAGTTAAGAAGATACCATTTCAAATACAGGTTATTATTGTAGTGGTATGTGGCGTGGTGTTTGTGGTGGACATGATTGTAACCCTTAAAAACCTCATTGGAATTAATAAAAGTCTGGGACAATTGGACAAATTGGCAGAAAGTCTGCATGCAGTTGGAGATCAGTTAAAAGATGTTGTGGGAAATTCAGCCATAACTGTTGCTGAAAAGGCAGAAGAAGGCATGGAAATTCTTGATGAAAAAACCGCTGACAGCCGTGAGAAAATAGCAGCAGCTACAGAAAGCAGTCGTGAAAAAATAGCGGCAGCAACAGAGAACAGCCGTGAGAGGATTGCCGGTGTCAGGGAAGAATCAGCTGAGAGAATAGCAAAGCAGTTGAAGGAGTTAGAAGAGAAGCGTGATGCCATTATGGAAAGCCTTCAGAAGAATGTTAAACATAGATTAAATACTCCGCCAACATTGAATAAATCAGGAAAGAGTATTAATATAGTAGAGTATATTAAAGATTATAAAAATAAAAATACAAAAACAAATGATTAGTTTGTGGAAAGAAGGTTAATAATGAAGACAGATTTTACAGGAAGACATTTTTTAAAGTTACTGGATTTTACACCTGAAGAGATAGAAGAGCTTATTGATTTGGCAGCTGACCTTAAGAAGAAAAAGAAAGCCGGAGAATTAGTTGACGTGTTTAAGGGAAAAAATATTGCAGTTATTTTTGAAAAAACAAGTACACGTACAAGATGTTCTTTTGAAGTGGCAGCCCATGATTTGGGAATGGGAGTTACATACTTAGACCCAACAGGTTCACAAATAGGTAAGAAAGAAAGTATTGCTGATACAGCAAGAGTTTTAGGCAGAATGTTTGACGGTATTGAATATCGTGGATTCGGTCAGGATATAGTAGAAGAATTGGCAAAATATGCAGGAGTTCCTGTATGGAACGGTCTTACCAATGAATTTCATCCTACACAGATTTTAGCTGACTTTTTAACGCTGCGTGAAAAGTTTGGAAAATTGCAGGGACTTAAGTTTGTATATATGGGAGATGCCCGTTACAATATGGGAAATTCCCTTATGGTAGGATGTGCCAAAATGGGAATGCATTTTGTGGCATGTGCACCGAAGAAATATTGGCCAAATAAAGAACTGGTAGAACAGTGCCAGGCTATAGCAAAAGAAACAGGAGCAGTTATTGAATTTGAGGAAGATCCTATGGTGGCAACTAAGGAAGCTAATGCCATTTACACTGATGTGTGGGTTTCAATGGGTGAGCCTGATGAAGTTTGGGAAGAGAGAATAAATGACCTTCTTCCATACCGTGTTACAATGGATTTAATTAAGAATGCTGGTGATGATGTTGTATTTATGCATTGTCTTCCTGCTTTCCACGATCTGGATACCAAAATCGGTAAGGAAATCAACAAAAAATTCGGACTTACTGAAATGGAAGTTACAGATGAAGTATTTGAATCTGAAAATTCTGTTGTTTTTGACGAGGCAGAAAACAGGATGCATACTATAAAAGCTGTAATGGCAGCTACACTTGGTACAAAATATTTCCGTTAATCATTGTTAAAATAACATTTATTTTTGAACCGCTATATACAAGATTCTTGGTAATGTTGTTTATTGGTTGCATATTAGGCTGGCTTAAATCGATTACGATTAAGTCAGCTTTTTTTCCACGACTTAATGTGTCACAGTTACGAAGACCCATAGCTTTGGCACCACCTAAAGTAGCCATTTTAAGTACCTCATTGGCATCTACTGCCGAAGCGTCATTTTCCCGGTACTTGGCAAGAGTAGTAGTTAAAAACATTTCCCTGAACATATCTAATGCATTGTTGCTGGCAGGCCCGTCAGTGCCAAGGGCAAGGTTTATTCCTTTTTTCATAAAAAGACTGACAGGAGCAATTCCGCTGGCAAGCTTTAAATTAGAAGCAGGATTCAAAACAATGGACATACCTCTTTTTTCAAAAACATTTATGTCGGAGTCGGTCATATGAACGCAGTGATAGCCACCTCCACCGTAGTTAAACATACCAATGTTGTCTAAATAAACAGTAGGTGTCATGCCATATCTTTTAACACATTCTGCTACTTCTTTCTGAGTCTCGGAATTGTGGCAGAAAACAGGAGCCTGAAGCTTATTGGCAAGAGCCGACAAATCCTTTAAAAGCCCTTCGCTACAGGTATACTCTGCGTGGAATCCCAATTCATAAGATATAAGGTCGTTGTAGCCGTTGTATTTTTTGTAACATTCCTCAATTTCCGGGACAGATTGGGTAAAGTCGTTTAATCCTCCGGTCATAACAGTTCTAAATCCCATGTCAACAGATGCCTGAATAACAGGGTCAGGGCTGATGTACATATCAAAATTGGCAGTGATTCCTGATGTGAGATATTCCTTAATGGCAATTTTGCTATACTCATATATTTTGTCATCAGTAAGCTTGGCTTCCATAGGAAATACCTTCTCGTTAAGCCATTTGTCTAAAGGCAAATCATCTGCATAAGAGCGCAAAAATGTCATGGCAGAATGGGTATGGGCATCCTTAAACCCAGGCATAATAAGATTTCCATTGAGATTAATTTCCTTGTCCCATTTTATCTGGGGATGGAGTTTAGAAACTGTTTTGTCCGTTGCAGGGTTTCCCACAAAACCAATGGTGTCATCAAAGACCCACACTTCCCCGGACAAAAGAGGAAGACAGCCATTTTCGTCAGCAGTGGTATCTTCTAAAGTTAAAATAGTTCCATTATAAAAGCGTATATTCATAAAAAATCCTTTCCTTTACATCACAAACTTATAATTTAATCTTATCATTAAGAGGGGAAAAATCAATTATAAAAATACACATATAAAAAAGACGAGAAATGATAGCACTAAAAATTAGGTCTGTCAACATAGTATGCTCATTACGTTTTGCGCCATTATTGACACATCATAGTGGCGATGTTAGTATAGCCGTAAAAGTAGTGAAATCCACAAAATATTAAGGAGGGCTTATGAGATTTCTTCATTTGGCAGATTTGCATATAGGAAAAAGATTAAATGAATTTTCACTGATTGAGGATCAGAAATTCATATTTGACAAAATACTAAATATAATAGATGAGAAAAAAATTGAGGCAGTTCTTATTGCAGGGGATGTATATGACAAGCCGGTGCCATCAGCGGAGGCAGTGACGGTGTTAAACAGTTTTCTAAATAGTCTGGCAAAAAGAAATCTGAAGGTTTTCGTTATAAGTGGAAATCATGACAGTCAGGAAAGAATAGGCTTTGGGGCTGACCTTATAAGCCAAAGCGGAGTTTATATGTCAAAGCCTTTTAGTGGAAATGTGGAAACCCATAAAATAAAAGATGAATATGGCGAAATTAACATATATATGCTGCCCTTTATTAAGCCGGCAATGGTAAAACACGTTTATGAGGAGGCTGACATTGACAGTTATGACAGTGCAATGGCATATGTTATGGAGCAAACTAAGGTGGACGAAAGTGAGAGAAATCTTTTGATTGCTCATCAGTTTGTAAGGGGAGCAGACAGGTGTGATTCAGAAGAAGTGTCTGTGGGAGGCATTGATGAAGTAAGTGTAGAAAATTTTAAGAGATTTGATTATGTGGCATTAGGTCATTTACATAGCCCCCAGCATATAAAAAGTGAATTTGTAAGATATTCAGGAACTCCTCTTAAATATTCTTTTTCTGAGGCAAAGCATCAAAAAACAGCACTTATTGTGGATATGAAGGAAAAGGGGAATATTACCCTAGAGAAAGTTCCTCTGATTCCAAAACATGACATGATTGAAATAAAAGGTAAATATCAGGAAATTATGTCTAAGGATTTTTATAAGGATATTGACAGAATGGATTATGCTCATGTGACATTAACAGATGAACAGGACGTTTTACATGCCATGGAGCTTCTTAGAACGGTTTATCCTAATATTATGAAATTAGATTATGACAACACAAGAACAAGAAGTAATAATGAAATAAAAGGTGTGGAAAATGTGGAGAAAAAACAGCCCCTTGATTTATTTAAGGAATTTTATGAACTTCAAAACAACCAGCCTATGAGCTGTGAGCAGGCTGATTTTATGGATAAATTAATTAAAGATGTGTGGGAGGTAAATGAGTAATGAGACCGGTTAAATTAACAATTTCAGCCTTTGGCCCTTACGCAGGCTGTCAGGTAATAGATTTTGAAAAATTAGGTAAGAAGGGAATTTATCTCATAACAGGAGATACAGGAGCCGGAAAAACCACCATTTTTGATGCCATTGTTTTTGCCCTTTATGGGGGGGCAAGCGGAGAAAACAGGGAAACCACAATGTTTAGAAGTAAGTACGCAAAAGAAGATACGGAAACTTTTGTGGAAATGGAATTTGAGTACAGAAACCGGATATATAAGGTAAGAAGAAATCCTGAATATATGAGAAAATCAAAGCGTGGAGAGGGAATGACAAAGCAAGTGGCTGATGCCTTTTTGGAGTACCCGGACTCAAGAAATGTGGTAACAAAAACTAAGGAGGTTACCAGGGCTGTTCAGGAGCTTATCGGCCTTAACAGAGAGCAGTTTTCTCAGGTGGCAATGATTGCCCAGGGAGATTTTTTAAAACTTTTGCTGGCAAAAACAGATGACAGAATTAAAATTTTCAGGCAGATTTTTAATACCGGGATTTACAAGACCATTCAGGACAAGCTAAAGGTACAGGAAAAATCCGTAAAGGAAGAATATGACAGGGAAGAGTCAGCAATAAATCAATCCTTATCAGGTCTTATGTATGATAATAACAGTGAATTAGGAACCCGTGCCGGTAATTTAATAGAATCCGGAGCTAATAATATTGATGAAATAACAGATGTTATTAACAAATTAGTGGAAACTGACAGTGAGTTATTATCAAAACAGCAGAAATTAATGGAAAAGAATGAAAAGGAAACAGCGGGAATAGATGAAAAAATAGGAGAAATAAAAAGAATTAATGAGGCTATCGGGCAGAAAAACAGGGCGTTACTTCTTCTTAAGAAAAACAGGGATGCCTTTGGAAAATTAGAAGAAATTCTTCAGGAGGAAAAGGCTAAGGAACCAAAGCGCAAGAAACTGGAATTTGATATAAGAAAGGAAGAAGAAAAATTGCCGGAGTATGAGGCAATGGGAAGCTTACAGACACAGTGGAGTGAGGGAAAGGAAAAAATTTCCCACTGGGAGAATCAGGAGATATTATTAAATGATTACCTACAAAATTTAGAAGAAGTTATTTCAACGGACAGGGAGCGTTTAAATACAATAAAAAACGCAGGAGAAGAAAAAATTGCTTTACAGGGGGAAATAAATAAAACGACAAAAAAAATAGATGATATTGATAATTTTGTTGAATTGCTTAACAGATATGATAGAAATTTGGCACAGCTTAAAGATTTTCAGGAGAAATATAAGGAAGCTGCGGAAATTTTGGAAGAGGCAAGGAAACATTACGAAGAAAGGGAGCTGTTGTTTTTTAACCAGCAGGCAGGAATTATGGCAAGTGAACTTGAAGAGGGTAAGGCTTGTCCGGTATGCGGTTCAACTACTCATCCTCATAAAGCTGAACCTGTTAAAAATGCACCTTCAAGAAGGGAACTTGATGAAGAAAAGGCAGGTCTTAAGCTAAAGGAAGAAAATACGGCGAATGCCAGTCTTGCAGCAGGAAATAAAGGCAGTGAAGTTAAACTTTTAAAGGAAAATATCCTTAAAGATGGGGGAAAAATCCTTGGATATAAGGAAGAAAATATTAAGATTATAAGAGAATTAATACATGAAAAATACGAGGATTTAAATAAGGAGTCACTTAACTTTGCAGCAGAACTTAAGTTAATAGATGAAAAGGTAAAGGAAAAAAATAAGTTAGAAAAAAATATACCTGAAAATGAGAAGAAGCTTGAGAATATAAAGCATAAGTTAAAAGATGCAGGCAATAAAAAGTCTGAATGCAAAATTGCTTTTGAGGGTATAAATGCCAAGCTTACCCAGATAAAAGAGAGCCTCAGCTTCAGCACAAGGGAAGAAGCTGTACAACACTTAAATGAATTAAGGGATTTGCTTATAAAAATGGAGGAGAATTACAAAAAAGCTGACAGGGATTTTCAGAACTGTAAAACAGAAATTGAAAAGGCAGAAAATACCATAAAGATGATTGATGAGCAGCTAAGGGGTGCGGAAATTTCTCCTACAGATGAATTGTCAGAAAAAAGGAATGATTTAGTAAAAGAGAGGAAGAATCTGTTAGATGCAATAAACGTAATCAGCACAAGGATTAAAGTTAATGAGAACATCAAAGATGCCATAAAAGTTAAGTACAGGGCAATGAAAGAGGCACAGGAAAAATGGACTATGATTAAATCTCTTTCAGACACTGCTAACGGAGGGATTAACGGTAAGGATAAAATTTTGCTAGAAACGTACATTCAAATGCATTATTTTGACAGGATTATAAATAGAGCTAATATTAGATTTCTTACGATGTCATCAGGACAGTATGAATTAAAAAGAGCAGAAGAGGCAGATAATCAGAGAAGTCAAAGTGGATTGGATTTGTGGGTAATTGACCATTATAATGGAACCAATAGAAGCGTGAGAACTCTTTCGGGAGGGGAAGCTTTTAAGGCATCACTTTCACTGGCGTTAGGGCTCTCTGATGAAATCCATGCTTCCGCCGGGGGAATTAGACTCGATACTCTTTTTGTGGACGAAGGTTTTGGTTCATTAGATGAAGAGTCTCTCAATCAGGCAATAAATGCACTTAATTCCCTGACGGAAGGAAACCGGTTGGTGGGCATAATATCCCATGTTGGTGAATTAAAAGAGCGCATTGACCGTAAGATAATTGTTAAAAAAGATAAGGCTCAGGGAAGCGTAGCTATTATACAATAAAAGGCTGAATAGTTGCATTAAAATTATATTTGGGATATTATTCTTAATAAAATAAGTATGTCTATATTAGACATATACGTTAATTTTCTTTAAGATAATATTATCAAAACAGGAGTTATTTATGAAAGCAGGTATTTATTTAGGAAAAGAGAAAGTAGAGATTAGAGAAATTCCATTGCCGGAAGTAGGGGATAATGATGTACTTGTTAAAAACATTTATTCAAGTGTATGCGGAACTGATGTTGCGGTATTTATGCATGGACCTAATACAGGACATAAGGTTACAGTAGGTGGCAAGTTTGATTGAGCTGTTTACAGTAGGATGCCGATGTGGAACATTCAGGCAATGTTGTTATAAAATTGGCAGGGAGAACAATTGGTGAAGTATAGAGAAATTGTTGAGGGAATATTTATTGACCGTCCTAACAGGTTTATTGCCCATGTTGATATAGAAGGAGTTGTAAATACCGTGCATGTAAAAAATACAGGGCGTTGTAAGGAATTGTTGATTCCTAAAACTCCTGTAAGGCTGGAGGTTTCTGACAATCCAAATAGGAAGACTTTATATGACTTAGTGGCTGTATATAAGAAAAATTTTGGTTGGATTAATATGGATAGTCAGGCACCAAACAAGGTAGTGAAAGAGTGGTTAGAAACAAAGGATTATGATTACATTAAACCGGAGTATAAATACGGAGATTCCAGAATTGACTTTTATATGAGAAAAGGAAATCAGGAATATCTTATGGAAGTAAAGGGATGCACCTTGGAAATAGATGGAATAGGATATTTCCCTGATGCACCTACCACAAGGGGAATTAAGCATTTAAGAGAATTAATTAAGGCAAAAAGGGCGGGGTATGAATGTGCAGTAGCATTTGTGATTCAGATGGAAGGAATTAATGAAGTACGTCCTAATATAGATACTCATCCTGAATTTGGTGTGGCATTACAGGAGGCAAAAGAAGCCGGAGTGAAAATTTTGTATTTGACATGCAAAGTGGGAAGGGATACCCTAGAGATAATAAATTAACTTTTAGATAAGTTATATGGAGGCATTTATGGAAGAAAGCAGATTTATTGATTTTTCAAAGGAACTTATGGAGTTTATAGATAAAAGTCCCAGTGCATTTCATGTGACGGCAAATTTTGCAGAGATGCTTAAAAAAAACGGATATTCACAATTAAATGAGCAGGATAAATGGAATTTGTTACCGGGAGAAAAATATTATGTTACAAGAAACGGCTCTTCAATAATTGCATTTTGTGTACCAAAGAATAATAAGATTTCAAATTTTCAAATAGCAGCAGCCCATAGTGACTCACCGGCATTTAAAATAAAGGAAAATCCGGAAATGGTAGAAGACAACAGGTACCTTTCATTAAATGTGGAAAAATATGGTGGAATGCTTATGGCACCGTGGTTTGACAGACCGTTGTCAGTGGCAGGACGTATTATTGTTAAGGATGGAATGAAAATAAAACCAGTGTTGGTAAATGTTGAAAGGGATTTGTGTATTATTCCGAATCTGGCAATCCATATGAATAGAGAAGCCAACACGGGGGTCAAATATAATCCTCAAAAAGATATGATTCCACTGTTTGGAGAACTGACATCTAAGGGAATTTTTTATAAAGTAATGGCAGATGTTGCCGGAGTAAATGAGGATTCCATAGTTAGTTCAGATTTGTTTTTATATAACAGACAAAAGGGAACTGTTTTAGGATGTAATGGTGAATTTATGTCAGCACCAAGGCTTGATGATATTATGTGTGCCTATAGTTGTATGAAGGCGCATATTGCTGCAGGTGGGTCTGATTCCAATAGCGTTACGGTTTGTGCCATTTTTGATAATGAAGAGGTTGGTAGTACAACAAAGCAAGGGGCGGATTCTACGTTTTTGTCAGATGTTCTTAATAGAATCGGTTTGTGTATGGGAATAAATGGAGAAGATTTGATTCGGGCATATTCCCGGTCATTTATGTTATCGGCGGATAATGCCCATGGTGTTCACCCTAATTATATGGAAAAAGCTGACCCTACTAACAGACCTTATATGAATAATGGAATAGTTATAAAGTACAATGCAAACCAAAAATATACTACAGATGGAATGTCGGCAGCAGTGTTTAAAGAAATTTGTAAGGAGGCAGCAGTACCGACTCAAACTTATGTAAACCGTTCAGATATTCCCGGCGGTTCAACTCTGGGAAACATAGCAAACAGTCACATATCTATTAATACAGTAGATATTGGGCTTGCCCAGTTGGCAATGCATTCGCCATATGAGACAGCCGGTACAAAAGATGCACTATATATGTTAGAAGGAGTTAAGGCATTTTATAAAACAAAGGTAACAGTTGGAGATAATGGGGAATTCATATTAGGATAGAATATTTAAATAAAGATGAGGATACAATCATCACAACATATACAGTAGAATAAAGAAAAAATGGGAGTATACAGGATAGGATGATATCAGGTATACTCCTATTTTTATCGAACTGCACCGGAAAAATGTAAGTATATCGGAAAAATATCCCCGAAAAAATGTTAAAACATATACTATATACCCCAGAAAAAGTGTATAAAAATTAATTAAACTAGCCCGAAAAAATGCTTAAATATATATTGTATACACCCGAAAAAATGTGATATACTAATTTTGTAACATTGAAATTAAAGGGTGATGTATAAGGAAAGAGTGGTTAGATGGAGAGGTTTGCCATAGAGAAATTAAAAAAATGGAAATTAAGTAAACGTAGGAAACCATTAATAATAATGGGAGCAAGACAGGTGGGAAAAACCTGGCTTATGAAAGAATTTGGAAGAAAATATTATGAAAAAGTTGCCTATGTTTCCTTTTACAATAATGAGCGTATGAAGGCTGCATTTGAAACGGATTTTGACATAAAAAGAATTATTATGAATTTGAATATTGAAACAGGTGTTACAATTACTCCCGAAAATACACTTATAATACTGGATGAGATACAGGAAGCACCGAAGGTTTTAGAGTCTTTAAAATATTTTTGTGAAGACGCATCGGAATATCATGTTGTTGCAGCCGGTTCACTATTGGGAGTAGCTATACATCAAGGTGTTTCATATCCTGTTGGAAAAGTGGATTTGCTGGATTTGTATCCGTTAAATTTCAGAGAATTTCTTTGTGCTATGGGTGAGGAGGCACTGGAAGAGGCTTTGAGTTCAAGGGATTATGGCATAATTGACAATTTTAGTGATAAATACCTGTTTTGGTTAAAAAATTATTACTATATAGGAGGGATGCCGGCAGTAGTAGACTATTTCAGGGAAGAAAAGGACTATATTGGTACAAGAGAGATACAAAGAGATATTGTAAGGCAGTATAAGGGAGATTTTGGAAAACATGTGGAAAGAAGGGAGTTGCCAAGAATAAACATGATATGGGAATCAATACCTATGCAGTTAGCCAAAGAAAATAAGAAATTCTTTTTTGGGCAAATAAAAAAGGGCGCCCGTAGCAGTGAATTTGAGGTGGCAATACAATGGTTGTTGGATTGTGGATTAATATATAAGGTATACAGGGTAAACGAACCAAAGGTACCGCTGGCATCATATAAAAGTTTTAATGCATATAAGTTGTTTGTCTTGGATGTAGGACTTTTAGGTGCACTAAGCGATTTGGATGCACAGTCAATATTAGAAGGAAATGATATATTTGTTGAATTTAAAGGGGCTCTTACTGAGCAATATGTATTACAACAAATTGTTTCTGATACTCCATATACGCCATATTATTTCGGAACTGATAAGGCGACATATGAACAGGATTTTCTCATACAAAAAGGAAAATCCATTGTGCCAATAGAGGTTAAGGCAGAAACTAACATTAAATCAAAGAGTTTAAAAGCATTTTGTGATAAGTATAGCCCGGATACTGCAGTCAGATTTTCAACAATGAAGTACATTAATCAGGAGTGGATGGAAAATATACCACTATATGCCATATGTAATTTATAAATATAGTAAAAAGTGTCCCTACAAATTTAATTGAGGGACACTTTTACAACAATTATGCAAACATTGAAAATGCCATAACTACAATTCCAAGTATAACAAGTATAACACCTGTGGCACGGTTTAAGGCTTTTGGCGTAGCTTTGTTGGCAAACACGGCAGCAATTCTTGCCCACAATAGTGTAAATATAATACATAAAATCCAGACCGTTACATCAGGGGCACCTCCAATGGCAAAGTGTGAGGCTGCACCGGTAAATGCTGTAAATGTCATAATGAATACGCTGGTTCCCACGGCAGTTTTAAGTTCATATCCCAAAACTGAAGTTAAAATAAGGAGCATCATCATACCTCCTCCGGCACCAACGAAACCACATATAAATCCAATTAAAACTCCACAAATAACTGACTGAATGGCACGCTTTTTGGCAGGAACATCGGCCATTGCTTCTTTGGTTGTCATAACAGGCTTTACAATAAATTTAATTCCCAAAAGAAAGGTCATAAAAACAGAAAAGTTTCCCATGGTTGTAGATGGAACAAGGCTTGAAATATAGCTTCCTACAATAGTGAATGCTAAAACGCTAACCATCATAATAAGTCCGTTTCTTATATCAAGATTTTTATTTTTTCCGTATGTATAGGCAGAAACAGCACTGGCTAAAACATCTGATGACAGGGCAATTCCCACAGCCATATATGGGTCCATGCCAAGAAATGTAATTAACATTGGGCTGATAACTGCAGCTGCACTCATTCCTGCAAAACCGGTTCCAAGTCCTGCACCCATTCCTGCAAAAAATGTTACTACAAATGTTATTAAAATGTCCATTTATTGAACCTCCTCTAAAATTTCATTGAGATTTGAATTCATCTTGCTAATGCCACTGTAAATGGCATCTTTAGTTTCTTCATCTATATCTTCGAAAATCCTGTCTACAAAGTTTTTTTGAAGAATAAGTCCCATGTTAATTATTTCATCTGCCTTAGGAGTGCATACAAGTTGGTGCTTGCGCCGGTCACCTTCCACCTCTTTTCTGATAAGATATCCGTCATTTACTAACCGGTCCACATTGACGGATACAAGATTTGCCTTGATTTTTCTGATTTCAACAATATCTCGGGCAGTGGTAAATTCCGGATTATTGGATAAAAACATCAGAATATCAAATGCTGTCTGAGGTAAATTTATCTGATGGCATAAAGGCTTACACATTGCAGAGTAAGCTAAAGAAATTTTATGAGCAAATTCAATGCCTGTTCGCATAATACATCCTCCAATATAAAAGTACAAAAATGAATAGTTCAAATTTGAAGTATTATAACATAGAAAAAATTAAAAGTAAATCATATAAATGTGTAGCAGGAAGCAAAAAGTATTGGAAAAGTTTAATAAATATGAGTAAAATTAGTGTACGATGATAAAAGGTGACAGAAGAGTAGATTTAAAAGATTTTAGAAAGAAGTATAATACCAGACCGTTAAGCTTTGCATCAGAAAATGATATGCAGTCTATTATAGGTTTGACTCCCGGTTCAGTAACACCCTTTGGTGTATTAAATGACCAGAACAGGAAAGTTAAGGTGTTTATAGAAGAAAGTTTTTTTGAATGTCCCGGAATCGTAGGGGTTCATCCAAACGATAATACAGCTACAATCTGGATTAAAACTAATGATTTAACGGAAATAATAAAAGAGCATGGAAATGAAGGATGAGTCCTCCAGACCGGAAATTAAAAATGACTTAAGCAAAGTAGAAAATAGTGATACTATTTATATAGGATACCCTATATGGTGGGGAACGGCACCGAGAATAATACAGACGTTTTTTGAAAGCTACGATTTAAAGGGAAAGACAGTGTATTTATTCTGTACTTCCGGTGGCAGTGGAATTGACCAAAGTGTAAGTGATTTGCAAAAATTATATCCCGATGTAAACATTGCCGCAGGAAAGCGTTTTGATGGAAATGTCACAGATGAGGAAGTAAATAACTGGACTAATGGGGTAAAATAAAGTTAAATTACCGGGAGGCAATTACATTATGGATTTGAGAGTATTAAGATATTTTTTAATGGTGGCAAAAGAGCAAAGTTTTACCAAAGCGGCTAAGCAGCTTAATATAACACAACCTACCCTTTCAAGACAGCTGGCGGCTTTAGAAGAGGAACTTGGGGTAAAGCTGTTTAACAGAGGTGGTCACAGCATTACCCTGACTAATGAAGGTTTGCTGCTAAAGCGCAGGGCATTGGAACTGGTAGATTTGGAAGACAAAATTGTCAGTGAATTTAAGGGCAACAGGGAGTCTGTAGAAGGGAAAATTACCATAGGCTGTGGCGAATTTATAGCTGTGGAAACCTTGGCAAAAATATGCAAAAAATATAAGGAAAAATACCCTTTAGTTCAGTTTGCCATACATACAGGAACCGCTGACAACATTTCAGAAATGATGAATAAAGGGCTTGTGGATATAGGATTGTTTCTTGAGCCCGTTAGCACTGAAGGAATGGATTACATCAGAATGCAGGGATGTGACCACTGGGTAGTAAGCATGAGAGTGGATGATCCATTGGCAAAAAAAGAAGTTATTACAAAAAAAGATTTGTTAAAGCTTCCACTGATATTGCCGGAAAGAACCAATATACAAAGTGAATTGGCAAATTGGTTCGGAAAGGATTTTAGCAGACTGAATATTGCTTTTACCAGTAATTTAGGGACAAATGCAGGAGTTATGGCTATAAACGGATTAGGATATCCTATTTCCATTGAAGGTGCCATGCGATATTGGAGGAGAGATTTGGTGGTACAAAAAACATTGTCGCCGGAGATTATGGCAAGTACTGTAATAGCATGGAGGAGAAATATACCATATTCACCGGCAGTAAGTAAATTTATAGAAGAAATAAATGCCTACAAGGCATAAAAAGGCATGCAATATAGGTATTAGACATAACGACAAAATAAAGTATATAATAAATGGGTAGGATAAATTAATTTGTCTTATCCATTTTGTGTAATACAAAAACATGAGGAGGTATTAGTTATGGCAAAGAAGTTAGTAGCATATTTTAGTGCAAGTGGAGTAACAAAAAAAGTAGCTGAAATAGTATCAGAGGCAGATAACAGTGATTTATATGAAATCACACCAAAGGTACCATATACAAAGGCAGACCTTAACTGGATGGATAAAAAATCAAGAAGCAGCGTAGAAATGAGTGACAAAAAAATCAGACCTGAAATAGCAGGAGATGAAATAAATCCTCAGGATTATGACGAAATTCTTATAGGATTTCCGGTTTGGTGGTATGTTGCACCAACAATTATTAATACATTTTTAGAAAAATATGATTTTTCAGGCAAAAAGATAATCTTGTTTGCCACATCAGGAGGAAGCGGATTTGGAAACACCGTAAAAGAATTACAGCCATCAGCACCTGATGCGATAATCACAGAAGGCAAAGTTTTAAATGGCATGTCCAAACAGGAAATAATAAATTGGGCAAAGAGTATATAGAGGAGGAAACAAAATGAACGAAGTTCATTTTTTATAAATGTTTCCGACGAACTGCCGCCGACCAAGGGGAGGGGGCGCAACAACATGGAGGAAACAAAATGAACGAAGTTCATTTTTTATAAATGTTTCCGACGAACTGCCGCCGACCAAGGGGAGGGGGCGCAACAATATGGAGGAAACAAAATGAACGAAGTTCATTTATAGGAGGAAATTGTTATGGCAAAAATAACACAGACAGCAGGAAGAAATGCATTAGGAGAATTTGCTCCTGAGTTTGCGCATTTTAATGATGATGTTCTTTTTGGAGAAAATTGGAACAATCAGGATATAGACGTAAAAACAAGAAGTATTATAACAGTTGTGGCACTTATGGCATCAGGAATTACAGATTCATCTCTTAAATTCCATTTGGAAAATGCCAAGGCCCATGGAGTTACCCAGAAGGAAATTGCTGCAATTATTACCCATGTGGCTTTTTATGCAGGCTGGCCAAAGGGATGGGCAGTTTTTAACCTTGCAAAAGAGGTGTGGAATGTAAAGGAAGGGGATTTGCCTTACGAAGATGAGGCGATGAGAGCTCACGCAAAAGAAATGGTATTTCCAATTGGGGCGCAAAATGATGCCTTTGCCAAGTATTTTGTAGGAAAGAGTTATCTTGCACCGGTATCAACCAATCAGGTGGGAATTTTCAATGTAACATTTGAGCCGGGTTGCCGTAACAACTGGCATATTCATCATGGAAAGAATGGTGGAGGACAGATTCTTGTGTGTGTAGCCGGACGTGGATACTACCAGGAGGAAGGAAAAGAAGCCATTGAAATGAAACCGGGAGATTGTATAAATATTCCTCCGGAGGTAAAGCATTGGCATGGAGCCGCACCTGACAGCTGGTTTAGCCATTTAGCAGTTGAAGTTCCGGGAGAAGAAACATCAAATGAATGGTGCGAGGCTGTGTCAGACGAAGAATACGGAAAATTGAAATAGGAATAATATATGACGAGTTGCCGCTGACCGGAGGGAGTGGGCGCAACATATTATGTTAGGAGGAAATAAATGTATACCAAAACAATTACATTGAATAATGGCATAAAAATACCACAGTTAGGACTGGGAACGTGGTTTATAGATGATGACAAAGTGGCAGAGGCAGTAAAGGCAGCAGTAGATTTGGGATACAGACATATCGATACTGCACAGGCTTACGGAAATGAACGTGGAGTTGGTGAAGGTGTCAGAAACTGCAAAATTCCAAGGGAAGAATTATTTGTTGTATCAAAGGTTGCTGCAGAACACAAAACTTACGAGTCAGCTGCTAAAAGTATTGATGAGACTTTGGAGAAGATGGGACTTGATTATCTTGACATGATGATTATTCATAGTCCACAGCCGTGGGTAGAGGTAAATCAGTCTGAAAACAGATATGTAGAGGGTAACAGAGAAGCCTGGAGAGCTCTTGAAGATGCATACAAGGCAGGAAAATTAAAGGCTATTGGCGTATCAAATTTTCAGATTGAAGATATTGAAAGTCTTTTGGAAGTGGCAGAAATTAAACCTATGGTAAACCAGATTCTTTGCCATATCAGCAATACACCGGAGGAACTTATAGAGTTCTGCAAGAAGAAGGATATTGCCGTGGAGGCATATTCACCAATTGCCCATGGCGAGATATTAAATCAGCCGGAAATCAAACACATGGCAGATAAGTATGGCGTTTCTGTTGCACAGTTGTGTATCAGATATACATTACAGCTGGGAACCATATCACTTCCTAAAACCGGAAATCCGGAGCATATGAAAACTAATGGAGATGTAGATTTTGAAATTAGTAGGGAGGATATGGAGCTTCTAAAGAATTTTAAAAAAATTGAAAGCTATGGAGCAAGCAGCGGTTTCCCTGTGTATGGTGGAAAGTTATAGTTTTATAGGTGGAATGAATTTAATCAAGGCGGATTGTTGCGGACAAATATTCGTGACAATCCGCCTTGGTTGTTTACATATGTCTTTTTAAAATAACAAAGCCATATACAAATTACTATTACGTTTATTAATTATCTGAATATCATGTCCCTGCATAATCATAAAAACGCAATCGTCAACAACTTGTTGACAATTCTAAAATGCTGATATATAATCCTTATTAAGAATAAATCCTAATAAGGAGGACGAATGACAAACAGAAGGAACACCATACAGAAAGATCTGGTACGAAATGCTGTATACGAGATGAAAAGACATGTTACAGCAAATGAAGTGTATGATTTTATTAAAGAAGCATATCCTACAATTGGAAAAGGAACTGTATATAGAAATCTTGATATATTGGTAGAAGAAGGTGCTTTAAGAAAGGTTGAAGTCCCGGATGGACCGAACCGGTTCGATTTTACGTTGAAAAATCACTATCATGTCAGATGCGTAAAGTGCGGTGAGGTTTCAGATGTGGATATGGATGAAATATTGGACTTGATGGAGAGAATTCATAACACTCATGGAACTAAATTTTTGGATTATGATATTTCATTTAAAGGTATTTGCTCAAAATGCAGGGAGAAGGTAAAGGAGGAAAAATATGGATAGGAAAGCAATGTATAAGCTGAGTTATGGATTGTTCGTGCTGACTGCCAGGGAAGACGGAAAAGACAATGGATGTATTATTAATACAGCTATTCAGGCAGCTTCAGAGCCGAACCAGTTAAGCATCTGCGTCAACAAGGCGAATTACACGCATGATATGATTCAAAGAACCGGAAAATTTACTGTATCAGTCTTAAGTCAGA
>OCHA01001163.1_pt1 | contig 21925 bp, 33 predicted proteins | sample 1538591 | NCBI WGS metagenome assembly OCHA01 (sample SAMN04571710, study PRJEB22368) | human gut metagenome | biome: human gut; material: stool | host: Homo sapiens | place: Luxembourg | collected 2012-09-06 | reverse complement strand
CAGGTGGGGCGAGGGTAGAAATATTTTTCCTGAGTAGTCAAGAAACAAGCTAAATGAAAAGTCTAATCCCCCAGCATAGCTGGGGGATTAGACTTTTCATTTATACGGATATTCGCAAACTACAAGATAAAGCCAAAACTTCATATACTCTAACAGTTAGCGAAAGATGCCAGAGCAGTATACCATGTCAAACGAATTGTGTTAGTTAATCTGGATCTTATTGATGAATATCTGGAAGCATTCCGTGATGAAGAATTTTGATGAAAGAACAGGAGGAACAACTATTCCTCGAAAATTGAGAATTACATATGTTCAATTCTTTGTATTAGGTATATATTTTGAAAAGTTATCCGGTTATACTGACAATATCAAAAGGCAGAACTGTTAGAATGAGGTGAGCAGATGGATACAGCACAGAGAATAAGGATAATTCGGATGATTGAAAAAATAGAGAAGAACCCAGAATTCAGTAGTAAAATCGGTGTGAGAAATACATCTGAGTTTATATCAAGTAAACAATCAAAAAAATGAATGATTCAAATCATAACAGGAGTCAGAAGGAGTAGAATATGTTATCGTTATTATTTGCTATATGCATGATCTGGTTTATTGGAAAATTTTTTATATTTGGTGTAAAAGCATCCTGGGGAATCTTAAAGCTGCTCTGTACAGTTGTATTTTTCCCGGTGATTTTGATAGGAATGGTTGTTGGCGGACTGATTTATATTGCACTTCCATTGTTGATCATCGGCGGAATCATTGCACTTATATCATCTAACTCATAAAAATACGAGGAGGGAAGAAATTATGGGATATGATATAGAAAAAGAGAAACGAGAAGCGATTGAAGCAGGACAACGTGCGTTAAGTAGTCTTCGGACAGCAAAAGAGAACCTGAACAGTGCAAAGAATTGGGGCTTGGTGGATATGTTTGGCGGTGGATTCTTTTCTACGATGTTGAAACACTCCAAGATGGATCAGGCAAGACAAAATATGGAACAGGCGAAATATGATCTTCGTAATTTCAGTAGGGAATTAAATGATGTGAACGTGGCTTGTAATTTAAACATCAATACTGGAGACTTCTTATCCTTTGCAGATTATTTTTTTGATGGATTTGTTGTGGATTGGATGGTGCAGGATCGAATCAATAATGCTAGACATCAGGTGGAAGAAGCTATCCGCAGAACGGAATACATCATAAACCAGTTACAGCATATGTAAAGGAAAGAGGCAGTGAACCATAAATAGGTTCGCTGCCTTGTTTTTTCATACTTATTTCTGTTTCTTTTTTTCTTCTCTGAGCAATTCGATGTTTAGTCCCTGCTCTCCGGCTGTTTTATCAACCCAGAGATTCAGAGAATCTATTGCCAGAGAAATTTCATCCAGTTTGTTGCTGATAAAAGCAAAATCCTTGATCTCATCATCACTGATCTTACCGTCACGGGCAATCTGGATCAGACGTGTGGTAAGAGGATTAATCTCATTCAGACTGGCAATGGTTTCCAGGATTATATTGGACAAGTCAGAAACTTCGACTTCCGGGACATAACGGTGACCGATTTCGCATTTATGAGAGCAGTAATAATTGCAGAGATCTGGTCGCCCGTAAGCGTCTGCCATCTGGATAATATCATAAGGTGTAGGTTCCTGCATTTCATATTCAAATTTTTCAATTTTAGAATCAGAAACAGCAGTCATTTTTTCGCTGGCTTCTAATCTGGTAAGACCGGCTTCTTCCCGGCAAATCTGATAAATTGTTTTATTTTCTCTTGTAGATTGTTTCCCCATGAGAATAACCTCCCCGTATATCGCCGAACATGAGAATTATCAGGTGTTAAGTCCACATGCTGTGCGTGTATTTTCTTTATAGATTTTATTATACTTGAAGCATCAGTAAACAACAAGTGCATTGTTGATACGGAATTATGAAAGGAAGAAAAAACATGAGGAAAACTAGAAGTGATTGTAGAGTAGGAACATTTGAAAAGAAGCATGGTCTTCCACCGGGGACTATTAGAAACAAAAATGGAAGAGATACCAGAAGTGACAAAAAAATTGGCACCATTCGCAAAGAAGCAAAGTAGGAACATAATCATGGAAAAGAAAATAAGAAAAAGATATCATTCAGAAGAAGCTGTAAAAAAAGCGTTAAAAATTGAATCATTTCGAAATTTAACAAAGGATAAAGTGATGGAGTTTACATCTATGATTCCATATATGGAAAAGGAAGTGGCGCTTGAAATAATAAAGCAGTTCCCAGTATATGTAGAGTTTGTGGAATCAGCAATAGAAAATTATACACAGTTATGCAAAACAATTTTAGAAACAAATAAAGAAGAATATGAACAAGCAGTTCATGCACATCAGTATGTTCTTGAGACCTTCGCAAATCAGCTGGAACAAGAAAACTTAACAGAGGAGGAAAGAAGGGAATTTTCTGAAAAAATGATGGAAGAAGCTGATAAAATAACGGAATTATATTTACAGCAGCAGAAATTTCATGAGCGAGTGTTCAAGACGATTGGGGGAGTTGTAACATTAGCTTTGGGAGTGACGGTAACAATGTTAGGTTTAAAAGCAATTGGTAGCGATGAAGATTTACCTCAACTAGATGATGAGAATCAGAATGTTGCATAATAGCTTTATCTATAATTGAAAACAACAGGATGGAAAGGCTCAGGAAAAAGTATTCTGGGCCTTTTGTCTTAGAAGGATAGCAGTATAAAAGAGCAGGGATTTTTATACCCCACCTATTGATATACACTGTAACCATCAAAGAAGATTAAATCATAAAATTCAAAGAAATGGAGGAGTTGGCAATGAAAGGTTTTAACACTGGTGATGGTTACATGGGATTGGAGACTGTGAGAAAAAGTCTGTAACACTTTTTCTATGCGAACCCTACAAAAATATTAGAAGAATAACGTATGCAAAACTTCCTGTTTGCCAACTTGCCCTTTGAGAGAGGAAAAATCCTTTTCTCAAAGGGCTTTTTTGTTTATACGGATATTCGCAAACTTACAAGATAAAGCTAAAATTTCATATACTCTAAGCACAAGGAGGTTGAGGTTTATGAGCCAAACAGCACAGTGTCTAAGGCATATAAGCCACGAACCTGGTATACATTCTGCCAAATGGGAACAATGACGCAGGGTATCTGTAAATTAAAAAATAATGAAAAGAAGAATAAAAAAATACAACACGAAAGGATGCGTCAAGGTAATGCAAGAATTATCGTGATACATCCTTTTGTATTTGGATTGAGTATTTTTCTTTCCCTGCTTGTCAAAAGTAATGGATGGAATGTATAATATTGTTAATGATCCAGAGATATTTATTTTGGAAACAGCTTAATCAATTTGGAGGTATAAAATGAAAGCACATAAGTATTGGTCAATCGGAGCGTTAATTACTATGATTGGAACTTTTTATACTGGATATAAAGGATCCAAATCAGGTCATAGGTATTTTGCGTGTAGCACTCTTATATGTATGATCATGTCTATGTATACGGGACATAAAATGATTTCAGGTAATAAAAGAACAAGAAAACAGGTGGAAAATACAAAAGCGGAGGAATAGTAAATGTTAGAGTTAGGAATAAAAGCACCGGATTTTGAATTGCCGGATCAGAACGGAGAAATGCATAAATTAAGTGATTATGCAGGTAAAAAAGTAATTTTATATTTTTATCCAAAAGATAATACAGCCGGATGCACTAAGCAGGCATGTGGCTTTTCTGAGCGTTATCCACAGTTTACTGAGAAGGGAGCTGTTATTCTCGGAGTAAGCAAGGACTCTGTAGCGTCTCACAAGAGATTTGAAGAAAAATACGGACTGGCATTTACGCTATTAGCAGATCCGGAGCGTAAAGTTATTGAAGCATATGATGTCTGGAAAGAAAAGAAAAATTATGGAAAAGTATCTATGGGTGTAGTAAGAACTACATATCTTATTGATGAGCAGGGAATCATTATAAAGGCAAATGATAAAGTCAAGGCGGCAGATGATCCTGAAAATATGCTTAAGGAATTGGCATAATGAAGATTATTTTATCACCTGCAAAAAAGATGATTGTAGATACCGATAACTTAGCACCGGTTGAACTGCCTGTCTATATTGATAAGACAGCAGAAGTATTAAACTGGATGAAAAGCAAATCAAAAGAAGAACTGAAAGCTATCTGGAAATGTAATGACAAGATTGCAGAGCAGAACTTTAACAGATTGGAAAATATGGATCTTTATAACAGGCTTACTCCGGCTGTTTTAGCATATGAAGGAATTGCTTTTCAATATATGGCACCATCCGTGTTTGAAAATAGTCAGTTTGAGTATGTACAAAATCATTTAAGAATCTTGTCTGCGTTTTATGGCATTTTAAAACCAATGGATGGTGTGACTCCTTATCGTCTTGAAATGCAGGCAAAGGTTGGAATTGGAGATGCAAAAAATCTGTATGAGTACTGGGGAGAATTGTTATACCGCTCAGTAATCGATGACAGTAGGATTATCATTAATCTTGCATCAAAAGAATACTCAAAATGTATAGAAAAGTATCTGACATCACAGGACAGATATATTACGATTGTATTTTGTGAGTTATCCGGAGATAAATTGGTAACAAAAGGTACCTATGCCAAGATGGCTCGTGGTGAAATGGTCAGATTCATAGCGGAAAATAATATTGAAAATCCGGTGGAGATTCAGAAATTTGACAGACTCGGATATTCGTTTAGGTCTGATTTATCTTCAGATTCAGAATATGTATTTGAACGCAAAATAAAATAGTTATTCAGGTAAAAGATGCTCAGTTTGACAGTTTTTATAATAATGAGAATTATTACTATTTTTATTGACAGCAGGATGATGGTGATATATAATCCTTATTAAGAACTAATCCTAATAAGGAGGACGAATGACAAGTAGGAGAAATACCATTCAAAAAGATCTCGTAAGAAATACCGTATACGAAATGAGAAGACACGTTACGGCGAATGAAGTGTATGAATTTATAAAAGAAGCATATCCAACAATTGGAAAAGGAACTGTATATAGAAATCTTGATATATTGGTAGAGGAAGGTGCATTAAGAAAGGTTGAAGTTCCGGATGGACCGAACCGATTTGATTTTACATTGAAAAATCATTACCATGTAAGATGTATAAAGTGCGGTGAAATTTTTGATGTGGATATGGATCAAATACCGGATTTGCTGGAAAGAATTCATAACACTCATGGAATTGAATTTGTGGATTATGATATTTCATTTAAAGGCATTTGCCCGAAATGCAGGGAGAAGGTAAAGGAGGAACAGCATGGATAGGAAAGCAATGTATAAGTTGAGTTATGGACTGTTTATATTGACCGCTAAAGAAGCAGAAAAAGATAACGGATGCATCATTAATACAGCCATTCAGGCAGCTTCGGAACCAAACCAGTTAAGTATTTGTGTAAATAAGGCAAATTATACGCATGATATGATTCAAAGAACCGGAAAATTTACTGTATCAGTCTTAAGTCAGAAGGCACAATTTGAATTGTTCAAACATTTTGGCTTCCAATCAGGAAGAGATACCAATAAGTTTGAAGCATTTGAGCAGTGTGCCAGGGGCACGAATGGTATTTATTATATTACAGAAGGAACAAATGCATACATTTCTGTAACAGTTAATAAAACTGAAGATTTAGGTTCACATACGATGTTTATCGGTGAGATAACCGATATGGAAGTTTTAAGCAATGTTCCTTCAGTAACATATGATTATTATCAGAATAATATTAAGCCTAAGCCACAGGAGGTTGGAAAAACAGAGGACAGTCAGACAATATGGCGTTGCAGAATTTGCGGATATGAATATGTAGGCGAGGAATTACCAGATGACTTTATATGTCCTTTGTGCAAGCACCCGGCATCAGATTTTGAAAAAGTAGTAAAGAAAACGGAGGTAAAAGAGATGGCAGCAAACAAATATGCAGGAACACAGACAGAGAAGAATTTACAGGAGGCATTTGCAGGGGAATCACAGGCAAGAAATAAGTATACCTATTTTGCTTCTGTAGCGAAAAAGGAAGGTTACGAGCAGATGTCAGCATTGTTTTTAAAGACTGCAGATAATGAGAAAGAACATGCAAAGATGTGGTTCAAGGAATTAGCAGGAATTGGTGATACAAAGGAAAACCTGGTGGCAGCGGCAGAAGGCGAAAATTATGAGTGGACAGATATGTATGATGGCTTTGCTAAAACAGCTGAGGAAGAAGGATTCCCTGAGCTTGCAGCAAAATTCAGGGCAGTAGGTGAGATTGAGAAGCACCATGAGGAAAGATATCGTGCACTTCTTAAGAATATTGAAACTTCACAGGTATTTGAAAAGAGCGAAGTTAAGGTATGGGAATGCCGTAACTGCGGACATATTGTGGTAGGAACTAAGGCGCCTGAAGTATGTCCGGTATGTAATCATCCACAGAGCTATTTTGAAGTACATGAAGAGAATTATTAAGGAGCATTCCTGTAATTCATTAAAAGCGCCAATTGAATAAAAAAGAACCTCAAGGTATGATTGAGTTGCATCTTGGCGGATGTAAACAAAACAATCAAACACTGGAGGTTCCAAATGAATTATACACAGAATGAAAAGATTGAGCAAGTAACAGATTCAACAATGGTTATCAGAGTGGATTTCTGGAAGGAACGACACCTACTTATGAAGCTTATATGCAGTTGAAGAAAAGTATAGCTGCATCTCTGAAATAGGAGGTGCACTATGGAACTGGCAAAATATAAAGCGTGTATATGTGAAGGTGCTGCAGAAAATACAATTATGGATATTCTTCTAGATGAAGAATTGCTTGTATTTTCGAGAGAAGAGATGCTGGAAGAGTCAGTAATTCGATGTAGGGACGGCAAGAAATTTGAACAGAAAATAGATGTTATCAATGTGATTACTGCACCGGAAATAGAAATGTTGATTATCTTTGCTGAAAATCAGTATAAAGAATTCAAAAAATCAGGGAAAAAACCAAGTGATTTTTGTGAGGAAAATCTTAGAATGTCTGACGTAAAATATAATGGTATCGTAATTTAAGACACTTCAAGAGACATTTCTTAATGAATCTGATATACTGTACACACTACAGAAAGAAGGAACATTATTATGTCTCGAACAAGAAGAAATTTCTCCGCCAAATTCAAATCAGAATTAGTGATTGAACTGCTCAAAGGAGAAAAAGACTTAAATACAATCGCAACTGAAAACAATATTCAGCCGAATCTTCTCCGCAACTGGAAGAAGGAATTTCTCGATAAAGCATCCGTGGTTTTTGATGACACACGAGAAGATAATCTAAAAGAAAAACTCGCTTTAGAGCGCAAGGAAAAAGCTGAATATGCGAAAAAAGTTGGCCAGCTCACCATGCAGGTGGATTGGTTGAAAAAAAAATCTGAAGAAACACTTGGACCTGACTACGAGAGTAAATTTAGTCCAAAACCTTTTGAAGACTAAGGAACTTCCAGTTAAAACAGGAGCTGCGCTTCTTGATATCAACCGTACCAGTGTGTATTACAAGGGCATGCCCATATCTCAGGATGAGTTAAATTGCAAATCGATCATAGATCGATTACACATGGATAACCCAGCCTGGGGAGCACGACAGCTGTCTGCCCAACTAAAGAAGCGTGGGTATCAGGTTGGCCGCCGGAAAACGCGCCGTTATATGAATGAAATGGGGATCGATCCAATCTATCCAAAAATGAACCTTTCTAAACGCATGCAACAGGCTAAAGTCTGCCCGTATCTGCTGCGAAACGCCGTTATCGACCATCCAAATCAGGCATGGTCAATCGACATTACATACATCCCCATCAAGCATGGATTCCTGTATCTGACCGCTGTGATCGACTGGTACAGCCGCTGTGTCGTTGGCTGGGAAGTCGATGATACTCTGGATACCAGAATGGTCATAACTGCGTTAAAAAAGGCGTTTATGGTAGCAAAACCTGTTATCCTAAATTCGGATCAGGGCTGTCAGTTCACAAGCAATGAGTACATGAACTTTCTCAAAGAGAACCAGATCCGTCAAAGCATGGATGGTAAAAGCCGCTGGGCTGATAATATCATGATTGAACGATGGTTCCGGAGCTTCAAGTACGAGGAAGCATATCTGACCCAATATAACAATATCAGAGAAGCACGGAAGGCAATCGGTAAATATGTGCACACTTACAACTTTGAACGTTGTTATTCTGCACTCAATAATCAGACACCGGCATCCTGCTATTATCCGATTCTGTTACTGCATGATCATGCAGCCTAAGGGGGGATTTTCTCCCCTACCCAGTTACACATATCAGTTCATTATAAAAAACTTAGATTTTTGTCTTGACAACTGAACCACTATAAAAACATATGATTACGTGTTTAATTATTTTTCTAATTCTGGGATTCTTGTGGAAGCAATAAAAGAGTATCATAGAACAGCTAAGAGTCCAAAAGGTGAATATACGCTGCTCGATTTGTTAAAATAAAAAAATTGCATATCAGAGGCTGTATTTTCACCCTCCTTCTTTTGTATATATGAAAGATATTTTTTATGTACGAAGGAAGGAGGTTTTTTCATGCCTAAAGTCAGAAAAGAAATTCCAGAATTGGAAAAGCTGGTGCAGGTCGGAAGAAAGAAATTTGTCCGTTATGAGGAAGGGGCACAATTATATTCTATGGGGTTGCATACATTTCAGGAATTAGCGAAAGATGCAAAAGCAGTCTATCATGTGAAGAGAGTTGTTCTGGTTAATACAGAGATTGTGGATGAATATCTTGAGAATTTCAGAGATGAATTATAAAAATTTTATATCTCATTTTCAATTATCCGCATAAATACTATACATTCAAGTATTTTAAGGTATAGAAAAACACTCATTTTACCACGAATTTACCACGATTGAATGAGCCTTGATATGACACAAAAAACAACATGGGAGATAGCACAAATATCTGTGTATCTCCCGTTTTTCATTCATGTAATATGATTACTTTACTCTGATTTCAAATTTCAAGATTGCTTTCATCATTTCTGTATGAATTTGACCTTTTAATTCTTCATCAACCTGCATAGTAATTTTACCACTTTCAGAGTGGTAAAACGGACGCAAGCATAATTTACAAATATAAGCGTCATAAAACTTCAAAATCTCTCTTATGGCAGTTTCATTTCCAGCAGACGCTTTACATATTACTTTTAATGTAGGGTAGCCATATTTTTTTTTCATTGTTTCAATTCCTTTCTTTCAATAATGTTTTTAATTTCTTCAATCCGTTACTTCTTCTGCGATAAATAGCAGAACGTGATACATGATATAATTCTGCAATTTCTTGGTCGCTCATGCTTTGAAAATAGCGTAATAGAATTACATCACGCTCTTTACTCGATAACTTATATAAAGCAACAGCAAGTTTCTCGTTTGATATTTGAATTGTGAAATTCAAGACTTCAAAAGAAATATAATCACAAGAATATTTATCCTCAGTTACACATTCAAGATTTTTCGTATCTGATAATTCATAGAATAAAACCTCACGCTTGGAACGTCTTGCAAACTGTCTATTTCTGCTTTTTACTGTGCATTTAATAACAGTTATCATCAAAGCATTAAACTGTATTCTGACGATATGCTCGAAAGAAGATGTGTTCATAATCTCACCCCCTTTCTGCATACGCCGAAATATATAAACGGGAATACCGCCTATACCTTTTGGTAATGTAAAAAAGAAAGCAAGAAAAAAGCCCGCACAAAACATATAGTCTGCACGAGCCTTCAAAATTTCCTTATATTCAGATGTTGATAATTGCCATATTAGACTGTTTAATAGTGTGCTTAAAACAATTTATGACAATATTCTTCGTTAATATTTTCATTTAGTTTCTCCTTGAAATCAACGCATTATTTTTATTTTTTCTGTCAATTCAAGTATTTTTGCATGGATTGAATGGATTGTCTTTAAAAATTCATCATCATTTTTCCCTGTAGGGTCATTCAACCCCCAATCCTCTCTATATTTGCATGGTATTGTAGGACAATTCACATTGCACCCCATTGTAATCACAATATCTACCTGTGGTATTTCAGATAACAATTTAGAATATTGTGTTTTCTCCATATCTATCTGATACATTTCTTTCATTAGACGAACTGCATCTTGATTGATTTGTGGCTTTGTTTCTGTGCCTGCGGAATAACTATCAAAAACATTTGAAGAAAGATACTTGCCCAATGCCTCCGCAATTTGACTGCGACAAGAATTATGAACACAGACAAAGGCTACTTTAGGTTTTTTCATAAATGAATTACCAACCTTTCTTTGTTTTATTATTTGCTCAATAATGCTTTTACTTCGTCTACGGTCAATACTTTTCCATAGGATATTACTTCGCCATTAAACACCAATGCAGGTGTAGACATTACTCCATAACTAGCGATTTCTGCAAAATCCGTAATGTGTTCAATCTCATAATCTAATTGAAGTTCCGATATTGCTGTTCTAGTTGCTTTTTCCAATTCCATACATTTTGCACAGCCCGAACCTAATATTTTAATGCCTTGCTCTTGTTTCTTGTTTTCTGCATTTTGCATTGTTTCTGATGTGCAATTTCCACCACAACAACATGATTTTGTTTCTTTTTTCTTTCCAAATAATTTCATTTCTTATTCGCTCCTTTTAAATAAATAATGTACTAAAAATATTAAAGAGATAACCTACAATAATAATGCCAAACGTACAAATGGCAATAAAAAGGGTCAATAGTTTAGGCTTTACTGCCTTTTTCAGCATTATTAAAGACGGCAAACTCAATGTTGTTACAGCCATCATAAATGATAAAATTGTACCTAATTGTGCACCCTTTGAAAGTAATGCTTCTGCTACTGGAATTGTTCCAAAAATATCAGCATACATAGGAACTCCGACAAGAGTGGCTAAAATAACACCAAACGGGTTATTACTGCCCAAGATACTTTCAATCCATGTTTCAGGTATCCAGTTATGGATAACTGCTCCGATACCCACACCAATCAAAATGTATGGAAATACTTTCTTGAATGTTCCTACAACTTGTTCTTTTGCATATTGAACTCTATCCTTTTTGGTTAAAGTAGGAGAACTAATATCGACATTACTTGCATTTTTCACGAAATCTTCCACATATTTTTCCATGTGCATTTTTTCAATTAAAGTACCGCCAATTACAGCGATTATCAAGCCTACAATCACATAAGCAAAAGCAACTTTAGCTCCGAAAATACTCATTAGCAATACAAGACTTCCTAAATCAACCATAGGCGAAGAAATCAAAAAGGAAAAAGTTACTCCTAACGGTAATCCTGCACTTGTAAAACCTATAAACAACGGGATAGAAGAACATGAGCAAAATGGTGTAACTGTTCCTAACAATGCGGATATGATATTTGCACCGATACCATGAAATCGCCCTAAAATTTTTTTGCTTCGTTCGGGTGGAAAATAACTTTGAATATACGATATAAAGAAAATCAGTAAACATAACAAGATTGTGATTTTGATTACATCGTATAAAAAGAATTGAATACTTCCACCTAAACGACTGTTAATGTCTAGCCCTAGCAATGATAGCCCATTACCAATTAAGCCATTCAACCATTTCATACCTAATATTTGGTCTTGAAAAAATAGCCATATTGAATTTACTACTTCCAATAAAGTCCCTCCTTTACATGACATATCAATTTTTTTTGATGTGATAAAGTTTTATAAAAGCCACCTTTCGATGACCTTTATTTGCAATAATGTGATTGATTTTCAGTATTTGGTGTTGTTAATTCTAACAATCGTTTTGACGCATATTCACTTCCTTTTTTACTTAAGCTGTAATGCGTCCATTTACCCTCTTGTCTTGCATTAACAATACCAGAGTCGCAAAGTATTTTCATGTGATAAGATAAAGCTGATTGTCCTATGTTCATGTTTTCAATCAGAACACACGCACATTTTTCCCCACTCTTTAAGTAGTCTAAAATAGTAAGCCTTTTTGTATCACAAAGAGCCTTAAAAATTTTTGTGTCTTTAGAAAAATCATTCATTATTATCACTCCTCACATCAAATAATTTTGATATATTTATCATAAGGCTTACAACATGATTTGTCAACACATTACATCAAAATATTTTGATGTATTATTCTTTTTTCCTCTTGATTACCCACAACAGAAAAGAAAAAGCCCTGTCAAGAGCTTGCCACCATTGGTGGTGCTTTGCACTCTTTACTGGGCTTTTTGTTTGCTGTATCTTCCATTCAAGAGGAAGAAAAATTACTCGTCCTCATCATCAAAATGATTATTCCTTGAATATGTCTTACAGGCACAGAACAGGGATTGGTATTCATTTTTAAACCGCTGTCTTGACTGTGGCGGTGTTATCCGACGTTTTGACTTGGCAATCAATGATATGTGCGGTCTGCTGGATATTCCCACCTTGTCTGAAAAATATAAAAATGGCGGTGCGGATTGTCGCTGTAAAAACTATGAAAATGTACAAGGTGGAAAATTAAGTGGGAAAAACCGCAATCTAGCAAGCACCCTTTATATCGGTTCAAAGGCAAGCACAAAATATTTCTGCTTATATGAAAAGCAAAAGGAACAGGCAACTAAAAAGAAACATACCGATATTATCAACCGTTTTGAAATTCGTCTGCGTGATAAAAAGGCAGTACAGGCAGTTGAGGAACTGTTATTGACGTATAACCCTCATGGGCTGGTGTTTTATCTCATTACCGATTTTGTAGAATTTCCAGACTATCCATTGTGGGAGATATTCATTTCCCATGATAATTTACCTTTTGAAATGAACCCCGTACCTGTCAATATGGAACGCACTCTGCAATGGCTGGAAAGACAGGTCATGCCGTCAATCGTGATGATAGAGGAAATCGACAGGCTGACAGGCTCAAACTACCCCTGTGTGTTAGGATAGTTGTCAGTGAAAGATAATTACTTTTGTGGTAGTATGTAGCTATCACAGGAAGGGAGCTTTCGCTATGAACTATAGTCCAGAATTAAAGGATGCACTCCTCAGGAGGATGCTTCCACCAAACAATGAATCTATTACCAAGATATCCAGAGAAGAAGGAATCTCTGAACAGACACTTCGTAACTGGCGGGATAAAGCCAGAAAGGAAGGCTATGCTGCTCCTGGTACGGATGCTGTTCCGGATGACTGGAGTACACAGGATAAATTTTTAGTTGTTGTTGAAACAGCAAGTATGAATGAAACGGAACTTGCCGAGTATGCCCGTAAAAAAGATCTTTATATCGAGCAGATCAAAGCCTGGAAAGATGCCTGCATGAATGCCAATGGTGGCATCGCTAAAGAAGCTTCCCGGCTTAACCGCGAACTTAAGGATTCTGAGAAAGAACGCAGAAAACTTGAAAAAGAATTACAGCGCAAGGAAAAGGCTCTTGCAGAAGCAGCTGCCTTACTTGTACTGTCAAAAAAAGCAAATGCGATCTGGGGGGATTCAGAGGACGAATGATCAGCGCCTCAGATCGCGAAAATGCTGTACTGCTGATCAATGAAGCTATTAAATCAGGAGCGTCTTGTAAAAAGGCATGTGAACGCCTCGGAATCACAGAACGGACTTTCTACCGTTGGAAAAAGCGAAAAGCGGATACGGATTCCTATGAAGATGGACGTCCCCACGCAGATCATTCAAATCCTGCTAATAAGATACCCGCAGAGATACGCCGTGAGATCATAAACATCTGTAACAGACCAGAATATGCCAGCATGGCCCCCTGTGAAATCGTTCCGGCATTAGCCGATGAAGGTATCTATATCGCATCTGAATCAACTTTCTATCGTGTATTACGGGAAGAAAAAATGCTGAATCACCGTGGCCGTAGTGAAGCACCTAAGCATAACCGTCCATCTACATACAGTGCAACAGCTCCAAACCAGGTATACATGTGGGATATCACATATCTGAATGGTCCACATAAGGGTATGTTTTACTATCTGTACCTCTTCTCAGATCTTTACGATCGGAGTATCGTTGGCTGGGAAGTCTACGAAGAAGAAAGTGCCGACTATGCCAGCAGTTTGATCAAAAGGATCTGTTTAAAACAAGGTCGGCTTACTACAGAGCCATTAGTCTTACACTCTGATAATGGCTCCCCCATGAAAGGCGCAACAATGTTGGCGACCCTTTATCAGCTTGGTATAACTCCCTCAAACAGCAGACCGCGTGTAAGCAATGACAACCCCTATGCCGAAAGTCTTTTCAAAACGTTGAAATACCGTCCTGACTATCAGCCCAAAGGATTTGAAACATTGGAAAAGGCTCGGGAATGGGTCAGCCTGTTTGTAAAGTGGTACAACCACGATCATCATCACAGTGGTCTAAACTTTCTTACTCCTTATCAGCGCCGCAACGGATTGTCCGACAAGATACTGTCTAAACGTAAAGAGGTTTACGAAGCTGCTAAAGCAGAGCATCCGGAACGCTGGAATGGACGTGCAACCCGTGACTGGAGTCTTCCGGATACTGTATATCTGAACCCGGATAAGGTACACGAACAATCCGAAGAAGCTGATGATCAGATGGCTGTTTCATAAAAATCTATTCATTCAAAATGATGGTGATCAGGTACAGAACAATATCTGATGACCTGCACGAATAAAAAATATATATTTTTACTGACAACTACCTTGACAATCAGCGAAAATGAAGTATAATGCAGAAACAGAAGTACTCAAATAGATATTCAAATAGTTCTTTTAAGAATAAAAAGTTATTTGTATTTATAGGAATAAGGATAATTGCTTTTATAGTTACATCTAGTTCTCCTTAGTTGGTAGATTAGTTGACTTTTTATCTTGAAGGTAAAGAGATATTTAGCTGGAAATACTAATCGTTGAAAAGAAAAAGAGAAAGAGAGAATTGGATTGAAAGATATTGTTTACGAGGCTATGGCTAACGATGTCAGGAGAAAGATATTACGTTTGCTCCGATGGAAAAATTTAACGGCGAGCGAGATAGCAAATGCATTTGATATATCTAAGCCTTCAATATCAAGACATTTGGATATTTTAAAGAAGGCAGAATTAGTTTCGTGTAAGAGACAAGGGCAATTTATGATATATTCTTTAAATATGATGTTGGGGTCAAAAGCTTCTCTATAGTACCTTGAAAAGTTCATATATTTTATTAAAAATACAAGCTTAAATGCTTTACTTGCTGTATAATAGAGGTATCTTAAGAAAGAAGGTAGTCTCTATGTCATTCAAGGAAAACGCTTACCAGCAAATATCATTTACAGACAGTTTTTCAGGATTAACTGCCAGAGAGCAGAAAGCGCTGGAAAAATCCTGGGCAAAAGTTTTTGCTGATGAAATATTTCCTGCCATTGATGAAAAGCGTTTTTCTGTCTTATACAGCGATAAGGCATCCAGACCGAATACCCCAGTCAATGTGATTGTTGGTGCCCTTATCATCAAAGAGCTTTTTGACTATTCTGATGATGAAATGGTTGAAAATCTTATGCTGGATTTTCGGATTCAGTACGCACTGCACACAACAAGTTTTGAAGAACAGCCTTTGAGTGACAAGACATTGAGCCGTTTCCGCAAGAGGTGTTATGATTATGAAACACTTCACAACAAGGATCTCTACCACGCTTGCGTGAAAGATTTAAGTGCTTCCATTGCAAAACTGATGGGAATCAGCGGGAAAGTCAGACGTATGGACTCCATGATGATTGAATCCAACATCCGTAAACTAAGCCGGATGGAACTGCTATATACCTGTATTTCAAAGCTGGCAATTCATGTAAATAAAGCCAATGCTTCCGCCCTGCCAGATGATTTAAAACACTATCTGGATCCTAATGATTTTAACAGAGTGATCTATCATCAGAGAAGTACGGATGCAGATGATCGTATAAAGCAGCTTTTAGCGGATGCTGATAGGCTTCTTGCCTTATGTGAGTCTGATTACAATGATTCAACAGAGTATGATCTGTTTGTCAGATGTCTGTCAGAACAGACCATTATTGAAAATGAAAAACGCAGGCTCCGCACAAAAGAAGACGGCGGCATGAAATCATCCATGATGCAGAATCCATCTGATCCGGAAGCTACATTCCGAAACAAAGCAGGAAAAGAGCACCGGGGATATGCTGCCAATCTTGAAGAATCCGTTGGAGCCAATGGTTCGGTTGTAACAGAGTACCAGTATGGGCAGAACAACCATAGTGACAGCCAGTTTATCCAGGAGCATCTTGGGCAGATGGACAAACAGGAAGAGAGGACTGTTATAGTTACGGATGGAGCATACAGCGGAACAGAAAACATACAACTTGCAGCTGATAAAAACGTAGAACTGATTACCACAAGCCTGACAGGGAAACCAGCTCCGGATATCCTTGCTGATTTTGAATTTAACAAAGAAGGAACAAAAGTCCTCCGGTGTCCGGCTGGCCATGCACCAAAAAGCTGTTCTTATAGGAAACAAAGCGATCAGTGTGCCGTTTCTTTTCTGCATGAGCAGTGTGCCAACTGTCCGTATCAAGATCAATGCAAGCCAAAGATTTTTAAGCGGGTAGCAAAAATAGTAACATCCAAGGCAGCGCATGAACGTGCGAAAATCCAGCGGAACATGAACAGCGAGGAATTCAAAAATTATGCAAGGCTGCGTAATGGAGTAGAAACAGTTCCGTCAAATATCCGTAAGAATTACCATTTGGAAAAGATTCCTCGTGGGAAACAGCGTGGCAAGTTCTTTTTCGGTTCCAAGATAGCAGCGTTGAATTTCCGGAAACTCTTCAATTATGTGAAGGGTCTGGGAAACTATGCCCCAAATCCGGTACTTGCATAAAACAAGGTAGGGAATACCCGTCATATATTCCCCAAACCTCGGCGATATACTACAAAATATGAATTTTTCAAGGTACTATAAGGAATAGGATTAAATTTATTTATGGTTTTGACCCCAACATCTAAATATGAGTTTATTGCAAGAACTTAGTATGGAAATTCTGGAATTAGCGTGTAAGAAAGAAGGTAAAAGCAATGAAAAAGAATAGCTCATCATTTTTTTTGTATTTTTCAGCAATAATTATTATGATTATTACTGCATTTTTTCAAAATAAAGTAATTAGTAGCATTTTAGTTTTGACTTTTTTGCTCGGAGCAGCGACTTTTCTTCTGAAAAATAAAACATTTTTAACAAGTTTACCAGAGGATAATCCTAAGAATAAAACAGTAAAAAAAACATTAATTTTTTGTATAATAATTATATTATTTGGTGGAGTAGGCATTGTGCTGAGTGAACAAAACTTATTCACAGAAGTTACAGAAAAGATATATGCTTCTGGTTTAGTTGTAATTATTATGGTATGGTTTGGAAATATAGCTGGAAAATTACCATTCAACAGAAACCTTGGTTTGAGATTACCATGGACTATTGCAGACGAAGAAACTTGGATTGTTGCCCATAGAATATTGGAATATAGTGCTTTACCGCTTGTTGTTATCTACATTGCATTAATACCATTTGTTAATAATAGAACGCTTACTATGATTGTTTTGCTATGTTGGATAGCGTTACCAGGGTTTTTTTCATATTTATTTTATCGGAAGAAATTTAAAAAATAATATATGATGGAGAAACAGAAATGCTTAAATATGTATTAAAACAGTTTTTTAACAACAAAAAATCATTTATCCTTATTGTAATATTATTGATTACTTTTATAATTACATCTATTTCTCCTTATTTGACCGGACTTTTTGTTGATTTTTTAATTAGCAATAAAAATAGACAATTAGTCGTATATTTGTCTATTCTGATTATGGTAATTGGTATTATGGGAATTTTACTTTCCTATTTAAAAAATATTATGACAGTAAAGATAACTAGCAAAGTATCTTTTGATATGCTTAGTGACATTACTCAATATTTTGAAAGAGTGCGGTTGGAAATAGTAGAGAAAAATGATCCTATTTATGTGACACAACAGATTAACACAGATGTAAATGTGCTTTCAGGATTTGTTATAGCAAATTTTGTTTCTATTCCATTAAATATGATTTTAGCTATAGCTATTGTATGCTTATATTGCTCTATAAGTAAGATATTATTGCTGCTAATGGTTTTACTAATAGTTCCATATATTTTGTTGTATTTTTATATGCATGCTCCATTATATAAAAGCTTTCTTGAAAAAAAAGAAGCTGATAGTACTTTTTTTAGTCGGTTTAGTTCTCAGATAAAACAAATTTTTAATATACAGTTACACTCTCTTTATAAAGCTAGTGAAAAAGAGTTAAAATATGCTTTTGAAAAATTTTTACCAGTGCTTGTGAAAACAAAAAAAATAGAATATATTTTTTCCTCAATTGACAATGTCATATCAACAATTTTTCAATCAATAATGTTCGTTGTTGGTGGAATTAGTATCATTGATGGAAAAATGACTATTGGTCAGTTTACTATGGTAAATACGTATTTTGGTATATTTTTAAAAGTAGTTAAATATTACATTAATTTTTGTAAAGATTTACAAGATGCAAAGGCCTCATATGCACGTATTTTAAAAATTAAAAATTATGAATCAATTGAAAATGGAAAGATAGAAATAGAAAATATAAAATCGGTAGGTGCTAAAAATATCAAATTTTCTTATCATACTGACAAAAAAACTAATGTTGTTTTTAATGGATTTACTTATGAATTTTTTGAAAATAATATATATTCAGTTGTAGGACCTAATGGCTCAGGGAAAAGTACATTACTTAAAATAATAACCGGTTTATATACAGAAGTTGATGGAAAAATTTTGATCAATGGTAAATCACTTCAAGAAATAAATGGAGAAAATCTTAGAGAAAATATGTTTTCAGTAGTTCCACAGCATCTATATTTATCTTCAGAAAATGTTAGTGATTTTTTAACAAAATCACTAAAAAAGAATGAAGAAGAGATAGAAAATATGTTAAATCAAGATGCGAAAAATTTATATGAATATGTAAAGACAGTTAAAAACAATTTTGCTAAACCGTGTGGTAGCCTTTCGGGAGGAGAATTTAGAAAAGTAAATTTATGGATGGCTTTACACAAATCAGCAGATGTATTAATATTGGATGAACCAACAATGGAATTAGACAAACAAAGTAAAAGTGAACTGTTTGTATATTTAAAAGGCTATGTACAAGGCAAAATAGTGATAATAATGACACATGATCAAGAACTCATGGCAATTAGTGATTATATTGTGGAATTGTAGGAATCAATAAAGAATATAAGCTATAAGGTGATAAAAAATAAGACTTTAGGGATTAAAAGAAATAGTTACCTAAGGTATATATGTTGTTGAAAGAGAGGAGAACGAGGCTTAAACTTCTCTATATGTAAAATATAAAATGAATGGAGGGAGATCGAGGCGAGCCTACTCGATAAAATATGTCATTACAAAAAAAATTTGAACTGGGAGATTTATCAAAAATACTCAAGTTAGTTCCTGAAAAACGTCAGGAGGGTGAAAAATATATTAGAGCAGAGAAAGATGGTTATTATTCATTATTAACAGACAATGGAGATTTAAATTATACAATGCTTAATATAACAAGCAAATATATTTTAGATTTGTGCGATGGAAATAAAAATGTTGAAGAAATTTTAAACATTTTAGCAGAGCAATATAAAAATGTGGAAAGAAAGCGCTTGGCAACAGATTTAGAAAATGTATTGTTTAATTTAACTAGAATCAGGCTTATTAAATGGAAAGGAGAAGAAAATATGAATAATAGTCCATTCTTATCAACAGGAACAGAGAAACTAGAAAATGGTTATACCTTGTCTTTGGCTAATGAGGGAGATATTAGAACTCTGCAGAAAATGTTTTCTGAATTTTTCAAAAAGAAGGAGCCGAATGTAGAAGACATTAGTTATTTCTTTGGTAACGATAAAAGAGAATTTCTGAATTTTACGGCTATCAGACAGTGTTTATATAGTTACTACAAGGATTTTTTCATTATTAAAAAGAACGATAAAATAGTTGGAATTGTAGTTGTAAAACCAATGTATGAGGTGTTTTTAAATAGTGCTACAATTCAAATGCTATTTTTACCTGCAGAAATACTAAATTCTGTAATAAATATTATTAAATCATATTATGAAAAGTGTGAATATAGAAAAATCAATTCATTAAGAATATACCTTCCAGAACAGGAAGAAAGATTAGAAAATATTATAAAAATGTGCGGATTTAAATTTGAAGGAGTATTGAAAAAAGAATATTTAGATAATATAGATCTAAAAATATATTCTCTTTAATATTACTTTTAAGAAAGAAGGACGTGTTATGCCGAATAGATATACAAATATATTAGTGGGGCCACATCAAGTGGCAATTGATATTACAAATAATTGCAATTTGAGATGCCTTCATTGCTATAATAGTAGCGGCGAAAACGATGTTTTAAAGCAAGAATTATCAGATGAAGAAATATTGACATTTGTAGAATCTTTATGTGATATGAAAATTTATAGTTTATGTTTATGTGGAGGAGAACCATTATTACGAAAAAATTTAGTGTTTAAGTGCATTAAATTATTGCATGAGCATGATATTAAATGTTCAATGGTTACTAATGGGATTTTAGCAACAGCAGAGGTATTGGACAAATTAGATGAATTAGGATTAAATGCAATTCAATTTAGTTTAGATGGCCTTGAACAATCACATGATAAATTGAGAAACAGAGAAGGAGTTTATCAGAAAGTTATTAGTGCAATAGAATATGTGATTAAACATACAACATTACACTTATCGATAGCGTTTTCTCCAACATCATTTAATATTAAAGATTTTATAAAAGTATATGATATGCTAGAAAATTTATTTCTCAGCAGTTCGAGAAATTCAGAAAAAGACTATATTGAATTACGATGCCAACCACTTATGATTCTTGGGAGAGCAAAAAAACATAAGAACATTGTTCCGACAGATAGACAGTATAGGGAACTGGTAAGTACTATTAGAAAACTGGAAGTGGAGAGAAATTCTAAGATTATTCAAGTCGTTTGGGGAGATCCTGTGGATCACCTAATTAAATTTAGGAATGTTAATAATTTATTAGATCAGCTAACGATACATGCTAATGGTGATATTGTTGTTTCTGCATATTTACCATTAGTTGTAGGAAATATTAGAAAACATTCTCTAGAAGAATATTGGAATCAAGGTTTAAATAAGGTATGGAGCACAAAGATTGTACAATTCCTTGTATCTAGAATGATGTCACTAAAAGAAATGGAAGAGATTACTAATATAATTTCAGACATTAATATGGATAGTGTGCTATACATAGATCTTATTGAAAATAACTTGGATGATATTAATCTGATAAGGGATATTGTTGATAAGATGGAATAAAAGGTTTGTAAATATGATAGGAGGAATAAATCATGGAATATCAATCCCCAGAAGTAAAAAATCTTAATACACCAGTTCCAACTGGACTTAATGATTATGTATGGCAGCATAACTATGCAGTTGTAGAAACGGCAGTAGTTGGATTTTTGGTTGCAGTTGGTTTTCAAGGAATAGCTTTTGTCGAAGTAGTAGGTCCTGTATCAGAACCGCCAGAAGATAATTAAAGACTTATATATCTGAAATAAAGTATAATTTTAAGCAATAATTTGGGCTTCATCATTATATGTATAGTTATAGTATAAGGAATTGTGCAGGTGCTTAATAATACATAATGATAGATAGTTGTATAAATTATCAATAATATATTTTCTTGTTTAGAAGTTTGTAGTTTATGCCGCTCGAAAGAGCGTAAGCGATGAATAATCACCCGGTTTTTCATCTCCTCAAATTTGTGAGATAATCT
>OCHA01001139.1_pt1 | contig 22226 bp, 13 predicted proteins | sample 1538591 | NCBI WGS metagenome assembly OCHA01 (sample SAMN04571710, study PRJEB22368) | human gut metagenome | biome: human gut; material: stool | host: Homo sapiens | place: Luxembourg | collected 2012-09-06 | reverse complement strand
TGTATTCATAATAATTTACTCCTTTGAGTATATTTAAACACATTTAATCACATTTAACAATATATTCAATTACTTATTTTCTCCTCATCATTCCTCTTGGAATCGCAGCTTTTATCGTATTCTACATTGTATTCTATTTCGCTATCAAGAAATGGGATCTTAAGACCCCTGGTAGAGAGGACGATGATGTCGAGGCAGAGAAGAAGGCAGTGCTTTCTAACAATGACTACACAGCAGTTGCAAAGACTATTCTTGAGGGCTGCGGTGGCAAAGACAATATTGCAAGCATTGACAACTGCATCACAAGACTTAGACTTGAGGTTAAGGATATCACTCAGGTTGATGACAAGAAGATTAAATCTGCAGGTGTTGCAGGCGTTATGAAGCCTGGTAAGAATTCTGTTCAGGTTATTATCGGAACCAAGGTTCAGTTTGTTGCGGATGAGTTTTCTAAGCTTTGCGAGTAGATTTGTTCTGCAATATAGCAGTGCTGATTCACATTAGGTGATTCAAATAATTTCATAATACATGATTAAAAGCCACACCGGGTGTTATGCCTGGGGTGGCTTTTTTGAGTTCGGGCCGTAAGCCTCGCCCGGCGGGGTGGGAATCCGCCTAGAAGAGAGTTACTGGTCACATTGTTAGGGGTGAACAGTAACAATGAGATGGATAGATGGAGAGAAGGAGAGTATTTGCTGTTGACATTTGATGGAAATTACCATTAAAATTATTGTTGAGAAGGTTACAGTAAAAGGAGTATGGTGTCAATGAAAAAGAAACCTAAAAGTATTAATGCGCTGATGGCATATATGCGAGATGAAAAAGGATTGAGTATTTCTGGAAGTAGTGATAAGAAAAAACTTAGATATATGGGTTATTTCCATGGATATAAAGGATATCGTTTTCATAATAATCCAGCGAATACATATGCATTCAATTCCTTTGATGAGGTGCAGGCAATCTATGACTTTGATATGGCGATTAAGACAATGTTTTATCCGGAGATAATGTTTTTGGAAACTGCATTTAAAAACTATGTTTTGGAAGTTATTTTGGAAGATGCTGAAAGTAAAAGATTTGCGAATATATATGCGAAATTGTTAACGGATTACAAAGCCTATCCGATAGGTAGTAATGATTATAAAAAAGCAATCAATAAAAGAATGAATCTTAGAAATAAAGTATATAGTCTTATTTCCCGAGATTATGGTAAGAGGTTTATAGTGAATCATTATTATGACAAGGATCAGCCGCTTCCTATATGGGCAATTTTTGAATTAATTAGTCTTGGTGAATTTGGTACATTTGTAGGTTGTCTTGACCCAAATACCAGGAAAAAAATTTCTAAGAGCGTAGGCATAAAGGTTGCTTATGACCGAGATGGTAAATTGTTACCATTGATCGTATATGCCTTAAAGGATTTAAGAAATGCTGTAGCACACAATAATACGATTTTTGATGCTAGATTTAAAACGGGTAAGGTAAGCTTGAGAATTGCTAAGTGTATAAGTGCAGAGACAGGAATTAATAATATTACATTTGAGTCTATTGTTGATTATGTGATTCTTATAAGCTTTATGATGAAACTATTAGAGTGTCAAAAGAAGAAAATTATGGCATTTATTCGTTTGTTTGAAAAGGACTGTGAAGAACTTAGGGGAAAAGTTTCTACGTCCATTTTCAACATAGTTGTGTATACAGATACCAGAACGAAGTTGAATTTATTGAAAAAGTATTTGTAGAGAATTCAAAAATATTTGTGGAAAATTCAAAAGTGCTATTGCATAAAAGTTTTCATTATGGCATAATATATTACAGAATTGCGGCGGACGTCTGCGGACTATGCCTAAGGGAGTTGGATGCGTCCGGCTTCCTTTTTATTTTATAGAAAATATACATATAGGTTTTGATTGTGTGTGTATTTACTAAAAAAGAAGTTCAAGAGTTGTTAGTATCATCGAGCAATCTTAAATGATAGTTTAATAAGCTGGTATTTATAAGGATTCGAGCATTTGCTCGAATCCTTTTTTTAGTTTACGCGACATAGGTGCGTACTACCGGGGAAACTCACTAACATACCAAAATAGTGGGAAATATATAGCTTTACAGCAAGGGTTGAAAAACAAACAAACGTTTGCTATAATAAATGAAGCGAGGAAATAAAAGTATATTAGGTTTAGTAATTTAAGTATTCATTTAATTTATTGTAATTAGGGAAAATCCAATATCAATCGATTGATAGAAAGAGTGATTTTATATGAACATATGGCTAAAGTTAAGGAAAACAGCTGCAATTACATTATGTGAATTACTTGCAATTGCTACAATTTTTACAGGCTGTGCCTCCGCTGATTTATCCGGCACTGAAGGTGCCGGGCATGCCGCAGGAGCTGTAGTGGCAGGGGAGGATTCTTCCGGTGCTTTAGGCAGCAAGGATAACGCAGATGGTGCACAGAGTGGAAGTGACCCGGCGGAAGCTGATTCAGGTGCTAACGGTACAGGACAGGCGGATGCAGGGAAGCCACAGGAGGATCTGGTAAATAACAATTCATACGTTTCCCTCGATGCGATTCCTGCATATGATGGCAAGGCATACGTGGCTGTCAACAATAATGAGCCTTTTTTTACGGACAGCGATATGATTACCACTGCTTTTGAAAATTACAGTGATTTGGATTCACTTGGCAGATGCGGTGTGGCTTATGCCAATATCTGCAAGGATATCATGCCGACTGAGGAGCGTGGCAAGATAGGCATGATAAAGCCATCAGGCTGGCATACGGTGAAGTATGATGTGATAAAGGATAGATATTTATATAATCGCTGTCATCTTATTGGCTATCAGCTTGCCGGCGAAAATGCCAATCCGAAGAATCTTATTACCGGTACGAGATACCTGAATGTGGAGGGCATGCTTCCGTTTGAGAATCTGGTAGCGGATTATGTAAACAATACAGGAAATCATGTGCTTTACAGAGTGACTCCGATGTTCTCGGGTAGCAATCTAGTTGCAAACGGCGTTCTCATAGAGGCAAAGTCGGTTGAGGATAACGGTGGCGGCATATTTTTTAATGTCTATTGCTATAATGTGCAGCCCGGAGTCGGAATAAACTATGAGAATGGTGACAGCTGGCTGGATGGCACCACTCCGCAGCAGAGCGCTCAGACGGATACACCGCAGAATGAAGGCTCGCAGAGCAGCGCTGGAAGCGGGGCAGGAGAATCCGGCTCTTCAGGCAGTACAACAGGAAGTGCATCATCAGGCTCAGACAGCTCAGCAGCAGAAAATAGCGCTGCAGATTCCTCAAACAGCGAGACTATGGTTCATATCACAGCAACCGGCAAGAAATATCACAGTGCGGGCTGTCGCACCTTGAAAAAGAGTGACACAGAGGTAACGCTTGATGAAGCAAAATCCATGGGCTTGTCACCGTGCGGAATTTGCAATCCGCCACAGTAGATGTGCATTAGCATTTGTAAGTCACGGCACCGCTAGGGCGCACGCATATGCATTTGATTGAGCGAATAGCGAAGCCGCTTAGATACTGTAGGATTATGCATATGAAGCACAGAAATGACTTGCCATGGAGGGCAAGTCAAGGAGAACCGCGCCACGGAAGGCGCGTTTCGACGGTTTCGTCAAGCATAGAAGCGTAAAAAGCATAATCCGTACAGTATCTTAGCGGCAAAGCGTAGCGAAAGCAAAGCATATGCGTGTGCTCTGGCGGTGCCGTGGCTTGCAGCCCGTATAATTGCCATAAACCCTTGACGATTGCAAAACCGAAAAGTATAATAGAATAGCTAATGAATTCAATATTTTAATATAGATGGAGGAAACCAAATGGCACTGAGCAAAAAGCCGGTCAACGGCATGAAGGATATACTACCTGCAGAGATGGAAATCCGTGATTATGTGACAAGTGTGATCAAGGATACATACAGAAGCTTCGGATTTACACCGATAGAGACACCATGCATGGAGAATATAGCAAATCTCACAAGCAAGCAGGGCGGAGAAAATGAGAAGCTGATCTTCAAGGTAATGAAGAGAGGCGAGAAGCTGAATCTGGAGACAGCAAAGGAAGAGTCGGATGTAGTAGACTTTGGAATGCGCTACGACCTTACAGTGCCACTTTCAAGATATTATTCAAACAATGCCAACAACCTGCCATCGCCGTTTAAGGCACTTCAGATGGGCAGTGTGTGGAGAGCAGACAGACCTCAGAGAGGCCGCTACAGACAGTTTACACAGTGTGATATAGATATACTCGGAGAGCCAAGCAATCTGGCAGAGATAGAGCTGATTACAGCAACCACTACCACAATCGGAAGACTCGGTTTCGAGAACTTTGAGATAAGAATCAACGAGAGAAGAATCCTAAAGGCAATGGCTGCTTACAGTGGTTTCGCTGAGGAGGATTACGACAGCGTATTTATCACACTCGATAAGATGGACAAGATAGGAGTGGAAGGCGTTGCAAGTGAGCTTGCACAGGATGGCTACCCACAGGAAAATATTGACAAATATCTTGATTTGTTCAAGCTTTTGGAGCAGACAAGGGATGTCACTGAGGGTGTAAATATACTTTCAGAAAAGCTCGGTGAATATTTAGACGAAGAAGTGGTTACAAATATGACAGAGATAGCTACTGCTGTCAATGCCACAAAGGGAGCAAAGTTTGAGCTCGTATTTGATCCTACACTTGTTCGTGGAATGAGCTACTACACAGGAACTATTTTTGAGATATCAATGCCTGAGCTTGGCGCAGCCTGTGGCGGTGGCGGACGATATGACAAGATGATTGGAAAGTTCACCGGAAATGATGTACCGGCCTGTGGTTTTTCAATCGGTTTTGAGAGAATTATCCTGCTTCTCATGGAGAGCGGCTTCAAGATTCCTGAGAGTCCAAAGAAGGTGGCTTATCTGGTTGAGAAGAAATATCCGGCAGACAAGCTTGTTGATGTCATGAACCAGGCAAAAGACGCAAGAGCAAACGGACAGCAGGTGCTTGTTGTGCGCATGAACAAGAACAAGAAATTCCAGAAGGAGCAGCTTATGAAAGAGGGCTACGAGGAGTTTGTTGAGTTCTTTAACAGATAGGAATCTGATAAGCAGCAGATTAGTTGTGTAGCAGCGGTATCAAACAGTTATTAGAATAAATATATAGTAGAAATATAAGGAGTATAAAATGGCAGAATCAATGCAGGGCTTACATAGAAGCCATAGATGTACAGAGGTATCAAATGCCAATATCGGTGAGAAGGTCACCGTCATGGGCTGGGTACAGAAGAGAAGAAATTTAGGAAGTCTCATTTTCGTAGATTTAAGAGACAGAAGCGGAATACTTCAGATAGTATTCGGTGAGGAAAATGTAGGTGCAGAGGGCTTTGAAAAGGCAGGCACCTTAAGAAGTGAGTTCGTCATTGCAGTTGAGGGAACTGTCCAGAAGAGAACAGCCGCTGTCAATGAGAACTTAAAGACAGGTGATATCGAGGTTATCGCTACATCAATCAGAGTGCTGTCAGAGGCACAGACACCTCCATTCCATATTGAGGAGAATTCAAAGACCAGCGAGGACATCAGACTTAAATACCGTTATCTGGACCTTCGCCGTCCTGATATCCAGAGAAATCTCATGCTCAGAAGCAATGTGCTTCGCGTGATGCGTGACTTTATGGCAAACGAGGGCTTTTTGGAGATAGAGACACCAATCCTTTGCAAGTCTACACCGGAGGGAGCCAGAGATTATCTCGTGCCAAGCCGTATACACCACGGACATTTTTATGCGCTTCCACAGTCACCACAGCTCTTTAAGCAGCTTCTGATGGCTTCAGGCTATGACAGATATTTCCAGATTGCACGATGCTTCCGTGACGAGGATCTGCGTGCAGACAGACAGCCTGAGTTTACACAGGCCGATATGGAGCTTTCATTCGTAGATATCGATGATGTAATCGAGGTAAATGAGAGACTGTTAAAGCACCTTTTTAAAGAGGTCATAAATGTGGATGTTGAGATTCCGTTTAAGCGTATGCCTTGGCAGGAGGCTATGGACAGATTTGGTTCTGACAAGCCTGATACACGCTTTGGTATGGAGCTTTGCGATGTTTCGGAAGTGGTAAAGGACTGTGGCTTTGGAGTATTCACGGGAGCTCTTGAAAACGGTGGCTCTGTCCGCGGTATCAATGTAGAGGGACAGGCAAAGATGCCTCGTAAGAAGATTGACAAGCTTGTAGAGCACGCAAAGGGCTGTGGAGCAAAGGGACTTGCTTATCTGTGCATCAATGAGGATGGCACATACAAGTCATCATTTGCCAAGTTTATGACAGAAGCTGAGCTTGATGCACTTGTTGCAAAGATGAACGGAAAGCCGGGAGATTTACTCCTTTTCGCAGCAGACAAGAATAAAATCGTATGGAATGTACTTGGAGCGCTTCGTCTCATGCTCGGAGCTGAGCTTGGCCTGATTGATGAGAACAAGTACAATTTCCTCTGGGTAACAGAGTTCCCACTCCTTGAGTGGTCTGATGAGGAAAACAGATTTATGGCAATGCATCATCCATTCACTATGCCTATGGAGGAGGATTGGGACAAGATAGACTCAGATCCGGGCGCAGTTCGTGCAAAGGCATATGATATCGTACTCAATGGTACAGAGCTCGGTGGAGGCTCAGTGCGTATCCATCAGGATGACATTCAGGAGAAGATGTTTGAGGTGCTTGGCTTCACAAAGGAGCGTGCACATGAGCAGTTTGGATTCCTGCTTGATGCATTCTCATATGGTGTACCGCCACACGCAGGACTTGCCTTCGGTGTTGACCGTATCTGCATGCATATGCTGCATACAGACAATATCAAGGAGGTTATTGCATTCCCTAAGGTAAAGGACGCTTCGGACCTCATGTCAGAGGCACCCGGAACTGTAGATCCAAAGCAGCTTGAGGAGCTTGGAATAGCTGTAGCTGCAGAGGAAGATGAGGAATAACACTATAATATGAATTTGAAAAAAAATATTTTCAATGCGATTACCATAATACTGCTCGCCGCACTTATTGCGGGGGCAGTATTGCTTAATAACAGGATAAAAAAGCTCGAGACACAGATGTCATACACCTCAGACAACACATCGGTGATACTTTCCGATGTGCAGACCATGCAGGATGATATCAAGTCCACTCTTGAGGAGGAGGCCAGCCTCATAACAGACTGGGATATTTCCTTAAAAAGTGCAGATTTTACCGATATGACATACACAGTCTCTGTCTCGGTGGTGCCAAAGGAGTACACAGAGGATACAAAAACCAGTGTATTTTTCGGTACAAACGAGATACCGCTCGAGCTCAACGGCATCAAGTATACGGGTGAGGCCACCCTTCCACTGTCTGAGGACTATGCAGGCAATGTGACATTTCTGTTTGTTGACGGAAATAAGAGAAGCACAGAGGTGCTCGATGAGTTTGAAGGTGTGACATCAGTGTTCAAAAATGTAGCATCTGGCATACTTGCCAATAAACCAACCTTTGACAATGGCAGCATAAAGCTTGGCACAGATGTAGATGTAGCGGTCATGGGAAATGATTACTTTGACTTTAACAGTGTGCAGCTCGTAGTTGCAAGCTCAGATACAGAGCTAAAGACATACGATATCCGACAGCTGTTGGCAGAAAACGGCACAGACAGTGCAGACTCTGCAGACACAGACTCCATCACATCCGCATTAAGCCGGAAGGATGATGCCAAAAAAGATGGCTCAAAGAATGACACGGAAAATGATACCTCTGATGCCTCAAAAGAGGACGACGGTAAGCTCCATAGCCTCGAAGGCACAGTCAAAATCGAAGACTTAATCCCTGTCACAGCCGCAAGCAATATCAAAATATATGTCAAAGCAGTATCGGCACAGGGCTACACCTTCACATATGACCTGTTCGATGGTATCGTAAATCAGGACATCACAGACTTTGAAACTACAGCCGACATATCCGGCGGCGACTACACAGTAACCGACCCGGCCGGCAGCAAATATGAACCGTAAATATGATATAAGCGTAATTATTTAAAATCAGTTTTTCTTGTGTTTTCAAGGCGGCTCAGAATATTTATAAACAATATATAACTATTAAATAAGCTCATTTCGCATAAGTGAAATGAGCTTTAAATTTTAAGAAGAAAAAAGTGCCGGACAAAATTTCACGCCAGTGAAATAAGTCCGGCACTGCCAGAATGCAAGGCAGCAAAGCGCCTCGCTCGTAAACCTGAATTAGCCGGAGAGTACACAGTGTGTTCCGAAGGAAAATGTGAACTGCCGCGGAGTTCCATAAAGTAAAAAAGAAAGAAAATGTAAATAAAACCATAATCTGCCCGGACAAACAACCGCGGCTGACTTCACATTTTTCTGAGGAATATACTGTGTGCTATGCCGGCAGCGTCACAACCTAAAAAGCGAGGCGCCCACCACACCTATCATATGATGAGCTGCGCCTCACCCTTCTTTTTTGCTGAGCGGCAGCGTAAATATAAACTCAGTTCCCACACCCTCCGTACTTATCACATTTATATTCTCACCATGTGCCTGCACGATTTCTTTAACTATTGACAGGCCAAGTCCCGTACCGCGCTTATCCTTTCCACGGGATAAATCACTCTTGTAGAAGCGCTCCCAGATCTTTGAAAGGCTGTCCTTTGGTATACCGATACCGTGATCCTTTACTGATATAAACACTTTTTCATTTCTGATACTCGTCTCAATCTTGATACTCGAATCATTATTTGAAAACTTCACAGCGTTGTCTATCAGGTTGTAAAGAATCTGCTGGATTTTGACCATATCACCGCGCACGAAAAGCTCTTTTCCGGTGAGCAGCAGGTCAAAGCTTAAGCCCTTTTCACTGCATTTACCTTCGAAGGTGAGGATTGTCGTGCGGATCATTGTATTGATGTCAAAATCAGCAATATCCAGGTGTATGCCGTGATGACCGAACTGGTTCAGATCAATAAGACTCTTGGTGAGCTTATTAAGCCTCTCTGTCTCAAAAAGGATGATGTTTAAGTATTTATCCTGCATCTCAACAGGAATGGTTCCGTCCAGCATAGCCTCCACGTAGCCCTTTATCGAGGTAAGAGGGGAGCGGAAGTCGTGTGACACGTTGGAAACAAACTTGCGCTGATCCTCCTCAAGAGTATCTAGCTCCGTTGCCATGTAGTTGAGTGTGTTTGCCAGATAGCCGATTTCGTCATTGGAATGTACATCAATCTGGGCAGTGAAATCGCCCTTTGCATACTTCTTTGCGGTCTTTGTGATTCGTGTGATTGGCTGGTAAATGGAGCGGCTCATCATGAAAAGCAGAACAAATGCAAAGGCAAAAATGAGCGCTACAGTGTAAAAGGAGATATTCATAAAACCGTTTACACCTGCCGTGATATGGCTCATTGTCTTATGAATGACTATGTAGCCGATATTCTGGTACGAGACATTTACCGGGGAAAATACGGACAGCATCTTATGCTTGAAGGAGCCGTAAAAATCTCCAATCATATAGTTGTTGCTGCCAAAATCGGTGACATCAAAGCCATTTATCACTACAGGCTTAGAACTGTCATTTTGGGTATCAATGCCTATTGTCGGATCATCTGAGTCCATGAGCAGCTCACCGTCAGGGCTGACCACCCATACCTTGGCATCCATATAGTCGGCTACGATTTTCATGTGATTCTGGAAATCGCTAAGCGACATGGATGAGCCAAAGTATTCGGCGGCGTAATCACCTGCAATGATGGATGCTTCCCTGTAGAGATTGGATGCCTCCTGCTTTTCAATATAGTCTGTGGTGAGATGCTGTGTAAAGGTGCATATAATGAAAAAAGCGATGACACCGTAAATCAGGTAGCTGATTAACAGCTTAGTGTAGATGGTATGTTTCATTATTTATTTTACCTCAAACTTGTATCCGATGCCCCAGACAGTTGCGATGCGCCAGGTTGGCTTGTCCTTGATTTTCTCGCGGAGACGCTTTACATGCACATCGACAGTGCGGGTGTCGCCGACATATTCATAGCCCCATATGTTGTCCAGAAGCTGCTCCCTTGTAAACACCTGATTTGGAGATGAGGCAAGAAAATATAAAAGCTCAAGCTCCTTTGGCGGCATATCAATCTGCTGTCCGTCATAAGTGACAGAGTAGTTGGACAGATTTACAATAAGCCCCGGGTACTCCACACACTTGATATCTACGGAAGCATAGGCCTCCGGCTTTGCAGGCTGGAAGCGTCTGAGCACGGCCTTGACTCTTGCCACAAGCTCCTTTGAGTCAAAGGGCTTGAGTATATAGTCGTCGGCGCCAAGCTCCAGGCCTAAAACCTTGTCAAATACCTCGCCCTTTGCGGAGAGCATGATAATCGGCACATCGGACTTTGCACGTATCTCACGGCATACCTGATAGCCGTCTATGCCCGGAAGCATGAGGTCCAAAAGAAGCATGTTTGGCTTGTAGTGCTCAAATGCGATAAGCGCCTGCTCACCGTCATTTACGATTTTGGTGTCATAGCATTCCTTGGTCAGATATAGAGATATAAGCTCTGCTATATTGTTGTCGTCGTCTACTATCAGTATTTTCTGTTTAACAGCCATTTCTAATCTCCTTCTTAAAAATTATTTATATTCCGTAAAAGTAAATTGTCGTTATTTAAAGGTTGCGATGGTTACTCCGGCATCGCCCTCACCAAACTCACCGAGATGGTATTCCGCAATAGTTTTTGTCCTCTTAAGGAGTCCATGCACAGCCTTTCGCAGAGCACCGGTGCCTTTTCCGTGGACAATGCGCACTGATGAAAGATGAGCGATATATGCGTCGTCTAAGTATTTATCTAAGAGAGCAAGCGCCTCATCCGTAGTCTTTCCTATCAGGTTGATTTCGGATGAAACTGACAGCGATTTGCTCATCTTTATCTTGCTTCCGCTGCCGCCGTACTTCTTGGCAGGAGAGACATCGTCGTTTAAGAGCACGAGGTCATTAATATTAACCAGCGAGCGCAGTATACCCATCTGCACATACAAATCGCCCTTGGCGTTTGGCAGAGTGTGGACAGTTCCCTTCAGATTGAGGGAGAGCACAAGCACAGAATCACCGATGCGCAGCTTCTTAGGCGCCTTGTGATTTGCCTTGGCAGTGTTTTTCTTGATGTCTGACAGCTTCTTTTCCTTGTCATTCATCTTGTCACGAAGGGCAGAGCGCTCCTTTTCCATCTGGCTCATAGGAGCCTGTCCCTGTCCGTATTTGTTGAAATTGCGGATGGTTTTGTCGGCAAGTTCCTTTGCATCCTGCAGTATCTTGTAGGCTTCCTCATTTGCCTCGCGTAAAATCTTGTCTTTGCTCTTGTCTATACGCTCGTTTTTCTCTTCGAGCTGTTTCTTGAGCTTTTCAATCTCGGCCTTGTAGCTGTTGATTTCAAGCTGTTCCTTTTCGATAGTTTGTCGCTGTGATTCGAGGCTTGCAATCAGATCCTCAAAATCAAGGTCGTTATCATTAATTCTGCTTTTTGCATCCTCGATGATGTTTTCGTCCAGACCAAGCTTTGATGAGATTGCAAATGCGTTACTCTTTCCAGGAATACCGATTAACAGGCGGTAGGTAGGGCTTAAAGTCTCCACATTGAACTCACAGCAGGCATTTTCCACACCGTCTGTGGAAAGCGCATATACCTTCAGCTCACTGTAGTGTGTGGTGGCCATGGTGATGGCACCATACTGGTGCAGCCTGTTTAAAATTGAGATGGCAAGTGCCGCACCCTCTGTCGGGTCGGTTCCCGAGCAGAGCTCATCAAACAGGCAAAGGCTTCTGTCGTCAGCTTTTTCAAGAATTTTTACGATATTGGTCATGTGAGACGAGAAGGTACTGAGACTTTGCTCAATACTCTGCTCATCGCCTATATCCGCAAAGACATCCTCAAAGATGGCGAGCTTTGACCTGTCAGCCGCAGGAATGTGAAGACCTGCCTGACCCATGAGAGTCAAAAGTCCGACAGTCTTTAGTGAAACCGTTTTACCGCCGGTATTTGGTCCGGTGATGATGAGCTGCTTATATTCCTCGCCAAGCCGTACATCTATAGGGACCACCTTTTTAGCATCCAAAAGCGGATGACGGCCCTTTCTGATATTGATATGCCCCTCGGTGTTGAACTCCGGTGCCACACCGTTGTATGATTTAGCCAGATTTGCCTTTGCAAAAATGAAGTCAAGCTCTGAAAGAATCTCGTAGTCCTGCTCCAAAGCAGCCGCATTCATGGCAACCTTGTCGCTGAGCGCTGCAAGGATTTTTTCAATCTCCTCCTGCTCCTTTATAAAAAGCTCCTTGAGCTCGTTATTCAAATTGACGACAGCCATCGGCTCTATAAAAAGGGTAGAGCCGGTAGATGACTGGTCGTGCATCATGCCGGGTACATTGCCCTTAGCCTCAGCCTTTACAGGCAGACAATATCTGCCGTCGCGCATGGTCACAACTGCATCCTGCAGATATGTCCTCGTTGTGCTGTTGTTCATGAGCTTGGTGAGCTGCGCATGGATTCTGTCGTTCATGCCGCGTATGCTCTTTCTTATCTTAAAAAGCTCAGGACTCGCATCATCGGCAATCTCTTCCTCAGATAAAATGCATCTCTTAATCTCATCGCAGAGCGCAGAAACCGGTTCAATCCCTGCAAACAGACCGGAAAGTGAATCCTGCTTCTCATTATCCATGGCGCTTCTGCCATAAGCCTTCACGCGCTTTGCAACCTCCAAAAGACTGCAGATGCGAAGAAGCTCGGTCGTATTCAGTGCACCACCGATATCAAGCCTCTTTAGGGAAGCATGTACATTGTGTATGCCAACGAAGGACACTCCGCTGTCCTTGTACAGGCGGCTTAGTGCATCGGCAGTTGTGGTCTGCAGATGTCTGATTTCGTATAAATCGGTGATAGGCTCAAGCGAAAGACACCTTTTCTTTGTCTCATCACATGCTGCGTAGCTGCTTAGCATGGTGAGGATTTTGTTATATTCCAATGTTTTGTAAACTTTTTTATTCATTTCTATATCCTTATATTTCGGTAGTTGAATATTAAATTCATATTTACTGTATAGCTTATCATATTATAGCTGAAAATCTTCAAAAAAACCATAATAAATATGTATTAAATGATAATTACAAGATGATAACATAAAGTTTAATACATAACGAACCAGTTTGTTAAACGAGCCAAAAAGTAAGGGCTTGCGACATGTACCCGCCGGACTGCTGCACTGCTCCCAACGGTGCTACGCTGCGTGACTAAGATTCTGTATGGATTATGCATTTACTTTTTCTATACATGACGAAACCGTCGCTACTCGCCTTCCATGGCTCGATAGCTCCTTGCCCCGGCATCCATGCCGTGGCATTTCTGTGTTATGAGCATAATCCTACAGTATCTAAGCCACTGCGCTATTCGCACCGGTGGGAGCAGTGCAGCAGTCCGGCGGGTACATGCCGCAAGCCCATACTCAAAGAAAAAATATGGTTGCAACGCAATATAATTCAGAATATAATGTAAGATAGTAACTAAAGACATCTAATCAGGGTGACAATATGGAGCAATTTATCAGAGAAAAGATAAAGGATAAACCGCTGAATAAAAAAAGACTTGCAAAAAAAGCTGGCACAGCAGCACTCTGCGGAGTGGTATTTGCAGTGGCTGCAAGCATTGTTTTTGCTATATTTCTGCCGGTTATCAACAGACAATCAAAAAAAGCTTCAGATGGAAAAAATAATAATGATGTGCAGACAGCCACACAGCAGTCAGGCATAGATGACAGCAGTGATGCATATAGTGAAAATGGTACACAAAGCACAGAGTCCGGCACTTCTTCGGAGCCGTCTTCGCAGACCTATCAGCCTACACTCGCAGATTATCAGGCAGTGCAGAACCAGCTCTACAGAGTGGGCACTTCGGCCACGAGATTTGTAGTAGGAGTCACGGGTGTGACAGATGCCACTGATATTTTCAACAATTCCTATGAGACCGAGGGTCAGGGAGTGGGAGTGATACTGAGGGACAATGGAAAGCAGCTAATCATTCTGACAGAGAAAAATGTAGTGGATAAGGCGGATAAGCTTAGTGTAACCTTTGTAAACGACATGATGGCTGATGCTGCGCTGGTCAAGTATGACAGCAATACAGGTATAGCAATCATTTCCGTGGATAAGTCGCTTCTGGACGACGCCACAATAAGGGCTATAGCGGTTGCGGAGCTTGGTAATTCAAATATTGTTTCAAGAGGAGCATCTGTCATTGCGCTTGAGGCAAACTATGCCATTCTCACAGGTCTTGTAACGTCAACAACCAACGAGCTGTCGGCGCAGGACAACAATTACTCGGTGCTCACCACAGATATCGCAAGCAACAAGTTGCAGAGCGGTATACTGATTAATACAGATGGTCAGGTCATAGGGCTTTCGCTGCAGGATTTCAATCCGGCGGAGGAAAACAATACGCTCACGGCTGTCAGCATAAGCGACCTGTCACCTGTCATTGAAAAGCTCGAGAGCGGCGCAGATGTGCCGTACATAGGCATCACCTGTACTACAGTTACAGAAAAAATAGCAAACAGATATAACATCCCAAAGGGTGTTTATATAAAGCAGGTTACCATGGATTCACCGGCATTTGTCTCGGGGCTTCAAAGCGGAGATGTGATAGTTGCGGTAAACAATACAGAGGTGTCGAATGTGTCCGCGTACAACACACAGCTTATGAAGCAAAAGCCTGAGGATACCTGCAATCTGAAAGTAAAGAGAAAAGGAAGCAACGGCTACACGGAGATTACCTGTCAGGTGAAAATCGGAGTGATGAATTAGCCGAAATTAGGAGGATATATGAAGTATATTTCAACTCTCCGCGAGGGAGAGAGAATCAATGAGATTTTTTTATGCAAGAGCAAGCAGACAGCCATGACCAAAAGCGGAAAGCCTTATGACAATGTTATCCTGCAGGATAAGACAGGCACGCTGGATGCCAAAATATGGGATGTGGGCTCAGTAGGCATTGAGGAATTTGATGCAATGGATTACATAGCTATAACCGGTGATATCACAAGCTTTCAGGGCAATTTGCAGTGTTCCATAAAGCGTGCGAGAAAGGTAAACGAGGGAGAATATGACCCTGCGGATTATCTGCCGGTCAGCGATAAGGATGTCGAGGTCATGTATAAGGAACTCATGGGCTTTATCGGCTCTGTAAAGAATCAGTACCTGTCACAGCTATTACATAGCTTTTTTGACAATAAGGAGTTTGAGCGCCGTTTCAAGTTCCATTCAGCCGCAAAGAGCGTGCATCACGGCTTTGTAGGAGGTCTTTTGGAGCATACACTCGGTGTGACGAAGAACTGTGATTATTTTGCAAAAATGTATCCGGTTTTAAACCGTGACCTGCTTCTTACGGCAGCTATTTTCCATGATATCGGAAAATTAAAGGAGCTTTCTACTTTCCCGGAAAATGACTATACAGACGCTGGTCAGCTCCTCGGACATATCATGATCGGTGCAGAGTGGGTAGGCGATGCAATTAAGAGCATCGACGGCTTCCCGGTAGTGCTCGCAAACGAGCTGAAGCACTGTATACTTGCCCACCACGGCGAGCTTGAGTTTGGCTCTCCGAAAAAGCCGGCACTTGTCGAGGCACTGGCACTTAGCTTTGCAGACAACATAGATGCCAAGATGGAGACCTTCAGGGAGCTGCTTGTAAATGTGCCTGAAAACGATACAAAGTGGCAGGGCTACAACAGATTTATGGAGACAAATTTCCGCAGAACAAGTGTGTAAAAAGCGGACAATATTAAATATAGCTATGGTGTGATTTTTGGTGTGAAAGCTTGCGCCGGATACAAACATTATAAAGAGTAATTATATATAAAATAAAGAAGAGAAAAGCATGAAAAAAAATGACATATTTGAACTTGAAATAACAGATATGGGAACAGATGGCGAGGGTATCGGACATTATGATGGCATGACCTTTTTCGTAAAGGATGCACTGATTGGTGACGTCATAACAGCCCGCGCAACAAAATTAAAGAAAAACTATGGCTACGCAAGAGTGGAAGAGATTAAGACCCCTTCCACTTTTCGCGTTGAGCCGCAATGTGAGCTGCACAAGAGGTGTGGCGGCTGCCAGATACAGGCGCTCTCCTATGAAAAGCAGCTTGAATTTAAAAATAATAAGGTGCGCAACAATCTCATGCGTATAGGTGGATTTTCCGAGGCAAAGCTGGACAGTAAAATGCAGCCGCCTGTTGGCGCAGACAATCCATACCGCTACCGCAACAAGGCACAGTTTCCGGTGGGATATGACAGGGATGGCAATATAGTGACAGGCTTTTATGCATCGCGAAGCCACAATATCATCCCGGTCGAGGACTGCAGGCTTGGGGTGCCGCAAAACAAAGAGATACTCGACATCATAAAGGAATGGATGAATGAGTGCGGCATCACACCGTATGACGAGAACACACACAAAGGGCTCGTGCGCCATGTGCTTATCAGATATGGTTTTACATCAAAGCAGATTATGGTGTGTCTTGTGATAAATGGGGACAGTCTTGAAGTAAAACGCCGAGCCGGGAATGCAGCAGATATACTGGGCGAAAGACTCTCAAAAATCGATGGAATGACTTCGATTTCTTACAATATCAACAAGGAAAACACAAATGTCATCCTCGGCAAAAAGACAGTCTGCATATGGGGCAGACCATATATTGAGGACACCATCCATCTGCTTTCTTACCCTGATTTCACACCACAGGGGACAGGCATCACATATCAGATTTCGCCACAGTCGTTCTATCAGGTAAACCCGAAGCAGACAGAAAAGCTCTACAGCACGGCACTTGCATTTGCAGGGCTCACAGGAAATGAAAATGTCTGGGATCTCTACTGCGGTATCGGTACCATATCGCTCTTTTTGTCACAGAAGGCAAAGCAGGTGTACGGAGTGGAAATAGTGCCTCAGGCAATCGAGGATGCCAAAAACAATGCGAAGCTCAATGGCATCACAAATGCACAGTTTTTCGTAGGAAAGGCTGAGGAGGTGTTGCCACAGTTTTATGAGAATGCAAAGAAAACTGAGAAAATCACTGATGATACAGCATCCACCGGACGTACAGATATGCTTCGCCCGGATGTGATAGTCGTTGACCCTCCAAGAAAGGGCTGTGATGAGAAGTGCCTGGACACAATGCTTGCGATGTCACCGGAGAGGATTGTATATGTGAGCTGTGATTCGGCAACATTGGCAAGGGATTTGAAGATACTCTGTGAAGAGAAGTATGAACTCATGAAGTGGCAGGCATTTGATCAGTTTTCTCATACGACGCATGTGGAAACAGTCTGCCTTCTGTCAAGAAAATCCCAATAAATCAAAGGTTTCTGCGATTTTGGAAGAAAAATAGATGTGTGTTTCTGTTTCCACAGAGTGATGATATAACCGGAGGTTACCCCAGGGGATAGGTTTTGGGGAATGAGAGATATACATTTTGGCGAAAGGATACTTTTTCGCAAAAGGATTGAATCTTTTGTATTTTAGGATTTGTTATAAGAACGTATGATAATGTCTGGAGGATGCGTTTTGGAAATTAAATATCAAATATTTGTAAGTTCAACGTATGAAGACTTAAAAGAAGAGAGAAAAGAAGTAACACAGGCAATTTTGGAATGTAATTGTTTCCCAGCAGGAATGGAATTGTTTCCAGCCTCTAATAAAAGTCAGTGGGAGATAATAAAAAGAGTAATTGATGAAAGTGATTTTTATCTGGTTATAATAGCAGGACGATATGGTTCAATAGGCGTAGATGATGCTGGTAATAAAGTAGGGTATACAGAAATGGAATTTGATTATGCTGTTAAAACTAATAAGCCTATATTAGCTTTAATATATGACGATATTGACAATTTACCAAGAAGTAAAACTGAGAGCAAAGGCACAAAACAATCCAAGTTATTGAAATTTAGAGAAAAGGCATGTTGTGGTAGGGTTATTCGAAAATGGAATAACAAAGATAATTTGAAAGCAGCAGTGCTTGCAGCAATTGTTGAACTAAAGCGAGATACGGATGCATCAGGGTGGGTTAGAGCAAATTTAAAAATGGATAAAACAGCATATACTATATTGGATGAACAGCGTAGAACATATGAAAAGCAATTACTTGATTTAAATGATATTATTGATAAAGAAAAAAAGACGATATATGAAAAAGAAGAAATTATTAAACAGCTTAACAATAAGCTGTCATGTTATGATGAACAAATCAAGAAAATTATAGAAGACAATAAAAGGTTGAAAACAAGGTGGAAAGAAAAAGAGAATTTTTGGGTCTTGCTGGCGCAAATTAATGCAAGGTATGAATATTTTATGCATGATCATAAAAATTTAGTAAATGATTTGCATAATGAATATGGTTATGAGTTATCTTGTGAGGAAATAAATTTTTTGAAGTATAATGATGATTCGTATGTATGGAAACAAGTAACTAGAAAGGCTTTTACTATCCAAGATGAATATGTGAAAATGTCGATAAAAGAAAGAAATCAATTCTTAGATACCATTGGAACATCATTAGAAGATTATATACCGAATAGAGATTGCTTGGCATATTCATATACGCAATTTGAATCATTATTTGCGTTATGTTTTTCTCTGATTTTTATGGCATCATCAAATAGAGAAGATGAGCTGTTGACAATAGTAGCACTAAAAGAGAATCAAATTATGGATGTTTGTAATGAATTTGTGAGTGAACTATGGGAAATAGAGTTAGCCTTGAGTGAGAATGATAGCTAATTACATTTTAGCGTTTTATAAGAAGAATAAAATATAGTCATACTTTAATCAGGGGATAAAACCGTTACCCCACTTTGAAAATCTATTGCATACTTTCGCTATGCAGTATAAAATCAAAGTTCAGGGGAATATTGAAACCGTCTGTCTGCTTTCAAGGAAACCTTGATTTTCTGCGGTTTGTGGGATATTAAGGAGCAAAAATGGATGTGTGTTTTGTAGCCTTATGAATGAATCATTTGAATATCGTAGCAGAGGGGTGTTTGAGACTCTGCTGAATAATAGGCTTTTGCTAAAAGGTATTACTTTTGCGAAAATGTATGATACCCTCCGGCAGAAGCCTTTTTATATAAAGATAACTTGACTTCTAAATCTTACTGATGTAATATTTGCATGGATGTAACAGGCGCTCAAAAGGAAAATTTTTTTGCATTGAAATCTTACATATGTAATAAAAGGAGGGTTGAGAAGATGGTTGTATTTAGAATGTTGATGTATAAATTGTTCGTGGATTAGGAAGTAAAAGTTAAAAGAAGTTACAGAAGAAAGGAAGATTTTGTGATAAAACTAAAACGATGTATGATAATGGGTATAACTGCTTGCTTGATTATAGGAAGTATGTCAGGATGCAGTTCAAAAGAGAATGGAAACAGCCAATCAAATCAAAAGGAACAGACAATACAGACTAATCAAACCGAAGAAGAAATAAGTGAAAACGAGGATGTGAAGAATGAAGAGGAACTGCAGCCGACAACAGTCACTGTAGATTATGCGGAAGCGTTTCAATCAATCCAAGGGTGTGCAGTTATTTTGAATTCAGAAAATAATACATATACTTTTTATAATGAAGACAAATGCAGAACGAGGGTATCTCCTAATTCTTCGTTCAAAGTAATCTCAGCCTTAATAGGAATTCATAATCAAGTGATAACGTCAGAGGATAGTAAAATGGAGTATGATGGAATGAATTACCCAGTTGATGCATGGAATGCCGATTTAAGATTGGAGGATGCATTTCGAAGTTCTTGCATTTGGTACTTTAGAAAAGTAATAGATGAGGTGGGACAAGAAACAATTCAAGAGGAATTAAACAAATTGGATTATGGAAATTGTGACATATCTGAATGGAGTGGAAGTGGTGTGAACTCTTTTCCAGAACTTAATGGTTTTTGGATTGAATCATCTTTGATGATTTCTCCAATAGAGCAGGTGGAAGTTTTGCATAAGATTATGGAAGGGGATACTATATATACAAAATCAGAGATAGAAATTCTAAAAAGCATTATGTTACTTGAGGCTAGTGATTCAAAAAAAATATATGGAAAAACAGGAACGGGAACAGACGGTACAGCATGGTTCATCGGTTTTGTCGAAAAAGAAAATACTAATATATATTTTGCTATATATTTAGATGATGATTCTTCGAATGAAATTAGTGGGATAAAAGCACAGGAAATAGCATTTAATATCCTAGAGGAGTAATCAAGAGAAGTTAAGATTTTACTATGTGTTGCTGGTATACTTATTGCAATGATAGCTGCACATTGGCTTTGCTTCGTTTATGAGACGGATTATAAAAAGACAGAAGGTAAAGGGGCAAAGTGTTTCATTTGACCCTTTACCTTTTTTCAATACCAGATATTCATGTCTGATAATATAGATAAAGCAATATCAGATGCTTTGCTTCCGGTAGCATTTTCAGTGGCTCCGATATTTAAGGCAAAGAAATATGTATTATCTGAAGTTTCGACATAGCCAATGAACCATCCGCTTATGTTCTCTCCATTAATATTTCCTGTTCCGGTTTTGCCGTATAGGTTACCGTTAGCAGTGGAAGAAAGTAATAAGGCATTCTTTACAGTCTGAATATTATCTGTATCAAAATTAAAGTCATTGATGTACAGTCGTTGGAGCATTTCGACCTGCTCAATAGGAGAAATTTTGAGGGAAGATTCTGCCCAAAAGGAAGAAACACCACCTGACAGGTCATGATTGCCATAATTAATATATGTATAGAAGTCTTCTAAAGTTTTTAATCCGGCAACTTGGTCTAATGATTGAAAGTACCAATTGACAGAGTTTTGAAATGCTGTAGTAAGGTTTTGATTGGCATTCCACTCTGCAATAGGGTATTCTTGCCCATTCCATGTCATTTCGCTTGAAGCCGAAGTTATATATCTGTTTTCCAAACCTAACAGGGCACTGTATATTTTATATGTCGAATCCGGTGAAATTCGTTTTTGTGCCATTACTTTGTTATAAATTTGCCAACTGTCGGTAGTTGCATCAAACAGGACAAAACAACCTTGATAATCGTTAAAATATGATGATAAATCAATATAAGAAATATTGCTGTTGTTTTTATTTATTTGATAGGTGTTTTCTATTTCTATTGCAGCATTGACAGAAAGCATGGGCATAAATGTTAACAAAAGGCAGGCGATCAGAAAATAGGAGCAAACGCCCTTTACTCTTTTTATAAATGTCGGCTTTTCATAAGAGGCAATGTTGATAATTCTCCGTTTCATCTGCTCCATGTTTCCACCAAGGCTGGCAGCAAACGGAAAAGGAGTAAGTGAAACCTTCTCTGCAAAGTTAATCAGCGTATTGCCATAATCCTCGTAAGCATCCTCTTCAAGCATCTTTAAAACAGAGGTGTCACAGGCAACCTCTCTGTCATTACGCATTTCTTTCAGAGCGTACCAAACAAGAGGATTGAACCAATATACAACTCCAGCAAGGTTCATCAAGAAACTTCCAATAGCATCATGGTGCTTGTAATGCTGCAGTTCATGTAACAGCATATACCGCATATCGGATTCGTTATAATCAGAGATCAGATGAATCGGAAGATAAATACACGGTTTCAAAAGTCCAACAATAATCGGAGATTTCAAAAATGCGGTACTGTAGACAGGAATATCTCTGTGAATCCCCATCTCTTCTAAGCAGTGATGATACAGTCTGCGGACTTCCTTGTTCTGAAGGGAAAGTGCAGATTTCTCCAAGTTGCGTAAACGGAGAGAGGATTTGATTACCAAAATAATCATTGCAAGAATACCTACAATCCATATCCCTAATAATATGTATCCGGCAATGGATGGAGCTTCGCTATTTATAGAAAGGGTAAAGTCATTCATCCAATTTATATTTCCGGTTGGATCGGCCCCAATGGTTTCTCCCATAGCGGTTGCAGTGCCGGAAGCAGGGGAGCTTCTTAAGCTACCAAGCCATGAGAAGATTTGTGGAAATCCGATGAGACGGAACGGTATAAAGGGAACTACCAACAAACCAAGCAGCAGGAACCACAGATTATACTGCATCCGGCTGGAAAGGTTGTTTTTGAATATCCGCTTGGCTATCAAAAGAATTCCGATGATACCGCTGA
>OCHA01001138.1_pt1 | contig 22274 bp, 23 predicted proteins | sample 1538591 | NCBI WGS metagenome assembly OCHA01 (sample SAMN04571710, study PRJEB22368) | human gut metagenome | biome: human gut; material: stool | host: Homo sapiens | place: Luxembourg | collected 2012-09-06 | reverse complement strand
CTAAAAAGGGACCATCGCACTTGCGATTAAAAATCGCTAGTGCGACAGCCCCTTTTTAGTATTTTTCAATTATAACTTTCCCCCAATTTTTCTTTACTCTTTAGTTTTAGCAATATACAAGGTATTTGCAAACATGCCGGTAACATAACTCCTTCTGCTATGCAAATAGCATATATTATATTATCTGTAAGTAAACATACACAATAGAGTCCCCCAAACACTAATGATATGGCAGCTGTAACTTTTTTGTACTTTACAATCTCCCCTTCATACAGCTTTCTGCTTTCTGAATCAATAGGGCTTAATATAATCAGGCTGGTTACAGCTAACACTACACAAATATTAAGTACAAAAATATATTTAATATTTGTAACCATGTAAACACACATAAATAACACACTGCATGAACAAAGGATGCATACCCAAACATGCTTAGCGTGGAATCCACCACTAAATTTTCTGACACACATAAATGGTATTATGATTATAATGCTTTCCAATACCCTGTCCATCATAATTCCAAATGTCAAAATTATTGCTAATGGCGCTATTAAAAAAATAAAGCTATATACTGCATACTCATATAGTTCCCGATCCATCTCATCTATTGCCCCGCAGCGTATTAACCATGTTGCCACATGCTTTGATAAGTATTTCATTATTTTTCACCTCTAAAGCGTTCTAACTCTTTTGGAGCCTTTGGCTGATAAATCAATGCACATGATGTAGAATTAGCATCAACTTTAAGCATTCTGTTAAGTGTTTTTTCAACAAGCTTTGCTGATGGCTTTACCATATTCTTTCTTTCCATATCTAATTCCCCCTTTCCTGATTTATGGAGTTATAATACATTATTATTTTCAAAAAATCGATACCCTAAGCACGAAAAGACATTTTTTACCACTTTTTGGTAGTTTTAAACTCTTTACAGGGTTTAGCACCCTACCAAAAAAGGTCGAATTTTGTCTTTTTATGCTTGTTATCTGTCCTTTATCATTTTTTTATAGTATAATGTTTTCAGTTTTATAATTTATGATAAAGGGGGGGTACCATGCGTATTTTAATATGTGATGATGACTTAGAAATTGCAGAACAATTAAATGATACATTAAATCTTTTTTTCCAAAATAATTCCCTAAAGCTTCCAGAAATTGTTATATATGATAACGGAGAGGACTTGCTGGCAGACTCAATGGATAAAGATATTGTTTTTCTCGATATTGAAATGCCGGGGCTTAACGGAATATACGTTGGAAATGAATTAAAAAACAAAAATCCCAACATAATTATTTTTATTGTAACTTCTTACTCGGAATATTTAGATGATGCCATGCGTTTTCACGTGTTCCGCTATCTTTCAAAACCTGTTGACCCTAACCGATTATTCAGAAACCTGAAAGATGCCATTGAGTTATACAATACAACTGTCACCAAAATTCCAATTGAAACAAAAAACGGAGTTTATACGGTACCCGCATCAGACATTGTATTTGCAGAAACTCACGGTCACAAAACCATTATTCATACACTAAAACAGGATTACGAGTCAATACATAGCATGAGACATTGGTTAGAAGTATTAAAAATGCCCTGCTTTTTTGCTTCCCATCGAAGCTTTATTGTAAATCTGAAGTATGTATCTAATTTTGACCATACTTTAATTCACTTGTGTAATGACCGCTTTAAGGCATATTTAACCCGAAGGAAATACACCGGATTTAAGGATGCATATTTACTATATTTAGAAAGTACGAGGTAACCACATTGGCTGTAACAGTTCTTTACATATTTGTATATATTATAGAAGCAATTATTTTAGGATGGTATTGCAATCACCTATTTAATCCTAAATATTCAAAGAAGGTGGAATGTCTCTTTATTGCTATGGGATATGCCTGTCTTTTCTTAATTTCCCTTGCAATGATTTTCTATATTAATATTGCATTATTCGTACTTATAAACTTTATTTTAATTTTCTTCCTTTATGATGCTAAATGGCACTCTGCATTATTTAATGCCTTAACACTGACCTGTATTATGACTCTTAGTGAGGTAGTTATTTTACAGTTAAAATCCCTTATCAGCATAGACTTTCTCTACTCTGATTCCCATATAGTGTATTTGTGTGTTGTTGCCCTTTTATGTAAAATAACATACTTTATTATGCTCAGACTTATAGTTATATTTATGCACGGCTCAAAAGAAAGAAATGACTCATTTAGTATCCCCACTGCATTACTTAACGTCATTCCTCTTATTTCGCTTTATATAATATCAACCTTAGTTGCCATTATTCTTAGTAAAAATATGCCTGAGCATTTTAAATATATGCTGTTTTCCTGTACGTTTCTTCTATTAGGAATTAATATTTTAATCTTTTATATTTATCACTATACAATTGACAAAAGCAGTGAATCCACCCAGCTTCAAATTCAGCTACAAAAAGAATATGATATGACAGAATATTATAAATCATTATTTAATCAAAATGAAAATCAACAAATTCTGATTCACGATATAAAAAATCATTTACAGACAATAAACCGCCTTAACGATGAGAATAATAGAGAAAAAATAAGCCGATACCTTGAAAGTCTGTTAAATTCATCAGACCTTAAAGACTCGGTTCATGTGTCAGATAATGAAGTTCTTAACTCCATATTATGTCATTATATGAAAATCTGTCGCGATAAGCATATTTCTTTTAAAGTTGATATAAGGAAAAAATTATTACAAAATTTAAAATATGAAGAATTAACTTCTCTCTTTTGTAACCTTTTAGATAATGCCGTAGAGGCATGCAGTGACATACCGGATTCGTATATAGAGATGAGCGTAAGCTTTGAGCCAAACTCATCTCTCACTGTAATCAACATTATTAACACATGTAGGGTTGTTCCTACTTTTGATAAAAACGGGCGACCTGTTACCACCAAGAAGGGGGCTAAAAATCACGGTTTTGGTGTCAAAAGCATTAACCGTGTAATAGACCGTTACAATGGAAATATTAAAATGTATTTCGACGAAAGTAAAATGGCTTTCCACACCATTATTACCATAAAAGAATCCTAACCTTTTAATTTCTTGAACACTTTTCTGCGTCGATTGCCAATACAAACATCAAAACATATAGTGCATCCTGTGGATTTACAATATCAAGTACATATGTATCGGATAATTTAAATAGTTCTTTAGAAACGGTTGCCACAGTGCCTCCGTTTCTATCGGTTATTGTGTAATCCCATTCCATGTAGTTTCCTTCCACATGCCAACCGTTAAAATCAATATCATACTTTGGTTTGAAAAGTGTCATTTCTTTACTTATACTTCCAATCTTGTTTTCCCCTTCATATATATCAAAAATCGGAAGCCACGTTAAAACCCGCTCCTTTAATGTTCCTATTTCATTATTTGCTGCATCATAAATTTTCAGACGGTGTCCAAAAGATATTTGTCCCTTTACGATATAAACTGTATTTCCCTTTTCATCATATATGTCATAGGAATCAATCCACGAAAAAATTCTCTGTTTAAACAATAATTTCATTTTTTTCTCCATTTTCTATATTTTTCAACCTACTGATTATAACATATTTTTACAATATTTTATACTTATCCTATCCTTGATATTTTTTTCACATTGTATTGATGTTTCTTTTGATTTTCTCCGGGCAAATTTATTGTGTTTTTCTCTTCTATATGTTATGCTCATTAAATACGTTGCAAATAATTATAAGAGGTAAAATTATATGAAAGAACATAATGAAAAAAGAAGTTCCTTCTCCGGCAGACTGGGTTTTGTATTGTCGGCAGCCGGGGCTTCCGTAGGACTGGGAAATATTTGGAGATTCCCATATTTAGCGGCAAAATATGGTGGTGGAATCTTCCTTTTAATTTATATTATTCTGGCTCTTACCTTTGGTTACACAATGATTGTTGCTGAAACATCTATTGGACGAATGACTAAAAAAAGTCCTGTAGGTGCTTTTAAATTTTTCAGCAAATCCCCTTTTTCAAAATTTGGAGGATGGATTAATGCTATTATCCCTATATTGATTGTTCCCTACTATTCAGTTATCGGTGGCTGGGTAATTAAATATCTGGCTGAATATATTGTAGGTGACAGCAAACTTTTAGCGGGAGACAGTTATTTTACGGATTTTATTTCCGGTGGATTTTCAGCTGAAATATGCTTTATTATATTTACATTGCTGACACTGATTGTTATATATGCCGGGGTTAGAAATGGCATTGAACGTGTTTCAAAATTTATGATGCCTATATTAATTGTTTTATCAATTATAATTGCCGTTTACTCTGTAACCCGTCCCGGTGCATTAGCAGGAGTGAAGTATTTCCTTGTTCCAAACTTTAAGAACTTTTCATGGATGACCGTTGTTGCTGCAATGGGACAGATGTTTTATTCTTTATCAATTGCCATGGGTATCTTAATTACATTTGGTTCATACATGAAAAGGGATGTTTCAATTGAAAACTCTACCAGAAATGTAGAATTTTTTGACACAGCTATAGCAATTATGGCAGGTCTTATGATTATTCCTGCGGTGTTTGCGTTTTCAGGCGGTGACCCGGATGCCCTACAGTCAGGGCCGTCACTTATGTTTATAACACTTCCAAAAATGTTTGACAGTATGGGGTTAAGCACCGTTGTAGGAATACTGTTTTTTACCTTAGTGCTGTTTGCCGCTCTGACAAGCTCCATTGCTTTAACGGAAAGTGCCGTTTCTACTTTTGAAGATGAATTTGGCTGGCACAGAAAAAAATCAACTGTTATACTTGGCTTCATTATGATTGCTCTTGGAAGCCTTTCATGTTTCGGTTATGGTCCACTATCATGGGTTAAAATTGTCGGAATGCAGTTTTTGGATTTCTTTGACTTTTTAACTAACTCTGTGATGATGCCTATTGCTGCATTTGCTACATGTATTCTTGTATCAAAGGTTATTGGATTAAAAACCGTAGAAGCCGAAGTTCTTCGTGGCGAAAGCACTTTCAGACGTAGAAAAATATTTAATTTTATGATTAAATATCTTTGCCCGATATTTGCAGTAATTATACTTTTAAGTTCCATTGCCAACGCATTTGGATGGATAAAAATTTAGAGATACGTAAAAACGATGCTACTTTGATTCCATTTAAATCAAAGTAGCATCGTTTTACTTACTTTGCTAATTTTACTTTATTTTCAAAGTTCTTAAATACCCCTTTTGCTCTGGTGTTATTCTATAACTTTCTATTGATTTTTGTATTGCCTTATTGTGTGTCCATACATCTAAACGCTTTTCTTTAATGAAGGGAATTATGCTGTCATATTGCTTTGCCAGAGCCGTGGCAAAATACCAGGCCCTCATCATATTGACGTAATATTCATTAGATGAAACCTCAGCTACTTTTTGTGGATACTCCAACTTAAATTCATCTTCTAAATAATGTTTCATAAGCATGCTTATACCAAATCTTATAGTGTATGTATTATCTGAATCTATAAATTCATATACTTCTTTAATGAATATATCCAAATGCTTCTTAGCTACTTTTGCCCCAAACATATCACAAGTTGCCCAATTATCTATAAATGGTAGAAATTGCTTCACTTTTTCAATATATCCCTCATAGTCCTTCATTTGTTCTAATAAAAGTCCATGAAGATTATTTTCCTCATAATATTTATGTGGCAAAATCTTCAAAAACTCCTTGGATTCTCCTGTTTTTCCAAACTCTTTGGCAAATTTTCTAAGAGCAGGAATCCGAACTCCAATAATCTTTTCCTTATCCATTGTTGGAATCAGTTTGGCATGGAAATCACGATATTTTAAGTCCTGCATTTCAAAAAGTTTGTTTTGCACTTTGTCTATGACTGTTTTTTTATTCATAAATAAAATCCTTTCATTTTCATAAACAGAAATCTACTACCTTTAGGTTGTGAGTAGTTGACATTGTTAAGTCCCTTGTCTAATATTACAAATCCTTTCTGTATTTCTTTATGTATTCAAATAATTGTATATTAGTTTTTGAGTTTTTTTCTTCCGCCTCTATATATTCCGGAAAGGGCAATCCCACCTGACATTCACCACATATGTCAATTCCCAGTATTTTTTTATCCTTAAGGAAAAATTCTAACAGATGATCCAGCATTCCAAGGGGCATATGCCCCTGACTCCAATTAGTTTCGATGTAGCGCCTATCCAAAATATCCTTATCTATGGAAATGTAAAATGGCACATCTGTTATAATATCTTCAAGCTTTTCCTTTCCGGTTCCGTTTCGCAATTCTTCTACAGAAAAAGTCACCAGTTTTTCCTTATTTGTAACATCAATTTGACTAATATCTTCATTAGTGGCACCTACTAAAATCAGCTGAACCAGATTTTTATTTTCCATAATAACCTGTGCTGCCCAGTCGCCACAACTGGTCATGCCTTCTATTAGCGGCTTTTGCATATCCGTATGATGGTCGTACAAAACCAATGAAAACTTAGAATCTATCCTATCTGTCAGTATTTTTGTCACATAATGATAATTACCTGAATCAATAAAATGGATTCCACAAATTCCATATTTTTCGGTTCTTTTTTTAATCTCCTCCCGTGCCAAACCAGAGCAATATAAATCACAGCCTGCTATGTCTGAGCAGTCAATCCAGTTAATATCATCAATTTTTTCTATATCTTCATCTTTATAAACATGTGTAAAATCCAAAATGTAATTTTGACTTTTTATCATTCTTACATCTCCTCTTGTAATACAATATTGCCCCTCGTTTCAATGATTGGCTAATTGTCGCTGTATTTAAAACAAATCCAACATATTATCTAAATATATTTTTTCTCTTACATGAATCTGATATTCAGGTTTTGTCATGTAATATAGTAAAAATTCAAGAATTAGTGCACTTCCAAGACTTCGCCCTTCAATTTTAAAATTTGAAAATCCCATTGGCATATAGACATTTTTTATATCATCAATTCCAATAAATCCCGGATTCTCCATTGCTTTAGAAAAACGGTATCCATATTTTGCTTCAGGAGATTTGCAGTAATGCTCATAACCGGATTCTCCTAAATTCTTCCTGCTAACAGCTTCGTAACAACTTTTCCTGTCTTTGCAATCAAACCAACAACATTCATTGCAAAGAAATTCCACCTTATCCTTCTGTTTTTCTGACAGTAAATCAAATCTGTCAATTGCCTTATTTAAGCGGAAATCAGGCACAACATAAAGAAAATCCTCTCTATTTACTTCCCTTAAAAATTCGTCAAAATCCATCAACACCTTGGTGGTGGACGAAACAAAATAGAAATTGGGGTATTTTTCCTGTATGTAATGTAGTAATAAATCTGAGTGAACTATAACACCATTTGGAACTTGTTCCCCCTTCTCAAATTGAGCACAAAGCTTATTGCACCTGTAATCCGAAAGATGTTTTTCCTGAAGTAATGAATTGCTAAAAGTCAAACGTGCCGATATTCCATATTCCTGGGTTAACCTCAATACTTCTCCCGGATTTGCATCTCCGAATCCTGCCCGTCCTCCACCCCAAAGGCAATCTGCCGGTGCACCGTATATTGAGCCTATGTCACACCAATCATAAAAATATTCTCTATGTTCCTGAAATAGCGGTAAAAATACTCGATATAGTTCATAAAATTCAAACAATCCCGGCAGGTGATAATATGCTATGTCCTTTTTTGTACCCACATTTCTACCTCTTTTACTTTTTTAAACTTACCCAAACTATAAAATCACCAATTGTACTTCTCTTATTTAATCATCAAAATTTATTAGTTCCATTTCATTGTCCATTTTTACAAAACCGTACTTTTTATATAATAGCCTCCCCATGTCTGTTGCTTCAAGCAAAATGTCCTGTATTCCCCTAGACTTTGCTTCCTTAACAAGTAGATCAAGTGTTTTTTTTGCAATACCCTTTCTTCTATATTCAGGTTTCGTGTACATATTCATTATATATGCCTTTCTCCCACCTTGATTATGATAGGTTGGCATTACTCTATAATAACTAACTCCTCCCGTTCCAACTAAAATTTCGCCATCAAACACCAGATATGCTGTATGTGAACCATCTTTTAATGCTTCCCTATAGTATTCGTATGACTTTTCTTTAACATTTTCCATGTTAGTATTTTCAGGCAATTTATTAGCTGCTATTAATACCTGAACACGTGATTTAGTTAAAATTTCAATATCCTTTATTGTAGCCTTTTTATATACTAATTCCATATTTTCATTTCCTATCTCATAAATTACCAAGTAACCGTGACATTATCATCAATAAAACTACTATAATAACAATGAATATTCCCACCGCCAGCCTTGTATATCCTCTATTTTTATTAGTGGTTTTCCTGTTATTTATGTATGGATTTGGTTTTATTTCACTTTGCTTAACTGTACGTTTTTAATTTAACCTTGAAGTCCATTTGATTGTCTAATCATATCTTCAACAACAATATCGTAGATTTCTCCTACCTGATTACAATACTCCAAAATTTTCCATGGTTCATTTGTATGAAAATGTATTTTCACCAAATCTTCATCCCCGGCAGCAATCAGACTATTTCCTTCAAAATGCTCTGTTATGTAATCCGCAATTTCATCCTCGTCTAAATCCTCATCACGTCTGTCAATTAATAATTGTGTGTCATAACGATATGCAAACTGATCATCCTCTGCATCTATTGAATTAATTCCCATCTTTTTAACCTCCATAAGCTTTATATAATTTTAAATAATGAAACTATTGTTTTGCCAACACCATCTGCCTTTTAATATACCATAACATTAGGTTAATCGCCATTTTTTTATAGTATTATAATTTTTTCCGTACAAAAATGCCACCAGGATTTTAATCTTAGTGGCATTTTGCATTTTATTTAATTTACTTAATTTTCCACTCTGCCGAAGCTGTCTGCAAGTTTACAAGCTTTGCGTAAAGTCCGTTATTTTTCATTATTTTCCAATGTAGTTTTCAATATATTTTAATTGAATACTTGTCCATATTTCTTCTCTTTGCTCAGACGGATAATGCTTTTCAACTTTTCAATAAGTGTAATATCCGCAGGCAGCCACTGAACATCATCTAACTTTTCTCTTGTTAGCCACCTTGCATCCTCATGTTCTTTAAGCACAAGTTTTCCTGATATAATCTCACTCCAAAAGCAATCCATTGAAAGATGAAGTGTTCCATTTATATATGCCACTTCCAACCCCTGCTTAACGTTCTTAACTAATTCTTCTCTCACCAATTTTTCCCCTTGTCTTAATCTGTTATCATAATCTCCATCTTAATCAAGACCTACATTCCTTTCAACCTCCAAAGGCCACTCATCACCTTCATCTAAATTATTATCCCTCAACCACTGGTCTTCCACCGATAGAATAACTTTTTCATCATTATTGTTAGTTATGGTAACTGATACCTTCGGCTTTTGATTACCGATTCTTTCCTCACATCCATATTCACCATCAAATATATGTTTTATCTTCCACATAATTTTCTAACTCTCCATTTAATCATTATTTAAATTTAAACCGGTCCCTGTTACATTTGAAATAATAATATCACGTTTTCCCCCAATATACTATATGACAATCTTTAACCCTCTCTCCTATTTTTCCGGATTTAACGGACCATAGAAGCAAGATGATGTTGCCAATGCCGCATCTTCCTCCTGTGTAAGCTGATGCATTCTCAAGCCTGACTGACTTGAAATAGTCACCCCACAACCACCTTTGGCAATTACCTTTCCAACTTCCTCTAATAACACTGCCGTGCCATACAAATCCACCTTTAAAATTGCCTCTATTGGTGTCTGACTTGGTGAAACTCCTGCACCGTTTACAAGCATCTTTATTTCACCATTCCTATCACATAATTCTCTTAATATTCTTCCTACGTCTTCTCTTATCTGATTATAAATAATTTTTCTTCTAAACTTTGGTGCAAACACTATATGGTACTTACATTCCCATCTAGTATGTGCTAAACTGTTTTTGTCCATTTGGATACCTCCTTTGATTTTTTATATGGTTGGCGAACCTATACTTATTATATCAAAGGAGGTTTTTACTTGAAGCTAAAGCTCACTGGGAACACCCCTGCATAGCAGGGGGGTTATTGGTTTTAAACCAAAAATACCACCTGTCAACTAATTGTGTTGAAAGGTGGCATCCTCTAAATTACTATTTAACTTTTATTATTATTGTAACTTTCTTCTGCTTGTAGTTCTTAGTTGCCTTTAAAGTTACTGTTAATTTAACTTTTCCCTTTTTAAGGGCTACTAACTTACCTTTCTTGATTTTTGCAATCTTCTTGTTAGATACTTTGTATGTAACTTTTCCATGACCTTTGTTAGCTGTTATTTTAATTTTAGCCTTTGCACCAACCTTCATTTTCTTCTTAGGTAATTTAATTTTTAAACTCTGGTTAGCCTTTGCTATTGTAAACTTAGTTGTTAAGCTTCCTGTGTAGTTGCCCTTAAAAGTAACTTTCACATCATATGTTCCTGCATCTTTTCTGCCATTAGCATATGAAATATCATAATTAGCAGAATCAACTGTTTTGCCATCTGCACTTGTAACAGTAACTGTTGGTGTCTTAACCTTGCCATCATAAACAAAATTGCTATTATTTAAAACTACCTTTATTGGATGTGAAATAATCTGTGCAGCTTTTACATCTCCACAACGGCTACATTTATCAATTATCTTTCCATCCTTAGATGTGCTAGCTTTTTCAATTGTGCTGTCATACTTATGGTCCCCGGCTTTTTTTACAACAATATGACAAACTGCTTTTTTGCCATTTTTAGTTGTTACTGTAATATCACATTCGCCTTCTTTTAAAGCTTCAATATTCATAACATTACCTACATATCCAAGTGATACAATGCTAGTGTCTGAAACTTTCCAATCAACACTTGTAAATGTAGCATTATCAGGATTTATAGTGTACTTAACAGCTTTCTTTACACCTTCTTCAATTTCAATGTAATTAGAATCTAAATTAATGCTGTCTATATCAACGAGTTCCTCATTTTCTACTTTAATACTATATTCTGTTTCTTTATCAGAAGTGTTATTAAGATTAATGTAATATGTTCCTTTTTTAAGATAAATCTTGTAAGTAACATAATCTACTTTAGGTTCATTATTTTCATTGTATGTTACTTTTGATTTTTTAATACTATTAGTAGATATATTATTTAAATCATTATCATATATTGAAAATTCTTTTACATCTTCTGATACTTTTGTATCTGTGAAGTTATATACCTTATCTTCTGTGGCAACAAATTTGTATGTTGTGTCACTTGAAGCACTTAACTTTCCTTCTGCGCTTTCACCTAAATTTTTTGCGTTCTCAATATTAAGATTATTAATAACTATTTTGTAATCAACTCCACTATCTAGCGTGTAATTTGAAAATCGCAAATAGTATGTCTTTCCTGCTTCTAATTTTACTGTTGTATAAATTGAACCGGTAAGCTTAATGTCATTTATTTCTCTTTGTCCTTCAACTTCTGAAAGATCTTCATTTAAAAATCTTAGTAAAGCACTATATTCTTTTTCTTTATTGAAACCAGTTACCTTATATACATAATTTGTAGTTGTTGGAACTGTTACTTTGTAAAGTCTGTTACTTGGATACCAAGCTTTTCCATCAAATCTTTTCGTTCCTTTTCCTATTGTACCTGAACAAGGTGTTTCAAGAGTATTTACACCAGTCCATAAATTATCATAGAAACCAATCTGTACACTATTTTCACCTGCTGCAATAGGCACATAAATTGTATATTCCTTTCCTGCTTCTAATACTGGTGTTACCAATCTAATTTTGCCATCTACATCATACATCATATTTTTCCATGTTTCATCAGTTCTTCCAATTTGTGGAACTCTATCACCATTGTCAGAAACTGTAAAAAGATATGACTGTGTTTTTTCAGGTATAAAATGATAATAGAAATAATCTCCTATTTCATTCCAATTTAACGTTTTTTCACTATTTAATTTTATGCTTAAATTTGTTCTCGATAATGTATACTCATATGCATTGTCAACTGAAAAGTTTGCCAAAACAAGATAATAAGTTTTTCCTGCTTCTAAGTTGGCAAATGCACATGCATCACTACTGCCACCCCAGTTAGGTACACTGTCCTGATTACTATGCCAATATCCATCTTCATCATAAATATCCACATCAAAATCATAGTCGTCATCTGCAATACCTGTAGGGTTTAATCCTGATACTCTGTATTCGTATGCTCCATCTTCCGGAACTGTTATTTTATAAATTTTAGCGCGTGAATAATCTGTTCCATCCTCAGTATATCCTTTTTTCATTATGCCTGTTGCAGCATTGTCAATTTCTTCTGCTCCATGCCAGATATCATCATAGAAGCCAAACTGAATTTCTGTTTCACCTTCACGTGATGTAAAATAAATATCATATTTTGTTCCTGCTTCTAACACAGGTGTCTGAAGATACATCTTTCCATCTACTGTTGAATAATAACTAAACCAACTTAACTTGTCATCTCCCTGATATAAACCTGGTAATCTGTCGTCATTATCTGTTAACACAAATAAATATCTCTTGTTTTCTGTTGGTGTGAAATAGTAATCAACTTCATCACCATTCTTTTCCCAATTAATTGTAACTTCTTTGTTAAGTTCAATGTCTTCCTGTGTGCCAGTTAATTCCGCCTGTGTTGCTATGTCTGCCCAAACAGGTGCATTCCATACAACTGCCATTGCGGCAATAACAAAACACACAGTTAAAATCTGTTTGATTTTGTTTCTCATATTCTCCATCCTTTCTTCTTTCGTTTTTTAATAACACCTTTGCCTATTTTACCACTTTTTTTCTAAATATTCATTGAAAAAATTTATTTTCTAATGAATATTTATTTTCTAAAAAAACAACTTTTACTCTTTTTTACCAGTATAGTGCTAGCATATAAATAGTACAAAACAAAATGAGATATTCCCCTGAAAATATTATATAATACCAAGAGGAGGTACTCATTATGCCAAGAAAACAACATACCAAGCAATTCAAACTGGATGCCATTAATTATCGCAAGGAGCATCCTGATCTCACACAACTTCAATGTGCCAGGAACCTGGGCATCGGCATTAGCACCCTTGCCAGATGGGAGTCACAATACCGTAACAATGACGGCTTTGTGTACCTTAACTGTGTAATGGATCTGTTTGCCAGAAAGATAATTGCATGGACTCTTGCCGACACAATGGAAGTTTCCACTGTAATAAAAACAATTGAAAAAGCCAAGGCAATGCGTAACACTGATTTACCATTAATAATACATACCGACCGTGGAAGCCAGTATGTGTCTCAGGCATGGCGTGAAGCCACCAAAAACATGCAACGCAGTTATTCACATAAAGGTTATCCTTATGACAATGCCTGTTTCTTCTTTCAATTCCCTAATTGCTGCTACCAATCCGTTTTCGCCTTGCAAAGCAGAGCCTCCAGCTGAAACTTTCCATTCACCACCATGATGTTTGCGTAAATCACGTTGCATTAACAAATATAATCTATATATACTCAATTGGCAAAGCTATCAGGTTTTCTCTTAAATATGTTTTTTTATCTATCAGACAAAGAATAATTCCCATACCTCTTTTTTTATCAGGTATCTTGTCAAGGACCTGATTTGTGGCTCCCATAATAGCCTTTGGATTACCTGACATTTTTATTTCAACAGGATATAATACTCCATTCTCTTCGATAATTAAATCTATTTCATTTTCTCCTGTTTTTCTTTTGTCCTTACCTCTATAGTAATAAATATTGAAACGATAATCTTTACCTTCATTAGAATACGTTTTTAAGATTTCAGAAATAACAAATGTTTCAAACATATTTCCGGCTACTGCCGAATTCTTTAGTGCATCAGCTGTCAACCATCTTGTCAGGTAACAGGCAAGTCCTGTGTCCCTAAAATATATTTTTGGTGTTTTTATAGCTCTGTTTAATGCACTTGCACTATATGGCTGTAACAAATAAACTATCCCTGTTCTTTCTAAAATTGATATCCATTTTTTTACAGTCATTTCACTTATACCTATATCACTTGCAATATTTGCATAATTAAGTAGCTCACCTGTTCGGGCTGCAACAGCCGTTAAAAATTTTGTGAATATAATACTATCAGTAGCTATCAGCTCGTTTATGTCTCTTTCTAGATATGTTGACACATAAGATGAATAAAATTCCTGCCAATCTCGATCTATATCGTATAATTCAGGATATGAACCCTTATGAATAATTTCCCATACGTTATCATATTTCTTTAATTCTGTTTCACGCCCTTTCAAATAATCCTCTGTAGGCACAAAATGTTTATTAAATTTTATCTTTTTAATTTCACGCATGGACAAACCTGAAAGTTCAAAAATTGATACTCTGCCAGCCAGTGATTCGCTAATTCCCTTCATAAATTCTAATTTTTGAGAACCCGACAATATGAATTGCCCTCTTTCATCAGATTCATCTACTATTTGTTTAATCTCTTCCAGAATTGCTCCCTCTTTCTGTACTTCATCAATAAAGAGAGGACATGGGTTATTCAAAAAGAATAATTTAGGTTCTTCTTTAGCTTGTATTCTAGTTAATCTATCGTCAAAATTAGTTCTATTGTATTCTGAAAATTCATGTTTAATTAATGTTGATTTTCCAACCTGTCTTGCACCAACGACTAAAGTACATTTACTTTTTTGTACTCTATCTTTAAGAATTGGTGAAATATTTCTTTCAATATATGACATTTTGATCCTCCATATAAACAATATTTAAGATTATTATAAACATTCTTCAAATAATATTCAAGCGACTAATCCATAATCAGAATATGGATTAGTCGCTTTTGTAATAATAATGTATTCCTGATGGTATTCTCTGTAACCATTATCAGCTCTTTCAGGTGTAAGTAATCCCTGACTTTCATAAAATCTAATATTTTTGCTTGTTATTCCAACTAGTTCTTCAACCTGTTTAATCTTCACCGGATAGCCTCCATCTTCTTGTTTTTAATAACCCGATTCACTTATAACTGTATCGATACGCCTTATTTATACAGCTTCCATAAGATGGAAGGTCAATACTTTTTTTAATTCTAATAATATTATTATATACCATACATTACAACATACAAAGAAAAAAGAGCCGGGCTCCCCAACTCTTTTCTCAACAAATTATAATTTTTATCCTTTTACTGCTCCAACTACAAGACTCTCCTGTACCTGTTTGCTTAAAAAGAAATAAATAATGATAGTAGGTAATGTTGCTATAACCATACCTGCTCCTATTAATCCCCATTCTGTTGAATACTGACCTGCAAGTGACATTATTCCTACTGGAAGTGTTCTATACTGGTCACTGTCAACAAAAGTATTGGCTAACATTAATTCATTCCATGTTCCAAGAAGTGTAAATATTGAAGCTGTGGCAATAGCCGGCTTAACCATTGGGAATATTATTTGAATAAAACATTTAAATATTCCACAGCCGTCAATATATGCGGCTTCTTCCATTTCTCTTGGTATTCCTCTATAGAAACCAACTAATATCATGATACTCATTGGCAGAGCTCCTGCTATATATGGAATCATTAGTCCAAGATAACCTCCCTTTAACCCAAGGGTGTCAAGAATCTGGAATAATGGAAGTAATGCTGCCTGCGCAGGTATCATTATTCCTATCATAAATAATCCATAAACAGCATTCTTTAGTTTCCATGTCATTCTGGCAATGGCGTATGCTGCCATTGAAGATATTATTCCTGCCACAACAACGGTAACTACAGAATAAAAAACTGAATTAAGGAAATAACGAATTAAGTTAGATGAACTTAATGCTGTTATATAATTATCCCATTTCCAAACTTTTGGAAGTCCTATTACGTTCTCGCCAAATATTTCCGTATTGCTTTTTAATGAAAAAGTTATAAGCCAGTATAAGGGAAACAACTGAGTCAAAGCAATTAAAAGCAACACTATAAATTTTATCTTGCCTATAATATTTTTCTTCTTCATTGTACCCTCCTAGACTGCTGAAACATTTTGTTCTGCTTTTTTAAACAATCTGTTTACAATAAATGTAAATATTAAACATTCGATTACTATAAAAAATGCCTGAGCACTTCCATAACCATATAATCCTTTTCTAAACAAATTGTTATACATTAATGTTGCCGGAACCTCACTTATATGATTTGGTCCACCACCTGTCATTACATATACTAAATCAAAGGCTCTAAGTGAACCTGTAATTGCAAAGATTACACAAGTCTTTATTACAGGAACCAGCAGAGGTAACGTGATTTTTCTATAAACCTGCCATGTTGATGCTCCATCAATCTGTGCAGCTTCATAGTAATCTGTTGAAATTGATTTAATTCCTGCGTAAAAAATAATCATGTGATAACCTATATATTGCCATACAGATGGAATTAACACGGTCATAAATGCATTTTTTGTAAGCCATGAGTGTTCATATCCCGGTACAAAATGTCTTATTACAGTATTTATTACACCATAATCACTGTTAAACATTTTAAGCCATAATTGTCCAATAACCATACTTGAAATTACAACAGGTATAAAATATATAGTTCTAAAAAAGTTATCCCCTTTTACACCTTTTGATAATATCAAGGCTAATATTAATGATATTGGTAACTGAATAAATAATGATGCTGCCACTAATATTAATGAATTTTTTACCGCCTGTGGAAAATATCTGTCGGAAGTAAATAATTCAATATAGTTTTTTATTCCAATAAATGTTTTACTTCCAATCCCATTGTATTCAAAAAAGCTATATACTCCTGATGTTATCAATGGGATTAGAGTAAATCCTAAAAATAAAAGTAGCGCCGGTAATATGAAAATCAATATGTATTTTTTATTTCCAAGCATTTTTTCCATAACACTACCTACCTCTTACTTCTTATTTGCCGTTGATTGCCGCTTTATGTTCATCAATAAATGCATTTATATCTGCGCCATCTGCAAATAATGTCTGTACCTGTTCGTTATGAACTGCTGCAGGTTCTGCTTCTAAAGATGTATCCCATGCAAGAACACCCTGTTTTCCTTCTGCCAATAAATCTTTAATCTGAATGAATAATGGATTTAACTTACTTTCATCAGCTTTTGTTGTCCATCCACTGAATCCTGAACCTGTTTCGTATGATGCAACACCCATTTTTTCATTAATGTAAATACAGAATTTTGCTGCTTCTTCTTTGTACTTAGTATTGTTGTTTACCCAGAATGATTCAACATAACCACCACAGTAATCTGTTGATTCTCCATTTCCGTCAGAAATCATAGGAATCTTTAATGCTACAACTTCTTCAGGGTTAACTGTTGCTGCTTCATCTGTATATACGTTGTTCGCAAACCAGCTTCCCATAATTCTCATTGCTGCCTTGCCGTTTTCAAATGCTGCATTGGCGTCATCATTTCCCTGCTCTAATGGATTTTCTCCAAAAGCTCCTAATTTGTATAAGTCTGATACTTTCTGTGCTGCCTTCTTATATCCCTCGTCACCAAATTCTTTTTTACCTGATAGCATTTCATTAACACCTGTAGCTCCTACTTCTCTCAAAGCTAATGCCTGGTATACAAAAGCTGCATTCCATCCGTCCTTTGCGCCTGCTGCTAATGGTGTAACGCCGTCAAGAGTTTTTAATTTCTTAACTGCATCTACTAATTCATCATATGTATCAGGAAGCTTAGCACCTGCCTTGTCAAATAATGTTTTGTTGCAGAATAATGTCATATACCATGAGAACATTGGCACTGAAAATAATTTTCCATCATATTCAAATGCTGATGTTGAACCTTCCACCATTCTTGATTTAACATCATCTGTTAAGTAATCATCTAATGCCATTACTTTTCCTGCGTCAACTAATTTCTTAGCTGTACCTGCACCCCACCAGTAGAATACATCAATGCCCTTTGCATCTCCTGCAAACTCTGCATTAATCTTTGTCTTGTATGCTTCAGTATCCAATGTTTCTGTTTTGATTTTTACATTAGGATTATCTTTTTCGTAAGCCTTAACTGCTTCCTCATATCTACCCTTAAGTTCATTTGTGTCATTTGACCACTGATGCCATACATTTAATGTGATAGTTCCGTCATCCTTTTTTCCCTCACTCTTACTATCACTGTTTCCGCATCCTACCATAGAGAATGCCATTGTTGATGCTAACGTAACCGCTAACACTTTCTTAAATAAATTCTTTCTCATTTTATTTCCTCCTCGAATTTTTATACTGAAAGTATACTTTAGTACAACACCTATCTCAATTTAATATTTTGACCAAAAAAGGTTAAAAATTTTACTAAAATTTCTAACCTTTTTTTAACACTATGCTCTATATTCTTTTACTGTTTGTCCTGTCTGCTTTTTAAAGCAAATACAGAAATAGTGGGAGTCTTTAAACCCTATTTTTTCCGCCACCTCATACACTTTAAGCTCCGTCTCCTTAAGAATTTTTTTGCTTGCTTCTATTCTTTTCTGGGAAATATATTCAATAAAACTTACACCATATGTTTTCTTAAATTCCCTACTTAGGTAACTGTCATTTATGTATAAATCGGAGGCGACCTTTTTAAGTGAAAGTTCCGGGTTATACAGATTTCTGTTAACGTAATCCAGTGCATCTTTTATTACATTTTTTCTCTTACCTGAACGCTTTTTTTCATGATAATCACAAACCTGTTTAATGTATTTTATAACACACTCTGATGTATCATCTATGGTTCTTATTTCCCTAACATTTTGGAAAACTTCTTCCTCACTTGCCAATTGATATATGTTTGTTCCATATTTGTTTAATGTAGAGCTTGCCCTTAGGATTATTGTCATTGCCATTAATTTAAGATATTCCTCATCAGGTATTTTTTCTGCTTTAATTATTTCTGTGTAATCAGAAACATATTTTAGTACTTCTTCTCTTCTACAATTAATTATTGCATCTGAAAATTCATCCCAGTCTATTTCCTTTTTTGAACTGTTTTTCTTCATTATTTCCTGATACTCAGAAAAGGTAACAACCTTATTTCTGCCTAATAATACAGAAACACCTATAGCTTTGTTTGCCTGACCATATGCTGCCGGTATTCCATTAAATTCACTGTTTTTTTCACTAACACCAATAGTTGCCGTTATTCCCATATTGTTTAATTTATTATGCAAATCATTAGCGTAATCAATGCATTTACTTACGTCTGTTTTTGTGAAAAACATTACAATGTTATGCATAAAATGTATAAAAGAAAGGCTATTCTCATTATTTTGCTTTTGTATAAATTCATACACTTTTTTATAATTTTGATTTTCTTGGGCATCTTTGATTTTTACATTTATGCAAACACATCCATCAACTAAATCACTGCAATTATATATTTCCAATTTTGTTGTAGCTTCCTCTTCTCCTATACGATTTTCTACTAATCTAAGAAGAAAGCTCTCCCTTAATATATCGTAATTTTTTTCCGCACTTTCTTTAAGCTTTGCTACTTTTGATTCCTCTTCATTGACTTTTGCTATTTCAGTTTTAATTTTAGTCATAACTTCACTTATTTCTTTTATGTTGACAGGCTTTAAAAGAAATTCGTCAACTCCAAGCTTAATTGCTTTTCTTGCATATTCAAATTCACGAAATCCGGTTACAATTACTACCCTGCATTTAGGATTTTTTTGTAGCAATTTTTCCGTAAACTGCAATCCGTCCATTCCAGGCATATTAATATCCGTAATTACAATATCAACATTGTGGTAGTTTATATATTCCAAGGCATCCTTTCCTGATGTAGCCTCTTCTACAATATTAAAACCGTTCTCTTCCCAATTATATCCTTTACGGATTAAAACTCTTTCTAACTTTTCATCGTCAACCAATAATACATTTAACATATGTTATTTCTCCATTTTAATCTTTTTGATTGTGACAATTATCTCCGTTCCTACACCAACTTCACTTTGTATAATTACAGGATTTTCTATTCCGTATGTAAGATGAATTCTCTGTATTAAACTATATAAACCAAATCCTGACTTTCCGGTAACTGTTCTTCCTGCAAGTATATCTTCTATTTTTTCATCACTCATTCCCACTCCATCATCTGATACTATGAAAATTATTTCATCTTCCTGCTCAAATACCTTAATTTCAATATTACCTCCTTCACCATTTAAGCCATGATGTACAGCATTTTCTACCAGCGGCTGTAACAGTAATTTAAGCACTTTTTCATGTTTTACAACATCTTCTATATCATAGCTAATTGCAATCTGGTTTTCATATCTGGTGTTTAAAATTGTAATGTAGCTTTCAATACAACCGATTTCATCTTCTACGCTTATATAATCCAGTCCACTGTTTAAACTATTTTTGTAAAAGTTACCCAATGCCTGTATCATCTGAAAGCATTTTTCATTCTCTTCCATTAAAGCCAATGCCGAAATTGCATCTAAAGTATTATACAAAAAATGAGGATTTATCTGAGCGTAAATTATGTCTAACTTTCCTTTTGCAATTACTCTTTCCTCATCCTTTACTCTCTTCATTAATGCCTTAACTGATAAAATCATATGATTGAAAACTTTTCTTAAATTCGTTATTTCGTTATCATAGTCATCCACAGGCATTGTAATAAATTGCCCATTTTCTACTATCTGCATATGATTTTCTATTTTTCTTAAAGGTTTAAAAATAAGATACGTAAGTAGCGTGGAACACAAAAATACAAAAATAATATTAATTCCCATAATTATTGCAATAATCGTTGAATAATACGGTGCAAAAGATGTAATATCGTCCATTGAAAAAATTCCTACCAGTTTCCAATCCTGTATTCCCATATCCTGACAGGCTACAATACACTCTTCTCCATTATTTTTTACTTCTTTGTATCCTTCATTAATATTTTCTGCTACTTTCGTATACTTTTTGAAATCTCTTTTTTCCTCCTGAGGTTTTATTACATAATTTCCTTTTGAATCAATAATATAAAACTGATTCTTTGAATCTTCACTTACCTGATTAAAATATCCCTGAAGAACAGTATTATCAAAAGTAATAAGTAGTGTTGCTAAAGGCTTATAATCTTTTTTGTCTAAAATCTGCCTTACATAACACAAATAGTTATTATTTTCATAGTATTCTATTGTGCCATCACTTCCCTTATAAAAAAATCCATTGCCACCGGCACTTTGCATTTTCTTATACCAGTCAGCTCCCTGGATGTACTTATTAACTTTTCTTGGTGTTCTTTTATATGAACTGTAACAATTATTATATTGATCAAATATATATACTCCTGAAACATAATCTCCTGATAAAATCATGTTAAAAAGACTTTTGGTTATGTTTTTCTGATAATTTAAATCAATATTAGCTGAATTAATTTGTCTTAGAGAATCCTGTACAATATCATCAAAATATATATACGTAGAAAGCTGCGTAACATTTTCAAACACTAATGCTAAGTTTCCATGAAGTGCGCTAACTGTCTGAACACCTGCTTTTCCGATTTCTTCCTTAGTATACTTATTATTAACAGCCCATATCATTGAAAACGTCATAACAAATGATAGTAGCAAAATTAATATATATGTAAATATAATCTGTGTTCTTATTTTGGATTTTTTCCAATATTTTATAATTTTTTTCAACTTTTTTCTGCTCCATAATTTTTTTGTAAATCCGTATCCTTCTATACTCAACTATAGCCTATCTTTTCAGGTTGTACAACTTAAAACCAGACATTGAAATTTTTTTTAGATAATTTTTTCTTTTCCGTACTTATCTTGTTAATTATATATTACTAATTTATTTGAAACGTCTCAATTGATTTTTTTGACTTAAAAAGGTTAAAATTTTTACTAAAAAATCTGATTGGTAAAAATATCTACCTTTTTGTTTAAAAATACTCAACATATCCTTATAAATAACAGTAAGGGAGAGCCTGGCATGCCAGACTCTCCCCTGAGAAGTGTATATATTGTATTTTTACTTAATTGTAACTTTTACTTTCTTGTAAACACCATTTTGTGCATATGCATAATTTGAAAAATTGTACGAGAGGGCTATTTGAAAAGTTATCCCGCTTTTGCTTACCATATTATTTTCTTAAATTAACATTCATGTAACGCCCAATATTACGCAAATTCATCGAGTCCTCTA
>OCHA01001126.1_pt1 | contig 22438 bp, 17 predicted proteins | sample 1538591 | NCBI WGS metagenome assembly OCHA01 (sample SAMN04571710, study PRJEB22368) | human gut metagenome | biome: human gut; material: stool | host: Homo sapiens | place: Luxembourg | collected 2012-09-06 | reverse complement strand
CGGAGAAACGAGAAAAAAGCGTTAAGCGCAGCGACTAGCTTTTTTCCGTTTCGACAACCCCTTCGGGGTCTGAAAGGGGCGAGCAGCCCCTTTCTCGTGGATCCAGCGCGTCGAAATCGCTGGTGGTTTTCTGGTTCTCTTTTGACATCAAAAGAGAACAATTCCACTTAACGTAAAAGCGCTCTGCCCCGCGCACAGGCGCGACAACCATTTCTGGTTCTCTTTTGGCACGCAAAAGAGAACTTAACCTCGCGTAACCGCGCTCTACCCCCGCGCCACCGGCGCGACAACCAGTTCAAAGTTCCTTCAAGAACCCATCCAGCTCCCGCTGGTTTCGTATCATCACATACTTTTCGGGATACTTTTCCCCGATCCTCTCCATTTTCGCCCGCTTTTTGGCGGTGCGCCCATCGTGGAGGATCCAGCGGACGAATTCGGCATCTATCTTCTCTTCGCACCCGGGCGCAGACGACTCCCTCACACGGCCTTTGTTCTGCCGCCAGCGCCGTACCGCCCGCCAGAGGCAGACCAGCGGTGAAAACCAGAGCACGATGATTTTATCCGCTTCTTCCAGCCGCCGGTCATAGCAGGTCTTTGTATAATTGCCGTCGATGACCCAGCCGCCTGCGTTCTCGTCGAGAAACTGCCGGACAATGGCTTCTTCCTCGGCGAAGGGCCGCTCCACCCAGCCGGGCAGGAAATGCACGGTATCCATATGGAGCACCGGCAGGCCGTATCTCTCCCCAAGACGCTTTGCCAGCGTGGATTTTCCGCTGCCGCTGGTACCAAGTATCGCTATTTTCATCTCTGCCTCCTTTTACCTTATATAAGACGTATCAGACAGTATACGCCGACCGTCTGATAACGTCAAGTTCCGGCTTGACATTTCGTCTGCCTGCTCGTATGCTATAATCATAGAGTCTATGACAGGAGGTCTTGCAGATGGCATCTCCAAAAAAACGTGTCCATCCGCTGTTTGTTGCTTTAGCGGTCGTGCTGGTGGCTGTAGTGGCCGCTGTGGGCGTGGTCTTTTTCCAGCTGCACAGCAAAATCTCGGCTCTGCAAACCGGTGCATCCTTCACCTTCCGGTATGAGATAGCGCCCAACAGCCCGGATAAGCCGCCGCTGCTGAACATCCTCGAGCGGGTGAACGCTTCCAGCGGAAGCGTCAGCGGGCAGTATGCGCCCGGAAAGCTGCAGCTTTCCTTCTACCAGCTCAACGAAGACGACTCCGTCAAGACGTCTCCCTTCACCCGGGTCTATATCGACTCGGAAGAGACGCTCTTCGACATCGGACAGCTCTACACCGTTCTGCGTCAGGCTGTCACCGATAAACTCTCCCTCGCAAGCGTTCTTCTGCCCGAGTGGAGTCTCGGAGACTACATCTCCCAGACGCAGGCTGCCGCCGTACTGGGCGTCGAGACGAACAAAGTCGAGCTGCAGGAGCTTTCCGGCTTCACCCTCTCGCTCAAGGGGCTGAAAAAGGTCTCTCCTTCCGCCGCGCGAGACGGCTACCGCTACTATCAGTTCCCCGCCGCAGCCGACGGCACGACCCTCGTGCTCGGCTTTTCGACGGACGCTCTCTTCTCGAAGACCACGCCCATCCATGTGCTGCTGACCATCCCGGAGCACAACGTCCACATCCAGCTCACCGGCACGGTGACCTCTGCCAAGACGGTGCTCTCTCCCCCGGCTTCCCGGACGAGTGACGAGGAGATCGCCACGCTGGCTCAGATACGCCAGAGCGTCGAGTCTGTCTGGAAGATGATACAGTCTGCCGCCCAGACCACAAACTGAATGATACAAAAAAGCAGACGCTTCGTGCAGCGTCTGCTTTTTTGGTTTGCGCTTTTCGTTGTCATGACCACAAAGAGAGAGGAAGTTCTTCTCAGTAATGCACGACATTGCCCGCATTGCGGATGCGTGCCAGCACCGGCTCTGCCTCCGGGCTGCGGAAATAGTCGAGGCTGGTCTTGGGCAGCAGCGTCTCGAGGGTATCCCAGTCGCCGCTCTGCAGGCACTGGCGGACGGTGGAAGCACTGATGGCCTTGCCGTTTGCTTCTTTGCGGGGTACAACGACACACTCGATACCCGCTTTGGGCAGCTGCTCGCACATAATCTGGTTGTAAAGCCCCGTCACCTGGCTGGTAGGCTCCTCGCCCACATAGCGAGCGGTGATGTTCAGCACCGCCGCGATTTTCGTAAAGACGGCGAGGTCCAGCCGGGCGTGGCCGTCGATGACAGCCGCCTCATCCTTCAGGAAGTAGCTGGGAAAGGTGGCATTCGAGATGATGTAGGGGCCGCTGTCGTGGAGCACGACGTTGGGCAGATGGGCCACGCCCGCCTCCACCAGCTTCCTGCGCACGGCAAAAGGCACGAGGCTGGCGTCCTCACTGACCACGAACAGGTGGAGCGTGTCGCAGGCGGCAGCGGCTTTTTCCACAAGATACTGATGACCGAGGGTAAAAGGGTTCGCGTTCATGACGAGGGCCGCACTTTTGCCCTCGGTCCTGGTCTTTTCCAAATCGCGCAGATAGGCCCCGAAGCCGTCGCGGCGGTTCTCCATGAAGACAAGGGTATCCTCCACCCGGGCGATCTCGTAGAAGCCGAGGTCGCCGAAAAACTTGGAGCTTTTTACCTTGGTGTAGAGAAACAGGTGCATATTCCCCCGCGCGCACTGCACCTCGATGAGATGGGTGATGATCTGGTTCAACAGACCCTCGCCCTGATGGGCGCTGCTGACGGCGAAGCACCGCAGGGTGTTGCCGAAGCAGCTGCCGGTGCCGATGACGTTGTATTCCTCGTCGAACATGGCGCAGATGTAGTCCAGATTGCCGTCGCGGCGGATGCCCTCCTGACCCAGCAGTGTGTCGATTTGGGCCAGAACGGTTTTATCGGTCGGATAGACCTGCGAAATGGTATATTCACTCATCGATATTCCCCTCAGTAGTAACAAAATGGAGCAGCCAGGTCAGCGCCAGCAGGTCGGCACTGCCGCCGGGCGAGAGATTTTCTGCAATGAACCGGTCATCCAGCGCCGCGAGCGCATCTTTATCCGGGTAAGGTGTCTGGGCCAGAAGGGCTTTCAGCTCTTCGGTGAGGGCCAGCTGACGCTCCCGGCTCGAGCGGGCAATGATGTTGGTATCGGTGCTGTTGGCCAGGATGGCCAGTAGTGCGCCGCCGCCGACGCGGTCGAAGTCGTAACCCTTGGCAAGGCCCTCTTCCAGCACCGGCAGACCGACATTCAGCACTGCGGGAAGTCCAGCTTCCACCTGCCCGCGCACACCGGTGATGCCGTATCGGATATAAAGCTTCTGGCCCACGGTAGCGGCGTTCTCGTCAGTAACGCCTGCAAAATCCTTCTCGGTCAGGCCCGCCGTCATGGCGGATACTTCTGACAGAACGCGGGCTGCTTCGGCCCAGAGGGAGCGGTCGAGGCGTCCCAGCGCCGCGCAGACGATGCCCACCGAAAAGACCGCGCCCTTGTGGGTGTTGACGCCGCCGGTGGCGTCCAGCATCTCGCCCTCGGCCTCACAGCCCAGAGGCCGCAGGGCCGCGAAGGTCTCGGGCGCGGGCTGTTCCGCCGTCTCGCGGCCCGTCCGGGCGCAGGCTTCAAAATAGGGATAGAGCGCCGCGGCGCTGTCCATGAAGGTGAAGACATCCATGTCCCTGTGGCTTCCGCTGTTGCGCCGGTCCACAAGGCCGGGCTTCGGGGTGGTGGTCACTTCGTAGAGCAGAGCGCGGACGGCCAGACGGGCCGCGTCGGCGATGTCCTGCGCGTCCCGGGCCTCGGTCAAGATCTCCGTCGTCTTTTCCTGCAGTTCGGCCACGGTATGGATGCGGCGGCTGCTGCACACCTTAGCAGGCCCGCCGCAGATGAGACAGCGGCGGCCTTCGAGGTCCAGCTCTTCTCTGTCCACTTTGAGGCCGTCCGGACGGATGACGTCCATGTCGAACAGCCGCCCCAGCGGGGTGGCGTCCTCGATGTCGGTGGTGAATTTCTTGATGGTCAGCGGGTCGGCGTCCAGCACATAGAACGCCTCACAGCCGGTCACTTCCCGGACGGCGCCCTGATACAGCGGCGTCAGCTTTGCCCGCAGAAACTGCTGGCGCAGCAGCTGACGCCCCCGCGCAAAGCCCCGCCGGATGAGGGGCGAATCCTTTATCGGGCCGCAGATATTCATGGTAAAGCAGATGAGAGGCTTGTGGTACCGGGCCAGCAGCTCCTGCTGGTGCTGCACCCGGCGCTCCCGTGCATCCAGCATCTGGACCAGCGAAACAGTCGTTTCCATGTTTTCCTCCTCTCAGCGGTGCTTTTTGAGCATGTCCATAAAGAGCTGCACCTGCGGCAGGGCGGCTGCGTCTCTCTGGCAGAAAATATAGGTGCGCCGGACGAAGGGCTCGCCGTTCTCGAAGGTGCAGGGCTTGACATAGCCCTTGAAGTCATCCAGCGCCACTTCCGGCATCAGCGCCCAGCCGAGGCCACGCTCCACCATCTCGCGGCAGACCATGATGTTATCCACCACAAAATTTCCCGCATCGTTGGTCACGCCGTTCTCGTAGCGCCAGCGGGCCATCTGGGCGCTGATGGTGGCGTCGCTGCTGTGGTCGATATAAAGGTAATCGGAGATGGGCCTGTCCTTGTTCTCCTCGCTGCAGATCAGGCAGATATTCTCCTGCGAGAGCAGGAACTGGGTACCGTCCCACGGATACTCGCCCCGCAGCACTGCCACGTCCAGCGAAGAATCCAGCATCTGCTGGTAGATGTTCCGGCTGTGGCCGGTAGCGATGTCGAGGCGTACCTTCGGGTAGGCTTTGTGGTACTCCGTCAGCACCTCGGGCAGGCGGTAGTAGGAGAAGTTCACCGAGATGCCGGCCCGCAGGGTGCCGCAGGCTTCGCCCTGGATGGAGGCCAGCTGGCGGCGCATCTTTTCCATCTCGCGGGCGGCGGCAGCGCTGTGGAGCAGCACCTGTTCGCCTGCCGGCGTGAAGCGGATGCCCTGCCGCGAGCGCAGGACGATCTCCACCCCCAGCTCCTGTTCCAGCGCCTTGATGCGCTTGGACAGTGCCGACTGGGTCATGTACAGTTTGTCCGCTGCGTGGGTGATGTTGCGCGTCTCGTCCAGCGCGTGCAGCAGCTCGTAATCTTTTTCGTCCATCGTAGCTCTCCCCCTATTGCCCTTTATTTTTCTTATCATTCCTGTTTGCGCTTCATCGCCGCGCTTTTTCTCAGATTCCATGTCTGTTATTCATAATACAACAGATTTCAGCAAATGAAAAGGGGGATATTCGCCTTGATTTTCCCGAAAATCCATTCCAAGATGGAATAACTCAGCACTTTTCTTGCAGTTTTCTTAACTCTGCCTTAATTCCATCTTAATGCGGTGTTGTTGTACACAACGTCTTCATTTTTTCTCTGCCGACGGGCGGTCTTCCTCCCGCAGTACAGAAAACGCAGCTCTCTTTTCATTTTTGCCTGAAAAATCAGCAAAAGTCCAGTTTATTGGACAGCATTTGCATTATCATAAAAACAAGAAAATACTCGTTTCCTTCTTCTTTGGCACATTGCAGATTTTTCCGTCTGCTTTTTGTGCAACGTCCCAGAATTTTTGTCGAAAAGCGCTTTTTGTTGACAGCCGCTTTTTGAAAAGCGTATCCTTATTGCAAACCAGAGTCAGGAGGTCATTTTATGGAGCACTCCACACGTCTTGCCCACATCAGCGAGGACGGCACCCGCACCCAGACCGTCTACGACCATCTCGCCGGCACTGCCAGACTGGCCGGTTCCTTCGCAGCCCCCTTCGGGGCGCAGAGCGAGGCCGAATTTGCCGCGTGGCTCCACGACGTCGGGAAGTACAGCGACGCCTTCCAGCTGCGGCTCAAAGGCGGCCCCAAGGTGGACCACTCCACCGCCGGGGCGCAGGAGGCCTGGGTTCGCCAACATCTCCACGCCGCCTTTGCCGTGGCCGGACACCACAGCGGCCTGCCCGACGGCGGGAGCCCCGCCGATGACCCGGGCGACGCCACCCTGTTTGGCCGGAGCAAGAAGCCGGTAGCCCCCTACGACGGCTGGCAGGAAGTAACGCTCCCCGCCTCGACGCCGCCCGCGTGGGCCTGCGCCGACCCGCTGAGCCTCGCATTCTTTACCCGGATGCTCTACTCCTGCCTCGTGGACGCCGACTTCATCGACACCGAGACCTTCATGGACGGCAAGGCCGCACCCCGGGGCAGCGGCGCGTACATCGCCGCACTGCGGGACATCGTCTCGGCACAGGCGCAGCGCTATCTCGGGGCCGAGTCGCCCTCGCCCGTCAGCGTCCAGCGCAACACCGTCCTCCGCGCCTGTCTCGAGAAAGGCGCGCACGGCCCGCAGGGGCTCTACACCCTCACCGTACCCACCGGCGGCGGCAAGACCTTCGCCTCCCTCGCCTTTGCGCTGGAGCACGCCGCCGCCCAGAAGATGAAGCGGGTCATCTACGTCATCCCTTATATGTCCATCATCGACCAGACCGCCGCCGTCTTCTCGGGCCTGCTGGGCGCAGAAAATGTTCTGGCCGACTTCTCCAACGCCGAGTACAAGACTGTTGAGCAGGACGACCTGACCCCCGCCCAGTACCGCCAGATGCTGGCCAGCGAAAATTGGGACGCCCCCGTCGTGGTGACGACGGCGGTGCAGTTCTTCGAGTCGCTCTACGCCAACCGCAGCAGCCGCTGCCGCAAGCTCCACAACATCGCCGACAGCGTCATCATCTTCGACGAGGCGCAGACTCTCCCGGGCGACTACCTTGCCCCCTGCGTCAGCGCCATCGCCCAGCTCATCCAGCATTACCACTCCACGGCCGTCCTCTGCACGGCCACCCAGCCTGCCCTTGAGCCGCTGTTCCGGCGCTTTGCGTCGGAACTCCACCCGCAGGAGATCACGCCCGACGCGGCCCGCCTCTACGAAGTGCTCCGGCGCACCACACTGCAAGACCTCGGCACCCTGCCGCAGGAGGAGTTCGCCGCCCGGCTGGCCCGGCACCCGCAGGTGCTCTGCGTGGTCAACCGCCGCAAGACGGCCCAGCAGCTCTATGAGTCCCTGCCCGCCGAGGGCAGCTACTGCCTGACCACCCTGCTCTGCGCCGCCGACCGCCGCCGTCAGCTGGACGACATCCGCCAGCGGCTGAAAGAGGGTCTGCCCTGCCGGGTGGTGTCCACCTCCCTCATCGAGGCGGGCGTGGACGTGGATTTTCCCGTCGCTTACCGCGAGCAGTGCGGTCTTGACTCGCTCTTACAGACTGCCGGGCGCTGCAACCGCGAGGGGCGGCGGGGTACAGAGGAAAGCATCGTCTACCGCTTCCGGCTGGACGAGTGTTCCACACCCCAGATGCTCAGGCAGAATGTCAGCGCGCTGGACTACACCGCCCGGCATCAGGACACACTGGACACGCCCCGGGCCATTCAGCTCTACTTCAACGAGCTTTCCGACCTGCGCGGCCCCGACGCCGTGGACAAGCACGGCATTCTGGATGCCTTTCTCCGGGGCATCCGGGGCTGCCAGCTCCCCTTCGCACAGGTGGCGGAGGAATTCCGCCTCATCGAGAACTCAGCCCGCACCGTCTATCTGCCCGTCGGCGAGGGCGCGGCCCTCTGTGAACAGCTGCGCAGCGGTCATGTTACCCGGACGCTGCTGCGGAAGCTGGGCGTTTACAGTGTCTCCTGCTATAAGGACCAGTTCGACAAGCTCGACGCCGCCGGGGCGCTGGAACTGCGGCCCGATGGCTCGGCCATCCTCACCGACACCAGCTGCTACAGCGAAAAGACCGGCCTTGCCATGGATGTGGAGACGGGCATCGGCCTTTACTTCTAAAAGAAAGAGGTGATTTCAATGACCGATATTCATCTTAGTCTGAAAATTCAACTTCACCCGAAAAGGAGGCGATGCTGATGTCCATGCTCATTGAGGTATGGGGCGACTATGCCTGTTTCACTCGTCCGGAAATGAAGACCGAGCGTGTGAGCTACGACATGATCACCCCGTCCGCTGCGCGGGGCCTTGTGGAGGCCATCTACTGGCACCCCGGGCTGCGTTATACGGTTGACCGCATCTATCTGCTCAAGCCCTTCGGCCTTGACCCCGAGGACGAAGCGTCCACCGAGGAGTACACTCAGCGGCCCATCCGGTTCACCAACATCCGGCGCAACGAGGTCAAGTCCACCCTGCTGTCCTCCGCCGCCCTCAGTGCGGCCAAAGGCGGCACACCGCCGGTGCTCTACACCTCGGAGGACATCCAGCAGCGGGCCGCGATGGTCCTGCAGGACGTTCACTACGTCATCGAGTGCCACTTTGATTTGACGGACAAGGCCTCCCCCAGCGACAATCCCGGCAAGTTCCAGGACATCCTGCGGCGGCGGCTGCGCAAGGGACAGTGCTACCACCAGCCCTGTTTCGGGTGCCGGGAGTTCCCGGCCAACTTCCGGGAGTGGCCGGGCGGCGATATTCCGGCGCTGAAGGTCACGCAGGACCTCGGCTTCATGCTCCACAGCCTCGATTACTCTGATTCGGCCAACATCCGCAGCCAGTTCTTCCGCGCAAAACTGGTGGACGGCGTGATGGAATGCCGGGACGTGGAGGTGTTTACATGATACTCCAGGCACTCACCGCCTATTATGAACAGCTCTTGAAGCAGGGCAAGGTGGAGGCCCCCGGCTGGGACAGCCGCTTCAAGGTCAGCTACGAGCTGCGCCTCGGCCCCGACGGCCAGCTCCTCGCCCTCAACGACCTGCGGCAGGAAGTCCCCAAGGGCAAAAAAACCGTTCTGACTCCTCGCATCATGAAAGTCCCCTTTCACAAGACCCGCACCTCTGGCGTAGACTCCCGGTTCCTCTGCGACAAGTCAGACTATATCCTAGGTGCCAACAAGGACGGCGCATCCCAGCGGGTGCTTCAATGTTTTGAGGCTTGTTCCACTCTTCATCACAAACTATTGGATGGCGTGGACTCCCCTGCCGCCAAAGCCATCCTCGCCTTTTTTGACCACTGGGACCCCGCCGCAGCCCCCGCCCACCCGCTGCTGGCAGAGCAGTGGGCCGACCTGAACAACAACGCGAACCTTGTGTTCGGCTACGAATCCCCCGACGGCGCCCACTGGCTGGCCACCACAGATGACGCCATCCGGGACGCCTGGCAGTCCGCCTTTGACACCTCCGATGCCGACGCCGAGATGGCCCGCTGCCTCATCACCGGCAAAGAGGCCGGCATCGCCCGCATCCACCCCGCCATCAAGGGTGTGATGGGCGCACAGGCCGCCGGCGCGGCGCTGGTCTCCTTCAACGCACCCGCTTTCTGCTCCTATGGCCATGAGCAGGGTGCCAACGCCCCCGTCAGCGAGTACGCGGCTTTCGCCTACACCGCCGCCCTCAACCTGCTGCTGGCTGACCGGAACTGCTGTCAGCGCATCGGCGACACCACCATCGTCTGCTGGGCCGAAAACGCCGCTCCCGCCTACTCAAACGCCATGCTGATGTTTTTCTGCGGCGGTGCCGAGGCGCGCGGCGTCTCGGAAAGCGACCTTGCCGCCGCACTGAAAGCCCTTTCTCAGGGACGTCCCGTCTCCTTCCTCGATGACAAGCTGGACCCGAATCAGAACTTCTATGTGCTGGGCATCTCGCCCAACGCGGCCCGGCTCTCCGTCCGGTTCTTCCTGCACAGCAGTTTCGGACAGTTTGCCAAAAATCTGCAGGACCACGCCGACCGGCTCGAAATCACCCGCCCCGCCTTCGACAAGCGGGAAAACCTGTCGGTCTGGGCGCTGGCGCAGGAGACGGTCAACCAGAGATCCCGGGACAAAAATCCATCGCCCCAGCTGGTGGGCGATCTGCTCCGGGCCATCCTCACCGGCGGACCCTATCCCGCCACCCTGCTCAACGGCGTGACCCTCCGCATCCGGGCCGAACGGGAAGTCACCCGGGGCCGCGCCGCCATCCTGAAAGCCTACTATCTCCGCAACTACCCCACCGAGCTCAACAAGGAGGTATTTACCGTGAGCCTGAACGAAAGCAGCAATGTCCCCTATGTTCTGGGGCGTCTCTTCTCTGTGCTGGAGACGATCCAGAGCGTCGCCAATCCCGGCATCAACGCCACCATCAAAGACCGGTACTTCAACTCGGCCTGTGCCACCCCGGCAACGGCCTTCCCCACGCTGGTCAAGCTGGCTCAGAAGCATCTGCAGAAGATGAGCACCCCCAACGAGGTGCATTTCAGCAAACAGCTCACCGAGCTGATGGCCCAGCTGCCCGAGACAGGCTTCCCGGCGCGGCTCAGCCTGCCGGAGCAGGGTGCCTTTGAGATCGGCTACTACCACCAGACCCAGAAACGCTTCGCCAAAAAGAATGAGGAGGAATAAACCATGTCTGAGCCCATCAAGAACCGCTATGATTTCGTCATCCTGTTCGACGTCGAGAACGGCAACCCCAACGGCGACCCCGACGCAGGCAATATGCCCCGCATCGACCCCGAGACGGGTTACGGTCTGGTGACCGACGTCTGCCTCAAGCGGAAGATCCGCAACTATGTCGAGACCCTGAAAGAGGACGAAAAAGGCTACCGCATCTACATCAAGGACGGCGTTCCCCTCAACCGCAGCGATGCCGAGGCCATCAAAACTCTGGGCATCGACCCCGACCTGAAAGCTGCCAAAAAGGCCGACCCCGACATCGATGCCAAGCTGCGGGACTATATGTGCGAGAACTACTTCGACATCCGCACCTTCGGTGCCGTCATGACCACCTTCGTCAAGGGTGCGCTGAACTGCGGTCAGGTGCGCGGCCCCGTCCAGCTGAGCTTTGCCCGGTCGGTGGACCCCATCGTCCCGCAGGAAGTCACCATCACCCGCGTGGCCATCACCACCGAGGCCGACGCCGAGAAGAAGGGTACCGAGATGGGCCGCAAGCACATCGTGCCTTACGCCCTCTACCGCGCCGAGGGCTATGTCTCGGCCAACCTCGCCCGGAAGACCACCGGCTTCTCCGAGGATGATCTGAAACTTCTGTGGACTGCCATTCTGAATATGTTCGAGAACGACCACAGCGCTGCCCGCGGCAAGATGGCCGTGCGGGAGCTCATCGTGTTCAAGCACGATTCTGAGCTGGGCAATGCCCCGGCCTATAAGCTCTTCGACTCCGTCGCCGTCCAGCGCAAACCCGATGTGGACGCCGCCCGCAGCTACCGCGACTACACCGTCACGGTGGCAGACACTCTGCCGGAAGGAGTCACCTGCGAGAGGCTGTCCTGATGGCCGGCGCAGACGACTGGCTGCCCCTGTCGGGCATCCAGCACTTCTGCTTCTGCCGCCGCCAGTGGGCGCTCATCCATCTGGAACAGCAGTGGGCGGAGAACCGCCGCACCGTCGAAGGCCAGCTCGACCACGCCCGCTGTCATGACGCAGACCAGACCGAACGGCGCGGCGGCCTGCTCATCACCCGAGGGATGCAGGTGGTCAGCCGTCGGCTGGGCCTGAGCGGAAACTGCGATGTCGTCGAGTTCCGGGCCGACCCGGAGGGCATCCCCCTGCAAAGCACGGAAGGACTCTGGAAGCCCATGCCTGTCGAGTACAAGCATGGCCGTGCCAAGGCCAGCGACGCCGACCGGCTGCAGCTCTGCGCACAGGCCATGGCGCTGGAAGAGATGCTGGTGTGCAGCATCCCGGAGGGTGCGCTCTTCTACGAAGAGACGCGGCGGCGGGAGGTCGTGCCGCTGACCGAAGAACTCCGCCAGACCACCCAGAAGATGGCTGATGAGATGCACGCCTATTTTGCCCGGGGCTATACTCCCAAGTCAAAGCCCGGCACCCACTGCAGCGCCTGCTCCCTCAAAGAGCTCTGCCTCCCCGTGCTGTATCAGCGTGCCGACCCGAAAGCCTATCTCCGCGCCCATCTGGACGAGATGCAGGAGGCCGCGCCATGAGAAAGTTTTTGAACACGCTCTACGTCCTCAACAAGGACGCCTACCTTTCCCTCGAGGGGGAGAACATCGTCCTGCTCTGCAACAAGGCTGAAATCGGCCGGGTCCCGCTCCACACGCTGGAAGGCATCGTCTGCTTCAGCTATCCCGGCGCAAGCCCTGCCCTGATGGGCAAATGCGCCCGCCTCGGGGTCGATTTGAGCTTTTTCAGCCCGCAGGGCCGCTTTCTGGCCCGGGCTGTAGGCGAAGAACAGGGCAACGTCCTGCTGCGGCAGACCCAGTACCGCATCGCAGACAGCGAGGCAGAGAGCTGTCTCTATGCGCGCAATTTCATCCTGGGCAAAGTCTATAACGCCCGCTGGGTGCTGGAACGGGCCACCCGCGACCATCCCCAGCGGGTGCCGGTGGAACAGCTCAAGCGCACCAGCGCTCAACTGGCGGCAGCGCTGCCCCTCATCGAGCAGTGCGACGACCTCGACCAGCTTCGCGGCCTGGAGGGCGAGGCGGCACAGCGGTATTTCGACTGCTTTGATTCGCTCATCCTGCAGCAGCACGATGATTTTTCTTTCGCAGGCCGGAGCCGCCGCCCGCCGCTGGACAATACCAATGCCCTGCTCTCTTTCGCTTATTCGCTTCTGGCCTCCGACTGCACAGCGGCTCTTCAGAGTGTGGGCCTCGACCCCTATGTCGGCTTTCTCCACCGCGCCCGGCCCGGGCGCAGGAGCCTCGCCCTCGACCTCATGGAAGAACTGCGCACTGTTTACGCCGACCGTTTTGTGCTCTCCTGCATCAACCAGAAAATCATGACGCCGAAGCATTTCCAGAAGCAGGAGAACGGAGCTGTCCTTCTCACCGATGAGGGCCGCCGCGCCTTTCTGGGCGGGTGGCAGACCCGCAAGCAGGAGACCATCACCCACCCGTTCCTGAACGAAAAGCTTCCGTGGGGCCTCGTGCCTTATGTGCAGGCTCTGCTTCTGGCCCGCACCCTGCGGGGCGATATGGAGCTTTACCCGCCATTTTTCTGGAAGTGAGGGATGTGTATGCTGGTCCTTATCACCTACGACGTCAACACCGAAACTCCTGCCGGGCGCAAACGTCTGCGCAAAGTCGCCAAGCGCTGTGTGGACCACGGCCAGCGGGTGCAGAACTCCGTGTTCGAGTGTCTGTTGGATGCCGCGCAGTATGCCGTTCTCAAGGCGGAGCTGACGGCCCTCATCGATCCCGCGCTGGACAGCCTGCGCTTCTACCAGCTGGGCAACAACTATAAGAGCAAGGTGGAGCATATCGGCGTTCATCCGCCCTTCGAGCAGGACGGCCTGCTGTTGTTCTGAGTTTCCCGCCCCGGTGCGAAGGGTGAGTTCTCAGCATTTTTCCGGCACCTTCGCACCGGATTTTTGTGTCATTTTGCATGATTTGGATAGTTCTTTGACCCGTTGTAAATCAAAGCTCTTCTAAATTCGTGCAGAATGTTGTATAATTTATAAGAAAATAGAGATTTTGTCTCTGTTTTTGCTGTCGCCCTCCTCGCGGAGGGCGTGGATAGAAATTCGTTGGTCATGCGGCTCAGCAGGTCGAGCAGGTAGTCGCCCTCCTCGCGGAGGGCGTGGATAGAAATTACTTCGACCAGACCTGGACGCGAGCCATGCCGAGTCGCCCTCCTCGCGGAGGGCGTGGATAGAAATACCACACTGGAAGTACATCAGTTTTCCGTTGTTTAGTCGCCCTCCTCGCGGAGGGCGTGGATAGAAATAATTTAAACTAAAGGATATTAATGGTCGTCTTGTGTCGCCCTCCTCGCGGAGGGCGTGGATAGAAATCGTTTCCACGGTAGCCTCCTTAGTACGGCATGGCGTCGCCCTCCTCGCGGAGGGCGTGGATAGAAATTCGCTCTCATCGTCCACAGGGACGGTGATGCCGGTCGCCCTCCTCGCGGAGGGCGTGGATAGAAATTATGAGGCGGTAGAGCTGGCGGCGCGGGTGCAGGTCGCCCTCCTCGCGGAGGGCGTGGATAGAAATGCGGTGCCAGCGTTTGCGGCTGCCTCGATGGCAGGTCGCCCTCCTCGCGGAGGGCGTGGATAGAAATGGGAACAGGTCGCCGTACTTGGCCTCGAGCCCGTGTCGCCCTCCTCGCGGAGGGCGTGGATAGAAATGATACCCAGCCGACGATCGTGCCGAGCACGCTTGCGTCGCCCTCCTCGCGGAGGGCGTGGATAGAAATAAACTGCAAGCGGCTTTGGGCGGCAACTTCAACAGTCGCCCTCCTCGCGGAGGGCGTGGATAGAAATTGTTGCGTCGAAGCACAGCATCTTGATGATCTGGTCGCCCTCCTCGCGGAGGGCGTGGATAGAAATTCGAAGCTGTTTTCGGGAATGGGCGGCGTTGCGGTCGCCCTCCTCGCGGAGGGCGTGGATAGAAATGATCTCGCCCCGGCAGTATTGCAAATACGCCTTGGTCGCCCTCCTCGCGGAGGGCGTGGATAGAAATTTTGATAGGGTTTACCCCCAAGAACACGGAAAAGAGTCGCCCTCCTCGCGGAGGGCGTGGATAGAAATCGCAGATCGCGCAGGCGTTCGCAGAGTGGGCACCGAGTCGCCCTCCTCGCGGAGGGCGTGGATAGAAATAGAGTGTGGTAAATCTTATCCAGCATGGCTAAGATGTCGCCCTCCTCGCGGAGGGCGTGGATAGAAATACAAAAGACGAGCTGAAAATCTACAAAAAGAAAAGTCGCCCTCCTCGCGGAGGGCGTGGATAGAAATGTCTTTGATTGCGTAGATCTGAAATTCCATGGTTTGTCGCCCTCCTCGCGGAGGGCGTGGATAGAAATATTGAAGACCCCGTCGAGCGTGAAGAGCTGGTCTGTCGCCCTCCTCGCGGAGGGCGTGGATAGAAATACCGACCGATCGGTGAACGCCTACAACGCCTACCGCGTCGCCCTCCTCGCGGAGGGCGTGGATAGAAATAGCCCCATGGCATCACAACTGCGGCGGTTTTCGGGTCGCCCTCCTCGCGGAGGGCGTGGATAGAAATCTTGCCCGGCTCCCACGTTATCCACGATTCGGAGCGTCGCCCTCCTCGCGGAGGGCGTGGATAGAAATACAGCCGTCCCCCTCACTGAACCAGCGCGGCGAGTCGCCCTCCTCGCGGAGGGCGTGGATAGAAATAAGCTTGACTTGTTCTTTTGCTTCGGTCAGGCTGGTCGCCCTCCTCGCAGAGGGCGTGGATAGAAATTGGACGAGCACCTCCTTGGTGGCTGCGCTCCAGTGTCGCCCTCCTCGCGGAGGGCGTGGATAGAAATAGCTCTGTGAGCCGTGGGGCGACGTAGTTGCGGTTGTCGCCCTCCTCGCGGAGGGCGTGGATAGAAATAGCTTGACCAGAGGGCAGACCTCGGTGGTCAGCCAGTCGCCCTCCTCGCGGAGGGCGTGGATAGAAATTTGTCAGGGAGTGGGGTCATGGGCGGCCTCCTTTGTCGCCCTCCTCGCGGAGGGCGTGGATAGAAATTCGTTATGACGGCGTCATTGAAGAAAGCGGTGAGAGTCGCCCTCCTCGCGGAGGGCGTGGATAGAAATAACTACGAGGGCAAGCTGAGAGATTTTTTAGAATGTCGCCCTCCTCGCGGAGGGCGTGGATAGAAATCGTGAAGATGGATGGACATACCGCGGGCACGTCGGTCGCCCTCCTCGCGGAGGGCGTGGATAGAAATGTCACGGCGTTCAGCCTCCGATCTCGATGTGGAGTCGCCCTCCTCGCGGAGGGTGTGGATAGAAATTTCGCAGATCCGGCGATCCGCGCCGCATACCTCGTCGCCCTCCTCGCGGAGGGCGTGGATAGAAATTAGGAGCAAGTAAGTATCACTGGCTCAACTATGACCGTCGCCCTCCTCGCGGAGGGCGTGGATAGAAATACAAGAGGGCCGTCCATCGCCGGCGAGGATCCACGGTCGCCCTCCTCGCGGAGGGCGTGGATAGAAATAAGATGCTTACTGCGGAACACAAGGTCACACGTTGTCGCCCTCCTCGCGGAGGGCGTGGATAGAAATTGCATCAAGGGTTTTCCCGGCTCTGACAGGCCGTTGTCGCCCTCCTCGCGGAGGGCGTGGATAGAAATATAGCCAGACAACAGGAATACTTTGGTGGAAAGACGCCGCCCTCCCCGCAGAGGGTACGGATAGAAACCAGTTTCCACCGCGAATCGGGCATCGCCACAATTTTTTTAAAAAGGAGTTTTCCATGCATACAGTTTCCCTCACCCATCAGCTCGTCGCCATCCAGGACGACTTTGACCTCGACAAGATCATCGAAAGCGGCCAGTGCTTCCGGCCGCAGAAGTTGTCCGACGGGCGCTACCGCTTTCTTTCCGGCAGCGCACTTCTTTATCTGACTCCGCTGGGCGATGGGCAATACGATGCCGCATGGTATGGCTCAGATCGGGAGTACTGGGCCGACTACTTTGATTTGGGCCGGAACTATGCCGCGCTGCGGTGCAGCTTGGCGGGACAGAGCAGCTATCTGGACAAATCGCTCGATTTCGGGCAGGGCATCCGAATCCTGCATCAGGACCCATGGGAAATGCTCATCACCTTTCTCATCTCCCAGCGCAAGAGCATTCCGGCCATCCGCACCGCCGTTGAACACCTTGCCCGGTGCTGCGGCGAACCGCTCAGTGCCGAAGGCGATGAAGTTTTCCTCTTTCCTACCCCGCAGCAGCTCTGCGGCCTCTCTGAGGCGCAGCTGATGGGCTGTGGTCTGGGCTACCGCACCCGTTACATCCAGAACGCTGCCGCTCAGGCTTCCAGCGGCACACTCGACCTCGATGCTCTGGCGACGCTGCCCGACGACGCGCTCTTTTCCCGCCTCCTCGAGCTGGACGGCGTCGGCAAAAAGGTAGCAAACTGCGTCTGCCTCTTTGGCTATGGCCGTACCGCGATGGCTCCCATTGATGTCTGGATACAGCGACTCATTGATGAGGAATTCGGCGGCCGCGACCCTTTTCCTTCCTATGATCAGCAGGCTGGCATCGTACAGCAGTACTTGTTCTACTACAAACGCAGCACCAGCCGCAGCGTCGCTCACAAAAAATAAAAAAAGTTATTGACAACTCTCCATTTGGCTGGTATAATAACACACGTCGTCAGGGACGGCACACCAGCTATGGGGGATTAGCTCAGCTGGGAGAGCGCTTGCATGGCATGCAAGAGGTCAGCGGTTCGATCCCGCTATTCTCCACCAAAAAAGCACTGTACTTCGTTCGAAGTACGGTGCTTTTCTTTTTGCTTTCTTAGAGGTTGTATCGAGAATCAACCAAATGCCTGATTTTGCAGGCGCATGGACGGCAACCCCCAATTCTTGCTATTTCGTTGCTTTTGAAAATGGTTGTTCGATGTCCGACTGTTTTGCAGGTGGACGCATCACTCCCCCTCAATGTAAGGAGTGAGATCGAAGCTGTTTGAGAATCTTCGTGGTCTCCACTTTCACATAGGCATCATCAGGCACCTTGGGGAGATACTTCATCAGGAAATCAACATCCTGTTGGATTCGCCGGACGGCAGCTTCCAGTGCAGAATAGTTGATTCCGTAGAATAGAAATTCTGCTTGCTTTCATAATCTGCTAAAAGTACGCAAGTATGAAGGAAAAGCAAGAAATACGCAATGTACCCTCTTTTGAAAAGAGGGTACAAAGAAAGGAAATTCAAAAAACTGTAGTTTGAGTTATAAATACTGGATAAAGAATTTCTGCGCGGCCTGCACTCGTTCCTTTTCACCAACCTCATGGGCGAAGCCCGGAAGGATCGTCAGCTCCGTATGGACGCCGTGCTCCTGGAAATTTTTCTGCAGACTCTTCATACGGGCTACGCGGTTATCGCCATACGGGGAGTCGCCGATAAACTTGTTGTCGAGCTCGCCGACACTGATGAGGACGGGTACCTTCTTTACGGCTTCGAGGTCGACATCATAACCGAAGTAATCCTTGAAATCACGGATACCCCAGAAGTAGTCCTCGTCTGGATTCAGGAAGGTCGGACGGCCAGGTGCACCGATGGAGCAGGCCTTCAGACGATCAGGGTGAGCGAGCAGGAAGCGGTTTACGAACTGCCCGCCACCAGAGTGTCCGAACATGAAAAACTGATCTGTGTGAACGCCTGGATAGCGCTTCGCCATATCCTCGATCATATCGAGGAGAATCAGATCATAGCGGATGCCGTCGCAGGAGAGGAGCTTATAGCTGTTGAAGTCATCGCGCTGAATGAGTCCACCCGGGAACATAGGCGCAAGCACAGCCATATGATATTTGTCGGCGAGTTCCTTCGCCTGCTTGATGTACTCTTCGATTGCACAGCCGGTTCCATGGATGATGACGAGGAGAGAGTACTCATGCTCCTCTTCGTCGTAGTAGTAGTCTGGGAGATGCACCCAGTAGTGGAAACGCAGGTCGGTCGGACAGTGCCAGAGCATATTTAAGTAAGCATTGCCGAACAGGTTTTTCTGCTGCTCAAGCGTGAGATTCGTAGCCAAAGGATTCTGATTTGCCATATAGTACCTCCAGGATTACAGGAATTTACCGAAAATGAAGCTTGCGATGACGAGCATGATGGCACCACCGATTCTGGAAGAAATCTGAGCATAGGACATCAGCTCCATGCGGTGCGCAGCGCCGAGACACTGTACGTCGCCGGCACCACCGCCGTTTGCCATACAGAGTCCGGCAGTCAGCATTCCTTCTACAGGATAGAAGTGGAACAGCTTACCGACGATGAAGGTTCCGATCATCGCACCGATGACAGTCGCCATGATGATGACGATATACGCTGGGTTTGTGAAGACCTTCGCGTAGTCTGTGAGGTTCGTACCGATACCAACGGTAATCATCAGTGGGAAGGACATATACTTTACGAAGAATTGCTGCATGCCCCTTGCGCCGGCCTTCACGTTTTCCGGCAGGATATTCGTCATATTCAGAATCGCCATCAGGATGACCATGAAAGCGAAGGTATGAATACTGAAGCCGAGGTTTGCATGGTTGATGATGGAGATGTGCTTTGCGTAGAGGTTAGCTACATTGAAGCATACGACACCGAGTGCGAGACCGGTTGCGTAGTCGGCTGCGGTCAGCTTCACGTCACTGGACTTCGTGCTGGCATTTTCTTCACCGACCATGAGACGACCATTACCCGTCATGGATGGCTTGATCTGGCCGAGCTTGTTCAGCAGTGCAGACATGAAGACGGCGCAGAGATTGCCAATGCTGATGATTGCAAAGGCAGATGCATACCAGGAGGAGGCATCACCGCCGGTTGCAGCAGCCCACATCTTGCTCATCGGTGTGATACCGGCACCATTGCCACCGCCCATGACCGGAATTGCATAGGTGGCGATCGCCTCGATTGCGCCGACGCCAGTGATGGCACCTACGAGACCAGCGAGGCCGAGTGCACCTGCAATACCTGCAAGAATCGTCGGAACGAATCCGGCGAAGGATTTGATGAGCATCTTACGATCAACCGAGAGCACAGAGCCGGTGATCAGGACGAGAATGTAGAGATCGAGGAAACCGGTGGAGCCGTTGAAGGTATTCAGGGCTTCCATCGAGCCTTCACCGATCAGGTGGAAGGTGTTCATCGCGCCGGCTACGAGGCAGGAGAAGAGCATGCCGCCGCCGAACCAGGTCTTCCAGACCGGGATATGGTCACCGACCCAGCCGAGCAGCGTGCCGATGATCATCGCGAAGGCGAGTGCGCCGACCATGTTGGTCAGCATCCAGTCATTGGCTGCCATCACCATCATCAGTATACTGAATATAAGGTACATCCACAGAGGGAACCCAAGGATCTTCGTTTCTTTTAACTTATTCACAGTCAATCCTCCCAAAAAGTGATACAGAATTTTTAAAGCACTTTTATTTGCCGGCAAATTTGATAAATGTATTGTACAAAAATGGGAATAATTGTGCAAGACTGTGACAATGGCGATTCTTCTATGGGACGATAACCATTTGGAATGGACATAGCGCCATAAAACAGAAAAAGAAGCACTCGCTCTGTACTGCAAATTGAATGACGAATGCTTCTCCTTTTTCTGTTATGAACCTGATTCCAAAATGTTATCGATTTTTAGCAGATGCGCTGATCATGTAGCGCCAGACGATTTCTGCAGAAGGGGATAAGTTGCGGCCCTTCTTTCGGGCGACGATGACATAACGATACAGAGTATCGCCTTTTATCGTGCCATAGACCGGGTTTTGACCAGTAGATGAATTACGAATCGTCGTGTGCGGCAACAGGGCGATGCCACAGCCGCTGCAGGCAACGAGATATCGTGTGTCAACATAATCAATGCGCTGCGGATGAATCGGTGTGATGTGATATTTTCTGAAAAAAGATTTTTCGGCATCATACAGCCCCTGACCTGGCGTCGCCAGAATATATCGGAGCGACGGATTACGGAAACGGCTGATGTCGATTTCAACCGGATGCTCGAGTGAATTATCGGAGATATCTAGGTCCTCCAGAATCGGTGATTCCTGTGGAATGACAAATACGAGCGGATCCTCCTGTACTGGCATATACTCGATGTTTTCGGAGTGTACAGGTTCAGTATAGATGGCTAAGTCGATGGATTCGCTTTCCAGCTCTTCTTCGCACTGCTGAGAGTTGCGATTCAGGTAACTGAGATGTATCTCTGGATGTGTCATCATGAAAGGTGCTGCCTGAACAGCAGCGTAGGCGCCACCACGATGCGTTGTGGCAATCAGTACAGGCTCTGCTGGAATCTGATTAAACTGTCGAAGACTATCCATCATCTCGCTTTCGAGCTGCACATAGCGCCGAGCAAAATCGAGAAAAATTTCGCCCTGTGGTGTAACGCTGATCGGGCTGTGCGTGCGGTCAAAAGGCGAAAAGCCCAACTCTTTTTCAAGCTTATTCAGCTGTTTGGTCAGTGCCGGTTGCGAGATAAACAGTCGCTTCGCCGCCTGGGTGATGTTTCTGTATTTTTCTACCTCGAGCACATAACGGAAAATACTTGTATCCATGTGGACCTCCGAAATCGATGTCTTAACGATAGTATATCAGAATCAGAGCGAAAAATAATTAAAATTTCGGGTGATGCGCTGTTTCTGCAAAGCAATAAGGCCTAGCTTATCCATGCCGTTGAAAGAAAACAGCTATCGAAACTATAGATTCCAATTGCAAAAACATTGAAGAAAATGCCAAAAAAGAGACTCCGGATACTGAAATGAACCCCAAAAGTTAGACAAAAATGGGTCTTTCCCAAATTTTGTGTAAAGTCCAGACAGCTATAAAACAAGAGCGATTTTAATATGAGGCGAAAGACGGCGAAACCGGCTGTCGCCTTAACAATAACATAACGCCGGCAAGGGGGAATGTCAAGGGCGGCGGTGGCGTTCATGCCGGGCATGAGGCTGCCGGTGTCGTCGATGCGGATGGTGACAGGGTAGGTGGTGGTGCTGCCGGTGGTGGTGCCGGCGGAGGAGATGCTGGTGACGACGCCCTCAAAGGTGCAGTCGTCGATGGCGTCGGCGGTGATCTCTGCTTTCTGGCCCACCTGAATGTCGAGAATGTCCAGCTCATCGACGTCCAGCGTCATCTCGAGGTAGCTCAAATCGTAGATGACGCACATCGTCTCGGTGGTGGAAGAACTGCTGCCCATGGTGTCGCCGACCTTCGACCTTTTTTGTCAAACCATTCATTTTTAACAGAAAGGCTCATACGGTCAAGCAGGATGCCGTACAGAGTTTTTGCATCGGTTGACAGATCTTGAAACCGCCGCTCCTGAAAAAGAGCCTTTGGAATGCGGAAGAACGAAAAGAGTTCTCCGGCCTGTCCGTAAAAGTAGTCAAGGGTCATACGGTTGTGTCAAGGGCTGAAAGCAACAATGAGATATAAACATTGTAAAAAACCTCCGGTGAAAAAATTTATTGAGGAATGAAAAAAGCGCAACTTCGATTTTGGCGGTCGAAATTGCGCTATGTAATTTGAAATAGAAGAGTATTGACTCACTTTAGCGGCATGAATGATATGAAACATCTTGACAGCAGGTAAATCCGACTGTAAAATACAGCCAAATGAATTCTGTGCCTAAATTGTTCTCATGCTGCTATGCTGATTGTTGGGCAGAAAATCATTTTTCAACCAAATTTGGCGTATTAACGCCAAATCATACCCATTCACACACGCTTTTCTGGGGGTGCGTTTCAAGGTGGTTCGGGAGAGCGCTTGCATGGCATGCAAGAGGTCAGCGGTTCGATCCCGCTATTCTCCACCAAAAAAGCACTGTACTTCGCAGGAAGTATGGTGCTTTTCTTTTTACTGAAGTCGATTTTGGGGCTGCATTGCTTTGCCTGCATGTCTTTTGGGCTTTTTGCGGAAAACCGAGCTGTTCCCGCAGGTAAGCGGGTCCCCATAACAAAAGAGACCGCTGTACAGCAAGTGAAATGAACCCCAAAAGTTAGACAAAAATTGAATTAAGCAGCTCCAACGGTCTG
>OCHA01001092.1_pt1 | contig 23235 bp, 16 predicted proteins | sample 1538591 | NCBI WGS metagenome assembly OCHA01 (sample SAMN04571710, study PRJEB22368) | human gut metagenome | biome: human gut; material: stool | host: Homo sapiens | place: Luxembourg | collected 2012-09-06 | reverse complement strand
AATAGTGACGGCAGAATATTGCCGGCTGAAATTATGGGATTGTTGCAATAAATCACATCTTTTTATACTGTAATGCAACATTAAAAATATATATAAAACTTAATAAAAAAGTAAGCACATATTACAAAAATTGTGTTATCATGAATATAAAGTAACATAGTGGAAGGCAGGGAGTGTTATGAAACGCAGAGATGAAATGAGAATAGAAAGCTATAGAGAAAGAGCAGTGCGAAGCAGGCGGCGCAGGGAGCGTGAACTTAAAAAGACGAGATTTATTCTTATGAATGCGGCTATAGCTTTAGTTGTGATACTTATTGTGTTTGTTGTTGCGATTATTAAATTAAATGGAAAAGGAAACAGCGGCAGCAAAGATTATACACAGGAAAATATAAAAAAGAAAGACACAAAAAAAGCTAAGAAGCCGGTCATGACGGCAACTCCGGCACCTACGAAGAAAGCCGTAACGCAGAATACAGGTGTCGGTGCAAAAAAGTGGATAAGGACAGATCTTGACAAAGACAAGCCGATGATAGCTTTGTCATTTGATGACGGTCCATACACACCGGTTACATCCAAGATTTTAAAGGTTTTGAAAAAGTATGATTCAAGGGCTACATTCTTTGTTGTTGGAAACAGAATACAGACATATAAAGAGGTGTTAAAAGAGTCGTACGACATGGGAAACCAGATTGGAAGCCACACATATGACCATGAGGATTTAAGTAAAAAGAATAAAAAGCAGCTTATATCTGAGATGAGAAAGACAAATAGAGAACTTCGCTCAGTTATAGGATGTAATGCGACGCTTATCAGACCTCCATATGGAAATATAAGTGATCTTATGAGAAAAGTCATCAAAATTCCGATGATGTACTGGAGTGTTGATACAGATGACTGGAAATGGAGAAATACAGCAAAGATTCTTGCTGAGTGCAAAAATGTAAAGGATGGAGATATAATACTTATGCATGATCTTTATCCGAGTACGGCAAATGCAGTAAAGAAGCTTGTTCCGAGGTTAAGGAAAAAGGGGTATCAGCTCGTAACGATAGATGAATTGTTTTATTATAAAGGAATAAAGGCGAAAGCCGGAAAAGTTTATGCGAGTGGAAGAAAATAGTTATTAAAAAAATTTGCCAATATGCTGTTTGCTATGGTATAATACAATTTAGCGTGGCTTATTGTACGGTAAACTACGGTAATCATGTTTTAAGTATTAAGTAAAAGGAGAAAAAACAGCATGAAGGACAAGAAAAAAGGATTATTGCATTTGTTTATCATAATAGCAATAATCGGACTCTGTTCTTATATAACATTAGTAGGTATCACTAGTGCACATAAGGGCAGTGCCAAAAACATTAAACTTGGTTTGGACTTAGCCGGTGGTGTAAGTATCACATATGAAGCTACTAAGGACAACCCAACGGCAACGGAGATGAAAGATACCATTCAGATGATGCAGCAGCGTGCAGAGGTTTACAGCACAGAGTCTTCAGTAGTTCAGGTCGGTGACAACCGTATTGAAATTGATATACCGGGTGTTGCAGATGCAGATGAGGTTCTTAAATCACTTGGTAAAGAGGGTTCACTTGACTTTGTAGCAGAGGATGATATGAAGCTTGATAAAAAGGGAAATCCTCAATACACAAAGACCGTATGTACAGGTAAACATATCAAAAAGGCTGAGGCAGGTACACAGCAGAATGAAGTTACAAAGAATAAAGAATATGTAGTTGAACTTTCATTTAATGCAAAGGGTACAAAGTTATTTGCGGATGCGACAAAAGCCGCTTATCCTACAAAAAAGAAGATTTATATTGTATATGACGGAAAAGTGCTTTCTGATCCAAATGTTCAGGCTGAGATTACAGACGGAAAAGCAGTTATTTCCGGAAGCTTTGACACATATGACAAGGCAGAAGAACTTGCATCAATGATTCGTATCGGTGCACTTCCGGTAGAACTTAAGGAAATCCAGTCACAGGTAGTTGGAGCACAGCTTGGTCAGGATGCCATTCAGACAAGTTTACTTGCCGGTGCAATAGGTTTTGCTCTTGTAGTAATATTTATGCTTGTATTCTACAGACTTCCGGGACTTGCAGCTTCTATAGCACTTGTTTTTTACCTCGTGCTGATGCTTGTAGCATTAAACGGATTGAATATAACGCTTACACTTCCGGGTGTGGCAGGTATCATACTTAATATAGGTATGGCGGTTGATGCGAATGTTATCATATTTACCCGTATCAAGGAAGAACTGGCTAAGGGCAAATCAGTTCAGACAAGTATTAAGCTTGGTTTTGAAAAAGCTCTTTCAGCCATCGTTGATGGTAATGTTACAACGCTTATCGCCGCATTCGTACTTTATATAAAAGGATCAGGAACAATAAGAGGTTTTGCAACAACACTTGCAATGGGTATTATCCTCTCAATGTTTACTGCACTTTACATCACAAAATATATTCTTCAGGCAATGTATTCACTTGGTGTGGATGATGTAAAATATTTTGGTGTTGAGAAACCTAGAAGACAGATTAAATTCGTTCAGAACAGGGTTAAATTCTTTGTTATCTCAGGAGTGCTTATTGCTGGATGTGTTGTTTGTCTTATAGTAAATAAGGCAACATCAGGAAACATATTAAATTATGGTCTTGACTTCCTCGGTGGTACAACATATGACATACCATTTGGCAAAGATACAAAGATTGATTCAAGTCTTAAGAAAGAGGTTGAGTCTATCTTTGCAAAGAACAGCAACTCAAACGATATAGTAATTTCAGAGGTTTCAGGTTCTAATGAACTTAATGTAAAGACTGTTGAGCTTACAGAAGAACAGAGAGCTAATGTTACAAATGAGCTTTCTAAGAAATACAGTATTAAAGAGAAAAATATCCAGATACAGAGTATCAGTGCTTCGGTATCAGGCGAGATGAAGCGTGATGCCGTACTTGCGGTAATAATAGCAGCAATCTGTATGCTTATTTATATTTGGTTTAGATTTAAAGATATTGTATTCGCAGGAAGTGCCGTACTTGCATTGCTTCATGATGTTATAGTAGTGCTTCTTGTATATGCAGCAGCAAAGATTTCAGTAGGAAATACATTTATTGCCTGTATGCTTACGATAGTGGGTTACTCAATAAATGCGACTATCGTCATATTCGACCGTATCCGTGAAAACATTGGAACACGTTCATCTATTACTGACGAGAGACTTTCAGAGATAGTAAATGACAGTATTACACAGACATTGACAAGAAGTATCAATACATCACTTACAACATTCTTCATGGTATTCATGCTTGCAATACTTGGAGTAGATTCAGTAAGAGAGTTTGCTATACCGCTTCTTGCAGGTATCGTTTGTGGTGCATACTCATCAGTATGTATAACAGGTACACTCTGGTACACGATTAAAAAAGCAACACACAATAAGAGTGGAAAGGCTGCTAAGAAAGCTAAATAAAGTTTTTGGAAAGTTACAGTAAAAAACCCCATAAGGCGCAACTTATGGGGTTTTGTGTAACAGTTCAGCCAAAAAAAGATAAGTCAATAATACACGAGCTTGCTCGATGTATTATTGGCTTGTTTTTTTGGGCGGAATAGCCTTTCATTTATGAAATGAAGTAAACACAAGCTGCATAGCAGCGACTGACAGCTTGCTGTCAGGTTTACGAATGTAATAAATGAGAGGCTGAACTGTTACCTAAAGTTTAAACACATCCCAGAACTTATTGCTTATATCGACACTTGACTCTGAGAGCCACTTAGAATACTTTTCTTTAAACATCTTCGTCTGGCGTTCTTCAATAATAGCCTCTTTTCTGGCATATGTCGCATCTTCGTCATTATCATTTTCACAATAAATGATGTAATATCCGTTTTTGCCTCCTATTACATTGCTCATCTTACCTTTTTTCAACGAAAATGCTGCATCTACGGCTTCCTTATCCAGAAGCTTTGTATCCTTTCCTATCGTAACCTCACTCTGTCTGCTTTCCGTATTGACAGCGGCATAGTCGGAAAAATTATCAGCCTTTTTCGCTTCTTTAAGCATCTCTTTCATTCTCTTATAAGTCTTTGCTTTCCCGGCTGCATTCATATTTACTTTTCGTCCGTTTTTGTCCGTTCCCTTAGTGATAAACTCAATATAACTGATTTTTATCTGCTTTGCCTCATCATCGGTCACATTTGTATCCGCATCATCCGTTGCAACATAAAACATTTTGTTTGCAAGTATATTGTCCTCGAACAGCTCTTTTACGCTGTTTACATTAAGCTCATATTTTTTTCTGTCAGCTTTTGAAGCCTTTTTTATAAGCTTCTGTGCATCCTGCAATGCCTGATCCTGCTCGTCATTATCAAGAGTCACACCCTGTTTTGCAGCATTTACGCCAATAAGCTTTAACTGTGTAAGTGTACTTACGATTTCTTTTTTAGCTTTGTCCCCTATCGTTGTCTTATCATCAATCTTATATTTCCATAATTCACTTCCAAAGCTGCTTTCATATTGATTTTTGAGAAGATAACAGTAGTTTAACACTTCACTGTACTGAACACCGGCATTACCTACCTTTATCACATATGAATTTGCCGTAATATCGCCTCTTTCAAGACGAATTGTTTTTGTTGTCTCCGCTTTTTTATCTGCGGTCTTTGTACCCTCTTTTTTTCCGCATCCCGTAAATATCATCGACACGGCAAGCACGGCACACGCTGCCGCTTTTGTATATCTATTTTTTATCATATAGCCCTCCAATGCTTTTTATCACACTCTCAACAATATTAAATATTTCGTCTGCTGTCAACTTTTTTTCTTTTTTTATCATATTTTTTGACGGCATTCTATACATATTTCCAGAAACCGCCTTTTTTTTATCCTTTTGCATCATATATAAAAGATACGGCTCTTTACTTCCGGCATATTTTATTTTGCCCTGATATTCATCAAGCATTTTCTTAAGTTTTTCCGTATCCGGAAGTTTACCCTCATACAGATAAAACCTGACACCATCCTCTTTCTGTAATATCCTGCTTATATATGCCTTATGTGCATCAGCTTTAAGAAGTGCTACACGCAGCAGGTTATCGGCTGACTGCGGCATATCTCCAAATCTGTCGGTAAGTTCTTCCTGCATATCGTTATATTCTTCCACATTCTCTATCGCTGCTATCCTCTTATACATATCAAGTTTCAGGTATTCACTTCTTATATAAGTTTCAGGAATATACGCATTTACATTTATATCTATCTCTGTCTCAAATTCCTCAGAAATATCGGTATCTCCTTTTAGATGGTGCACTGCTTCGTTTAACATCTTGCAATAAAGGTCATAACCGACAGCCTCCATATGCCCCGACTGTGCTTCTCCGAGAAGATTTCCAGCTCCTCTTATCTCAAGATCACGCATCGCAACTTTTATGCCTGAACCAAGCTCAGTAAACTCTTTTATTGCGGCAAGTCTTTTTTCTGCAATTTCTTTAAGAACTTTGTTCCGCTTATACATAAGAAACGCATATGAATTTCTGTTTGACCTTCCGACACGCCCTCTAAGCTGGTAAAGCTGTGAAAGTCCCATCTGGTCGGCATTATCTATGATAATCGTATTTACATTTGATATATCAAGACCGGTTTCTATGATAGTCGTTGCCACCATAACATCTATTTCACCGTTGATAAATGCCATCATTATCTTTTCAAGCTGTCTCTCGCTCATCTGCCCATGTGCATATGCAACATTCGCATCAGGCACGAGTTTTTGAATTTCCATAGCTGCCTCGTCGATTCCTTTTACCCTGTTGTAAACATAGAATATCTGACCGTTTCTTGCAAGCTCCCTGTTTATTGCTTCTCTTATTATCTCAGGATTGTGCTCCATAACAAATGTCTGGATAGGCAGTCTGTCAACGGGCGGTTCTTCAAGCACACTCATGTCCCTTATTCCTGCAAGGCTCATGTGGAGCGTTCTCGGAATCGGTGTCGCACTAAGCGTAAGAACATCCACATCGCCTTTTATCTGCTTTATCTTTTCCTTGTGAGCAACACCAAAACGCTGTTCCTCATCAACTATTAGAAGTCCCAAATCTTTAAATTCAACATCTTTAGATAAAAGTCTGTGCGTTCCTATTATTATATCGACATCACCTTTTTTCAGTCCCTCCAGTGCTTTTTTCTGCTGTGCCGGGGTCCTGAATCTTGAAAGCATCTCTACCCTGACCGGATAATCACCGAGCCTTTCCTTAAAGGTGTTGTAATGCTGTTGTGCGAGTATCGTCGTCGGAACTAAAAACGCAACCTGTTTTCCGTCATTTGCAGCCTTAAATGCCGCCCTTATCGCAATCTCCGTCTTTCCATATCCAACATCACCGCATATAAGCCTATCCATTACCTTGTTGCTTTCCATGTCTTTCTTTGTTGCATCTATCGCATCAAGCTGGTCTTTTGTCTCGTCAAACGGGAACATATCCTCAAATTCGGTCTGCCATACAGTATCTTTTCCAAAGCAATAGCCTTTTGTCTGCTGCCTTTTCGCATAAAGAAGCACAAGTTCCTTTGCGACCTCGTTTACTGCGTGTTTTACCCTGCTCTTTGTCTTTTTCCACTCAGAAGAATTAAGTTTATTTAGTTTAGGCTTCTTTACAACATCCTGTCCTGCATATTTTTGCAAAACATCAAGCCCCGACACTGGAACATAAAGGTTTCCGCCGTCACCGTACTCTATCTTAAAAAAGTCTTTAGTAACATTCTCGACCCTTATCTTCTCTATTCCTCTGTATATTCCAAGTCCGTGTTCTTCATGTACGACATAATCACCGACATTGAGTTCATTAAAACTCTGAATTGATTTTCCGTCAAATTTTTTTATCTTTTTCTTTCTACGCTTCTGCTTTGCACCGAATATATCTCCCTCGGTGACAACAATAAATTTCTGTGCCCTGTACTCAAAACCTCTGCGGAGCCATCCGTAACTCGTCATAACTTCACCGGATTTTAATTCATCACCAAGAGATTCACGGTAAAATGCAGGAATTTCATATTCATTCAAATCTTTCGCAAGTCTCTCGGCCCTTATCTTTGAACCTGATAATATAAGTACCCTGAACTTTTCACTCCGCCACTTTTTTATATCCTCAATAAGCATCTCAATGTGCTGGTTATACGATGGCAATGATTGTACTGCTATATTTGCTTCATCTTTTACTTTAATTTCCTTAGGAAGCATATCAAGCAACGAAAGATACACTGTTCTTTTTTGTTCTAGCCTTGTCATGACATAAGACGATGAATATATGACATCTGCCTGTCCCGGCAAAATATAACCCTTCTCAAGTCTGCCCTGCATACTCTCCCTGAACTCACTCTCAACCGCCCCCAGCTTTTCTATACAATGTATCGGTTCATCAACAAAAAATATCGTATCTTTATCATCAAACAGGTCAAAAAAACTGCTTGTCGATATATCAAAATATTTGGTGAAACTCTCAAGTCCCATACGGCCGTGGTACATATCAAAATTTACTTTTATCTGCTCTACAGTATCGGTAAGCCTGTTAATCGCATCATGATTTTTTTCTTTTCTGAACTTTTCAAGCATCTTCTGATATTCTTTTTCAATCTTTTTCAAAGCCGCCTTTAACTGTTCATCCGACAATGTCATCTCGGCGGCAGGTGTCACCTCAACCTTATCCATTCTCTCTATCGAACGCTGGCTCTGCACATCAAATGCCCTTATTGTATCAACTTCATTATCAAAAAATTCTATACGGACAGGACAATCCATAGTTATTGGAAATATATCGGTTATACCTCCACGAACAGAAAAATCTCCCGGCTTTTCAACCTGTGTCTGTCTCTCATAACCCATATCAACAAGTTTTTTTTCAAGATTATCCATATTCACAATATCGGTTTCTCCAATAACAAATCTTGAACTTTTTGAAGCCTGGCTGTCCATAATACAGTCAAGTCCGGCATCTATTGTAGTCACTATCGTTCCGGAATCATTCTTTAACATTGCATCGACAACTTTTAATCTCTCAGTGCTTATCGCACTTCCCTGAATGTCCGCACCGAAAAATATTATGTCTTTTGCAGGATAAAAGAGTACATCCCTGTCAAAGAGTTTGTAATCATCGTATATTTCCCTCGCCTTTATCTCATTTGAAGCAATAATAACTCTCCAGTGCTCTGAATGTGATAGTCCATATATCAGATGACACTTCTGCGTATCGATACAGCCTGATATATGAACTGGAAACTTCTCCCGCTCTATATCCTCAGCCACCGTTTTGTAGGCATTTATCTCCTCCAACGGCTCTAGCAGTGTTTTGAGCAGCTCAGCCATCTCTTTTCCTCCTTTCATTAACCTTAACAACAAAACTCACAGACCCAAAATGTCTGTGAGTAATTTTAATTAACAGTTCAGCTTTTCATTTCTTACATTTTAATTGAATTTATTCATCGCCGTTCTAATCTCATCATCGACAATAATGCCACAAGCTTCGGCTGCATTGTCAAGTGCTTCTCTTATAACATGTTCTTCATCCTTTGCAAATCGTCCAAGTACATAGTCTGCAAGGTCCCAGCCTTTTGGCTTTTCACCAACTCCTATGCGTATTCTCGGAAATACCTGCGTTCCAAGGTGGCTTATGATATTTTTAATACCATTGTGGCCTCCCGCACTTCCCTTTTCACGGATACGCAGTCTGCCCGGTGCAAGATTTATGTCATCATATATAACTATAAGTTCTCTCTCCGGGTCTATCTTATAGTAATCCACAAGTTCTCTCACACTCTCACCGCTTAAGTTCATATATGTCTGCGGCATCGCAAGTATGACTTTCTGTCCCTCTATATAACCTTTTCCGCAGACAGCCTTATGTTTCTTAATATCCATTGATATGTTATATTTATCCGCTATAACTGTTATTGCTGAAAATCCTATATTATGTCTTGTGCCATCATATTTTCTCTCAGGATTGCCAAGACCAACTATAATAAACATATTTTTCCTCTTTCCTGCAGCTGTTATTTCTCACCCATATGTAAAGTTTTACCCATGTACTGACTGAGAAACTCGCGGTCAACGACATGACGGTTATCCATTGTTTTCATTATGTCTTTTATCTTCATCTGCTCTGCAACCTTGCTGTCAGCAAGATTGTAAAGCTTATTATCATTGAAAGATAATACAAACGGCTCTAATACATTACTGTCATTTGCAGTAACTACAAGTCCTTTATCACCATTTGTAAACTCTACACAGACACCGGGACTTAAAATATTTATACTATCTAACAGTGCATCAACTATTTTCCTGTCAAACTGGTCTTCCATCTCTAAAAGGTATCTTATTGCCGCTATCTCCGATAACGGTTCATCACCAAACTTCATAGCTGTCATATTATCAAAACAGTTTGCGACTTTGAGTATCTCTGCCCCGATAACCTTAGGTACATTTTCTGTTGCCGACGGTATATCAGGATGCAGAAGCATTAATCCCGCTGACAATATCCTTTTTATATCAGGAGAAAGATCTAAATTTGCCTTGAACGCATCATATGAATTCTGATAACACATAGTTATCTTCTTTTCATCCTCCATTGTCAGATCTATAGTCTTTTTTCTTCTGATATTATTTGGTATTTGCAATCCGCCTATATCATGCAAAAGTGCCGCTGCCGTAAGATCAAGCTGTGTCTTAAATTCAAGACCAAGCCTGCTTGAAATCAACGCACACAATATTGCTGTATTGAGTGAATGTTTATACACATAGTCATCATTGCTTCTGATATTCTGTATAAAGTTAATCTTATGATGAAGTGAGCCATACTTTTTCAAAAGCTGGTTTATGAACTGATACATATTATTTTCTTTTTTACCCTCGGAATATGCATCAAGTATTTCTTTTATCTCAAATATAGACATAGCCTGAAATCTCTCAAACTCTATATCATCCTCTGACATAGGCGGTACCGGTTCGCAGGCTCAAGTATATAAATTCCTATCAGTCCAAAATTGTTTACGCTTATGATACCTTGACTTGTGATTTTAGAATTGCGTTCATAAAGCATAACCCCATTTCTGTTATATATAGGTTTTGCAAGTCTCATCCCGGGTTTTAAATCTTCTGTTTTTACAAATAACATTTCTTCCCTCCATTTTCATTCTCTTTCACTTCATCATTTATTGTTTTTGCGTTTTTCAGCCAGATTATTTGTAACTCTGTTGTAAAGCTCTACCGCTGCGTTATATCCCATCTTTTTCTGTCTGTGGTTTACTGCTGCGGATTCGCAGATTATCGCAACATTTCTACCCGGTCTTATCGGAATCGAATGACACACTACCTTGCTGTCAAGAAACTCTATATACTGCTCCTCAAGTCCGAGTCTGTCATATTCCTGTTCTTTATTAAATTCTTCAAGCTTGATTACAAGATCTATCTCCTGCCAGTCCTTAACACTCTCAACACCGAAAAGTGCTTTTGCATCAATAATTCCTATGCCTCTAAGCTCAATAAAATGTCTTGTAATATCAGGTGAACTTCCTATAAGTGAGTTATCACTCACTCTCTTTATCTCAACTACATCATCCGAAACAAGACGATGACCTCTGTGGATAAGCTCAAGTGCTACTTCTGATTTACCAATTCCACTCTCACCCATGATAAGTACACCCTCGCCGTATATGTCTACAAGTACGCCGTGAACAGAACATCTGGGTGCAAGCTCAGCTCCAAGCCATCTTATAAGTTCAGCCATAAACGGTGATGTCGCTTTGCGGCTTCTAAGAAGAGGTACACGATATTTGTTTGCAAGAGCAACTATCTCATCCTCTACCCATATCTCCCTGCAATACACGATACATGGTGGCTGCCCTTTATCCTCGCTTCCTGCCATGATTCTTTCCATCATTGCCACACTATGCTCCATGCCTTTCTGCTGCATATATGTGTGCTCTACATGACCGATTATCTGAATACGGCTTGAATCAAAATAGTCAAAATATCCTGCAAGCTGTAATGCCGGTCTGTTTACTTCATTTTGCGTTATCATAATATCGTTTATATCGACATCCGGTGTGCAATTTTCCAATTTAAGTGCCTCTATCATATCTTTAAGAGACACGCTGTATTCTCCCTGCATCATTCCTTTGCTCCTCCTTGATGAAAAAATTTATAAACACTTGCCGCTGCTTTTTCATTCATACTTTCTGCCTGTGCAAGTTCATCTATCGCTGCATTTTTTATCGCTTCTATTGATGCGAAATGTTTCATAAGAGCTTTACGCCTTTTCTCTCCGATACCCGGAATGTCATCCAGTATCGACTTTACCTGCTCTTTGCTCCTGAGTGAGCGGTGGTATTCTATGGCAAAACGGTGTACCTCGTCCTGTATTCTTGTCATCAGGCGAAATCCCTCACTGTTTGTATCTATAGGTATCTCATGTTCATCAAAAAACAGTCCTCTCGTCCTGTGGTTGTCATCCTTTACCATTCCACACACGGGAATGTCTATGTCAAGCTCTGAGAGAACCTGCATTGCTATGTGAACCTGTCCGACACCTCCATCCATCATTATAAGATCCGGAAACTTTGTAAAACTTCCAAACTCATTAGAAAGATTCTTTTCATTTAACTGTTCTATCTCCATAAGACCATGACTGAACCTGCGTTTTAGTACCTCATACATACTGGCATAGTCGTTTGGTCCCTCTACTGTTTTTATCCTAAATTTTCTGTATTCACTTTTTTTAGGTTTGCCATCGTCAAATACGACCATTGAGCCAACCGATAAAAAACCACTTATATTTGATATGTCATAGGACTCAACTCGCGATACATCTTCAAGACCCAGCCATCCTGAAATCTGTTTCATGGCTCCCGTAGTTCTCTCCTCCTCGCGCTTTATCTTTTCCATATCCTTTGTGAGAACCATAGCGGCATTTTTATGTGCAAGCTCGACAAGTCTTTCTTTCTGTCCCTTTTTCGGAACAATGATACTGACTTTGCCTCCCCTTTTTTCACTGAGCCACTTTTCTATCAGCTCAGACTCCATCACTTCATATTCTACCATGACTTCACGAGGAATAAAAGGTGTTCCGGCATAAAATTGTTTAATAAATGCCTGAAGCATATCATTTTCTTTCTCCCCGTAACTTCCCTTTAAGTGAAAATGATCTCTGCCGATAAGTTTTCCCTCTCTTATAAAGAAAACCTGTACTACAGCTTCCTCATTTGTCCTCGCAAGTGCAACAACATCCCTGTCCATTCCTCCAAAATCATTTATCTTCTGTTTCACGGACATTTTCTTTACACTCTCTATCAAATCCCTGCAGACTGCCGCCTGCTCATATTCCATCTTTTCAGATGCCTCATACATCTTTTCCTCAAGATATTCGATAACCTGCTTATAATCGCCCTCTATCAGCTTTAAAGCCTTATTAAAATTCTTGTTATATTCCTCTTTGCTGATATAGCCCTGACACGGTGCATTGCATTTTCCGATATGATAATTAAGGCATGGTCTTTCTTTTCCTATATCTCTCGGAAGAACTCTGCGGCAGGTTCTTATCCGGTATATCTTATGTGCAAATTCAAGCGTATCCCTAGCAGCCGTCACATTCGTAAACGGTCCGAAATATTTGCACTTGTCTTTTTTGGGCTGTCTTGAATAAATAAGTCTCGGAAAATCTTCATAAACCGTTGCCTTTATATAAGGATAAGTCTTGTCATCCTTGAGCATTGTGTTGTATTTCGGCTCATGCTCTTTTATAAGATTGTTCTCAAGAACGAGAGCCTCCACCTCGGAGTCAGTGATTATATATTCAAAATGGTCTATCTGGGAAATCATTCTCTCAATCTTTGGAGATACTCTCCTGCCCGCCTGAAAATACTGTCTCACCCTGTTTTTTAGGCTTATCGCCTTTCCTACATATATGATGGCATCACTCTTGTCATGCATCAGATAAACACCGGGCTTTGCAGGCAGTTTCTTTAATTCTTCTTTTATGTCAAACACTTTTTTTAACCACCTGCCCCTCCATTTTTAATAACAGCAATTTATTAAAATTTTTCTTCGTCAGTGTCCTCTGCATTTTCCTTTGACAATGTAACTGTTTTGTTTTCTATGCTTTGAGCTTCTGTATTCTCTACTTCTCTGTTCTCTGCTTCTGCATTTTGAGCCTCTATATTTACTGCTTTTTTATCTTCACTGTCCTGTGCAGCTTCTTCATTTTCTTTCTTCTTTGAAGCAGGTGTCATAAATTTATTTATAACATTTGCAACACCGTCCTCATTGTGTGAGAGTGTTACATAGTCTGCCGCCTGTTTTACTTTGTCCTGTGCATTGCCCATTGCAACACCCATTCCGGCATATCTGAGCATTGGCATATCATTTATGCTGTCACCGACGCAGATAACTTTTTCCCTGTTTATATCGAGATAACGCATAAGTTTCTCAACTGCAACTCCCTTGTCAACATACTTTGGAAGAAGTTCAACAAAGTGAGGGTCTGAACGGAACACATTGACCTTGTCACCAAACATCTCTCTCATATGTTTTTCAATATTTTTCATGCTGTCAGGCTCACCACTGAGCATTATCTTGTTAAATCCAAAGTTTACGACTTTGACAAAATCGTCTGTCTCCCTGATAGCAACATCACAAGCCCTTGCATCAGCGTCTATATATCTCGTCACACCATTTGCGGCGATAAGTTCTTTTTCGGCATCATTATAAACAGCTATTGAAACCTCTGCCTTAACTGCTTCTTTATATACCGGTTCTAATATCTCACCAGGAACCATCTGATTATAGATGCACTCACCTGTCTTACAGTTTACTACAGTAGTTCCGTTGTAAGCGATAACAAATCCACCGAACTTTTCAAGCTGTATTTTTGACGCATTTTTTCTGATACCTGCTATTGAGCGTCCCGATGCTATGGCAATCTTCTTACCTCTCTTCTGAGCATCAACGATTGTCTCTACCGTCTTTTCGCTTATCTGCTTGTCTGAATCAAGCAAAGTTCCATCAACATCGATAACTATCGCATCATAAAGGTCACCCTCAGGTTCTTCTATTCCTTTTACTTTGCGGAATATCTTCATAAATTCCTTACCGGTGATTGTCTCATGCTTGATAAGAAATTCTGCAAGTTTGTCAAGTGCATCCCTGTCACCTCTTAAAAGCTCCTCAGCTTTTGCATAGCACTCTTTAAGAATACGCATAACTTCCTGATCTATCTCTGCTTCTGTCGCATCACCACAGTTTAATACAGTTCTTCCGTCAAGATATTTATTCTGAACCGATTCTAGTCCTATCATTCCAAACTTGTCCGTCATTCCATACTGAGTTACCATCGCTCTTGCAAGTGATGTAGCTTGTTCTATATCATTTGACGCTCCTGTCGTGATTGAGTTAAATACAATCTGCTCTGCGGCACGTCCACCGAAAAGTGTCGTTATTCTTGTCAATATCTCATCTTTGCTCATAAGATACTTTTCTTCCTCAGGCACCTGCATAACATAACCTAAAGACCCCATCGTTCTTGGAACTATCGTAATCTTTTGCACCGGCTCGGCATCTTTTTGCAATGCCGTTACGAGAGCATGACCTACCTCATGGTAAGCAACTATTCTCTTTTCTTCTTTTCCTAATATCCTATCTTTCTTTTCCTTACCTGCAATGACAACCTCGACTGCCTCAAAAAGGTCTGCCTGGCTTACTGCTTTTCTTCCTGCACGGACCGCCATTATCGCACCCTCATTTATCATATTGGCAAGATCTGAACCTACGGCACCACTCGTTGCAAGTGCAATCGCATCAAAATCTACAGAATCGTCCATAAGTACATCTTTTGCATGAACCTTAAGAATATCAACACGACCCTTAAGGTCAGGTTTTTCAACGATTATCCTCCTGTCAAATCGACCCGGACGAAGAAGTGCCTTATCAAGTACCTCAGGTCTGTTTGTAGCACCGAGTATTACAAGACCCTTTGATGAATCAAAACCATCCATCTCTGACAGCAACTGGTTGAGTGTCTGCTCTCTCTCATCATTTCCGCCACCGTACTGGCTGTCCCTGCTCTTTCCTATCGCATCTATCTCGTCAATGAAAATGATACACGGAGCCATAGACTGTGCCTGTTTAAACAAATCTCTTACTCTCGATGCACCTACACCGACAAACATCTCAACAAAATCTGAACCTGAGAGTGAGAAGAAAGGTACTCCTGCCTCACCCGCAACTGCCTTTGCAAGAAGTGTCTTACCTGTTCCCGGAGGTCCTACAAGAAGCGCACCCTTAGGAAGTTTTGCACCTATCTCAGTATATTTTCCCGGATTATTAAGGAAATCAACGAGTTCATTAAGAGACTCCATAGCCTCCTCCTGTCCCGCAACATCCTTAAATGTAACACCCGTTGCCTTTTGCACATACATCTTTGCCGTGCTCTTTCCGACTCCCATCATACCGCCTGAATTTTTTGACATCATGCGGAAAACAAAAAACAGTCCGCCCCAGAGCAATAATATAGGCAGCAATGTTGTTATAAGCATATACATAAGGCTTGAAGAACCTGACGAAACTTCTTTTGAAAACTCAACATTCGCTTTTTCAAGCCTTGTTATAAGGTTATAATCCATTGATATAACACCTGTATAATATGTTACTTTATAAATATTATTTGCCTGCTGTGCCGGTGTTATCTTAATCTCATCTGATGTTATAACTACCTTTGACACCTGACCATTATCAAGCATCTGTAAAAACTGGTCGTAAGTTATCTCCTTATTTGAAGCTTTCTCAACCTGACTGTTCATAAATGAGAACATGAGAAATATAACTAATGCCACAACCAGACAAACTATTATGCTTCTTCTATTTTGATTTTTTTTCGGATCCTGATTATTATTATTTTCCATCTGCAAGACCTCCCCGTTTTATTCTATGATATTGAGGTCAAAAGTCTTTTGACCCTAACATCATTCTATCCGTATTATTATAAAGCTACTTGCCGTATAAATCAATAACCTACAATCTGAATAAAATGTGAAATAATCTTTATAAAATATAAACCGCATACATTTTTGTGTATTTTATACAAAAAAAATCATAAATACTGTCATAAATACTAATTGAACAAAATATACTTTATGAGTTATAATAGAAGATATTTGTTATTGACAAATAAGAAAAACGATAATAAAAACATTTATTTATGAAAAGCAAAATCTACGACTAGCGTACTGTATCATTGATACAATGCACTAGAGTCGATAACAATCTGATAACATTTTTGGACATACTAAAAGTAATAAAATACAAGGAGGATATTTTAATGGCAGTCAAATATGTATTTGTAACTGGTGGCGTTGTTTCCGGTCTTGGAAAAGGTATCACAGCAGCATCTTTAGGAAGATTGCTCAAAATGCGCGGATACAGTGTAACAATGCAGAAGTTCGATCCATATATCAATATTGACCCGGGTACTATGAATCCGGTACAGCATGGTGAGGTTTTCGTAACAGATGATGGTGCTGAGACAGATCTTGACCTCGGACATTATGAGCGTTTCATCGATGAAAGTCTTACAAAACAGTCAAATGTGACAACCGGTAAGGTTTACTGGTCAGTTCTTAACAAAGAACGCCGTGGTGATTATGGCGGAGGTACGGTTCAGGTAATCCCTCATATCACAAATGAGATAAAGAGCCGTTTTTACCGCAATGACGGCTGCAAGGATACACAGATAGCCATCATCGAAGTGGGCGGTACGGTAGGTGATATTGAAAGCCAGCCTTTCCTTGAGTCTATCCGTCAGTTCCAGCATGATATTGGACACGACAATGCTATCCTTATCCATGTGACCCTTATTCCTTATCTTAAAGCCTCAGGCGAGATGAAAACAAAGCCTACTCAGGCGAGCGTAAAAGAACTTCAGGGAATGGGTATCCAGCCTGATGTTATCGTATGCCGTACAGAACTCCCTCTTGAAGAAGGGCTTAAGGATAAGATTGCACTTTTCTGTAATGTTCCTACAAAGAGTGTTTTGCAGAATCTTGATGTGGAGACACTTTACGAAGCTCCTCTCGCAATGGAAAAAGAACACCTCGCAGATGTAGTATGTGAAAAACTCTGTCTTGACTGCCCAGAACCTGACATAACTGAGTGGCAGAATATGGTTGACACACTTAAAAACCTTGATAAAGATGTCACTGTCGCACTTGTCGGCAAATATACATCACTTCATGATGCCTATATCAGTGTTGTTGAATCCTTAAAACACGGCGGACTTGCACATAAGAGCAATGTCAACATCAAATGGATTCCTTCCGAAGAATTAAATGAAGACAATGCTTCAGAGCTTCTCGGTGATGTCAGCGGAATATTAGTTCCGGGCGGATTTGGTGACAGAGGAATAGACGGTAAGATAACTGCCATCAAATATGCGAGAGAAAACAACATTCCATTCCTCGGTCTTTGCCTCGGAATGCAGCTTGCGATAGTTGAGTTTGCAAGACATGTTGTAGGTTTCCATGATGCACATAGTATCGAGCTTGATCCTCAGACCACACACCCTGTTATCCATCTTATGCCTGAGCAGGATGGTATCGAGGACATTGGCGGTACATTAAGACTCGGCTCTTATCCATGTGTACTTGATAAAACTTCAAAAGCCTATGAGCTTTACGGTGAGGAAACTATCCATGAGAGACACAGACACCGCTACGAAGTAAACAATTACTACCGTGAAGATTTAGAAAAAGCAGGGCTTCTCCTCTCAGGACTTTCTCCTGACGGAAGAATTGTTGAGATGTGTGAGATACCTACTCATCCGTGGTTTATCGCAACACAGGCTCACCCTGAATTCAAATCAAGACCGAACAGACCACATCCTTTATTCAAGGGATTTGTTGGTGCTGCACTTAAATATCAGGACGAAAACAAATAAAATGATGCAAAGGTCAAAGGCAGATAGCAATGCTGCAGTCCATGGCATCAGTTGGGGCAAAATGCCTTTTGACCACAACATTATAAGATATATGCATACAAATGAAGTGCCTGCCCCTGTTTTTCAGTGGCAGGCATTTTCCTATACATTAAAACAAATTTTGTGTCTGTGCACACCCGACACAAATATGATATTAAAAAGTGTGCAGAAATGGGGATAAATATGAAAACAACAAACACTAACAAACACAACTCAGGCCGCCAGCCGTTTTTTATGGCTCTCGCCCTCTTTCTCTGTTGTGCAATTATCGTATGTATAACCGGACAGCAAAATGACGGCTATGCATCATCACAGAATAACACACAGGTAAATTCCGTGAAAGCGGCTGCCACTGCTGCTTCGGGAAGTGCTGTCTCCAGCGGAAGTGCTGTCTCATCTAAAGAGCTTCGCGGTGTGTGGGTGTCATTTTTAAGCTATAGCAACAAGGGATACACAAAGAAAAGTTTCACCAACTACATAACAAAAGTTTTCAAAAAGTGTAAATCAAACGGATATAACACGGTATTTGTCCACGCACGAATGTTTTCAGATGCAATGTATCCATCTAAATATTTCCCGTGGTCAGTATATGCATCAGGAACTGCCGGAAAAAATCCGGGATTTGATCCGTTAAAGATAATGGTCGATAAAGCTCATGGAATGGGACTTTCAGTCCATGCATGGCTCAATCCTTACAGGATTTCTTCATCGACAACAAACATAAATACACTTCCAAAAAGCTCATATGCATATAAATGGGCGAAATCTTCTTCAAAGGCAAAGAGAAGGAATGTATTAAAATACAATGGTGGACTCTATTACAATCCCGCAAAACCTGATGTGCGAAATCTCATCAACAACGGAGTAAAAGAGATAGTTAAAAATTATAATGTAGACGGAATACATTTTGATGATTACTTCTACCCAAATCTTGGAACTGCATACAAGAAAAACTTTGACCGACCTGAATATAATTATTATGTCAAAGCCAGAAAAAAGAGTGGCAAAAAATATTACGGCATCGTAAATTGGAGAAGACAAAATGTTGACCTGCTTATCAAAAAAGTTTACAAAACAGTAAAAACAACAAGAAAAAAAGCTGTCTTTGGTGTAAGTCCTGCCGGAAATCTTGACAATCTCTATCTAAACAACAGTTATTACTGTGATGTTAAAAAATGGATGTCATCAACCGGCTATATCGACTATATCTGCCCTCAGATATACTGGACATTCACACATACTGTATGCCCTTACAAAGCAACTTGCAAACGATGGGCAAATCTGAAAAGAAATAAAAATGTAAAACTCTATATAGGTCTTGCAGGATACAGAGCCGGTCTTTCAAAGGCACAGGCAAAAGCCGTGTACGACATAGGCTGGTCAAAAAGCAACACCATCTTAAAGCGTGAAGTTTTATATGGAAGAAGCACTAAGAAAGTCAGCGGTTATGTTCTGTTCTCATATGCTGACCTCAACAGAAAAGCAGCGGCAAAAGAGATTGCTAATCTTAAGAAGGTTTTTAAGTGATTTATTTGGTTAACGGCTAACGGACGGAGAAGCCGTATATATAATTCCTCGATGTCACGCGCACGCTTACAAGCACACAGCGGATACATAACGCACCTAAATACTGTGCGTAAGTACCGGCATGCTTGTAAATGCCATTACAGAATTATATATACGGCTTCTCCTGTTTGTTATCATAATTTCAAAAAATATACTATAATCCAAAATCAATCAACAAGACACTCCCTATTGGTTCCGTAGAAAATGTCGTCCCTGCCTGCCATCATTTTACAGAATTTTTCTATTCTGTCCCAGTTATTGTTTACATCAAATTCATAGCTGTGTCCCCACACATAAAACAGCATCGGCTCATCCTCTTTTGGTTCTGCTTTTATGAATTTTTCGGCAAGTTCAAACAGCATTTCATCATCGTGGTGACAGGTTGCTTTTAATTTTATAGGTTCTTTTGGTATTTCAAACGAATGTGATGACTCTACTGTTCTTCCATATTTTATTCCGATTGATTTGAGATACTTGGCTACCGTATCATTCACACAGCCATACGCATATGCCATTCCTACCGGATATGTACCGTATATTCTCTCAATATTTTTCATATCCGTTATAAATTCTTTGTCAAGTTCCTCTTTTGTCATATCTGTTGGTGCTGCATGAGTAAGACCATGTGTTGCTATCTCATGTCCTTTATAAAGCTCGGCAAGACCGTCCTGTTTCATCCTGTTTATGTGCACACCCTCTATTTCAAAATTACTTTCAGGAGACTGTATTCCTGTGTTTAGATTAAATGTTGCTTTCATACCATATCTGTTAAATATCTCAACAAGTTTTCTGTCCTGCTCTATTCCATCATCATAACTGAATGTAAGTGCTTTTCTGTATTTCATTATATCTTTCTTCCTTTCTGTTACATCATTATATACTTATAATATTGGGACAAAAAATATTTTGTCCCCCAGCTATTCTCATATACACTGAAATTTTCGTGCTTGAATTTTCACATACACACAACAAAAATTCTCTCTAAATATATTTGTATGTGGAATTTTTTCTATCGTAGTCTGCTTTATTTAATAATGTTTTTAATCACCCCAATATCATTTCCTGTGATTTCAGCTATCTGCTCTATCGTAAGATTAGCTTTATACATATTTTTGATAACTTCCTTTTCTTTTTTATCCTGTTGCAACTGTTTCTTCTGAAAATCAATTATCTTGTCATTTAGTTCTACATTCTTTCCCTTAAGTTCCGTATTCTCTCCTTCTAGCTGAGTATTTTTCCCCTTCAGTTCTGTATTCTCACCTCTTAACTCCTTGTTCTCATCCTTAAGTTCATCTACCATATACTTTACCGTATTTTCATCTAATATTCTTAATGCTTCTGAATACATATCAAACACCTCCTCAGGTTTTACAAGATATTCTGCCATCTCAATATATATTTCTTCCAGCCACGGATATTTTTCGATATTTCTATCTATCTTCTCTATATCATCAGTTACAAGAAGTGACAGCCATGCATTTACATCCGTTCTTTTATTATTTCCTTTATCATTACTTAAATAATATTCGCTTTTCTTAAACTCGTCAAGTGCTATTATATAACATTCCTGATACATTTCCATATCAAGTCCAGTGTCAAATTTCATTCTTCCCTTATGCAGATATTCACCTTTTAAATTCTTAGATTTACAGATTGACGGTGAATTTTCGTATATTACTATTGTTATCACTTTATTAAGATCTTTATATGTAAAATAATTTCCTTTTTCTGATTTTACCTTTGCATACTGTCTCGTCATTGTATCAGCCAGGTAGCAGGTTATCCTTTGCCCCGGAAATGTATATGGAATTTTTTGTATTTCTACATTTACAAGTGAACCATCCTCCAGTTCAACCAGCATATCCATTATGAGAAGTGATGCTTCATTAACTATCCTGTTTTCATTTGGCAGCATACATTTTACTGTTACTTTTTCACCCAGCACCGAACTGATAAAATCTGATAATCTTTCTGAATGAATGTCGACTGAAAACAGCTTTTTGAAAAACGGGTCATATGTAAGCGGTAATGTTTTCTTTCCCGCCATATACCCCTGAAACCGCCTTTTCCATTCACCTGAAAGGGCAAGATAACCCTGATATAGCAATGGATTTTTCGCTAATCTTTGTTCCAGTTCCTCTGTCTGACATGAGTTTTCTTCTATATATCTTTATAGTTTTGTTATGCCTTTTGTCTCTATATTATTACTTTTTATATTGTTGTTTTTGACATTGTCACTTTTTACATTATGTGTTTTTATTATCTTTTTGTCTTCCATATTCCTCCTCATTTTCGTATAAATGCTGTTAGTTACATGTCCACACCTACGGCATGACCGATACTTATTGTTTTTGTTGAATTTTTCATTGAACATCTGTGATTTTAGATGATTAATTAGAAAATTATAATTCATGAATTATTCTCGTTTTCCTTTAGTGATTTAATCATATCAGATATTTTTTAATTTTAATATGTATATATTGTATGAAATAATTTATATGTTCTATTGCAACATTGATAATTTTATAATAATCAAACAAATAGTATTTTATGCAATGTGCATTATTTTCTCTGATTTTTTTGTAAATATATGACAAAAAAATCGACGCTTATCTACTGTAAACGCCGATGTAATCATTGTTTGCTTTACTTTTCTTGTTTGCCTCGCTTTCCGACCTGCTCTACTCTCTTGCCTGTATTATTACTTGTCTGTTTTACTTTTTTATTTGTATCACTTTTCTTTTTACTCTACTTCCTTGTTTGCTTTTCTATTTACACTATTTTCTTGTTTATATTATTACTTTTGGCATTATTAATTTCCAACCTACTTTTCTTTCCTGTCTGCCTTATTTACCCTTTGCATCATTTATTTTCTGAAAAGACAAACCAGCCACACGCTATTGCGTGTGGCTGGTATATAATTTGTATTATCAAGATAAGTTTATCAACTTTTTAAAGTTTTCCCTCACTATCGCTCGGTCAATTATTTAACTTTAACAGTTACCTTTACTTTCTTGCTTCCTACTTTGATTGTTACAGGTACTTTGCTAACTTTCTTCTTCTTAGCCTTAAGTGAAACAACTACTTTACCCTTAGAAACTTTTGCTGACTTGTATGTCAAATATTTCTTCTTAGACTTAGGAATTGTAACCTTAACTGTATCTGTTGTAGCTTTCTTCTTGTTCTGAGCTTTGACCTTAACTGTAACCTTAGCTGTCTTATTCTTCTTAACTGTTACTTTCTTCTTAGCAGCCTTAGCTTTAGTTGTCTTGTTCTGAACATAAATCTTAATCTTAGCTGTCTTCTTTCCAGCCTTAAGTGTTACTGTACCATAGTATCCCTTATATTTCTTAGCTTTCTTAGGTACTGTAATCTTAATCTTCTTGCTTGATGTAACCTTAACTGTAGCGTACTTCTTGTTAGCTTTCTTAGATACTTTAGCTTTGATTGTCTTACCCTTTGTATCCTTAGCTGTGTACTTAATTGTCTTAGACTTTCCTGCTGCGATAACAACTTTCTTAGCTACTGTAAATTTAGCTTTACTCTTTGCAGGCTTCTTTGTAGGAGCTGTTGTAGGCTGCTCTGAAGGAACTGCTGAAGGTGTTGTTGAAGCTGCCGGAGCTGTTGCTGTTGCTGCTGGAGCTGTTGCTGTTGCTGCTGGAGCTGTTGCTG
>OCHA01001050.1_pt1 | contig 24215 bp, 21 predicted proteins | sample 1538591 | NCBI WGS metagenome assembly OCHA01 (sample SAMN04571710, study PRJEB22368) | human gut metagenome | biome: human gut; material: stool | host: Homo sapiens | place: Luxembourg | collected 2012-09-06 | reverse complement strand
ACAGGCATGTATTGAACTGTCCGCAAAAAATGACCGACTGATTTCGTGCAGCGCAACGGACGCATCCTGCGACAGGGCAATCAGTGCAAAAGAGTAGAAATCTTCCGCTATATCACAGAAGGAAGCTTTGACGCATACCTCTATCAGTTAATTGAAAAGAAACAGATTGCGATCAGCCAGTTCCTGGAAGGTTCTGCCTTACTCAGACGAGAAGAGGAAGACTGCTCCAATCTCGTACTGGAATACGGAGAGATCAAGGCACTGGCATTGGGAAATCCAATGATCAAAAGACGGGTAGAAGTCCACAATGTACTTGGACGAACCAGAATGAATCAGAGAGCAAGAAGAAAAGAGTTATTGAAGCTGCAGGAAGTAAAGGCGGCTGCACCGGAACAAATCGAGACAAGAAAAGAACACATCAGACAGATAGAGGAAGATATCAGACGCTATCAGAATGAAAAGGAAGTTATTCCAAGAGAAGAGCGTATGGCATTTGGCGAAGAACTTTTAGCAGAGATTAGAAGAAATCTGATCCATAAAGAGCGTGTATTTGACATATATCAGGGATTTCAGGTAGTCCTCCCGGATTATATGGAGAGAGACAAACTGTTCGTCTATCTGCAGAGTTCTGGCAGATACAAGGTGAATATGAAGGATGCAAAAGCACTGGGCTGTTCGCAGAGACTGGATCATGTACTGGAAAATCTCGCAGAGGAAAGAGAACAGGCTCTTCTGGCATTACAGGCCAAGGAGGACGAGCTTGTACATGCCAGAGAAGAATTAGCCAAAGGGAATCCATATGACAATACAGTGGAAGCATTAGAACAGAAACTCGCAAGGATCGATGAAATGTTAGAGAAAGAGGGGACAGCAGTATGAGCGATGGAACAAGTAATATCCCGCAGGTAAGCATAGGAGAAGTGATTGAAAAGATGAGCCGTCTGTATACGGGAGTTGTGAAGGAACACCGTTCCTTCCGTGAGACCCCCGCCCCGTTTTTATGGGGCGCACCGGGAGTAGGTAAGTCAGAAGGAGTCAAGCAGATTGCCGACAAACTGGAACAGACAACCGGGAAAACCGTGATTGTAACAGATATAAGACTGGCCCTCTTTAGTCCGATTGACTTGAGAGGTGTTCCGGTAGCAGATACCGAAAGAACATTTACCGTCTGGCTCAAGCCGAAGATCCTGGATCTGGATCCATCTGGTGAAGTGATTAATCTGTTGTTCCTGGATGAACTTTCAAGTGCCCCGCCGCAGGTGCAGGCAGCGGCATATCAGCTTACTCTGGATCGTCAGATCGGAGAACATAAGCTTCCGGAGAACTGTCTGATCATGGGAGCAGGCAACCGCAGTATTGATCGTTCTGTTACGTTTCGTATGCCGCTTGCATTAGGAAATCGTCTCTTGCACTTTGAAGTAAAACCCGATTTTGAGGCATGGAAGAAATGGGCAATGAGACACCACATTCATCCATGGGTGGTCGGCTTTCTTGGCTTTGACAGACGAAAGCTTTGTAAAGAAGAACTGGAGGCAGAGCAGATGGCATTTCCAAGCCCGCGTTCATGGAGTTTTGTATCGAATCTGCTGTGGATCTTAAAAGATGCGAAGATAGAAGAGATTTATACCGAGATCGCAGCATGCATCGGAAACAGTGAGGCGGCAGAATTCGTGGAGTGGTGCAAGTGCCAGGATGCTCTTCCGGATACAGAGGACATTTTTCACGGCAGAAAAACAGCTTATCCGAAGACACCGGATGCATTGTATGCGGTGATCAGTTCTATTGTAGTGGCTGCTGAACAGAAAGAAAGAGATAAGAGACTTTTGAAAGAGGAACTGGATAATGTAGCAGTATATGCCGCACATTTTCCGGAAGACTATCAGACCTGTCTCTATTCAGCACTTAAGAAGACCGATGGGATCAAAGAGAAAATGGGAGAAGTAAGATTATACAAAGAATGGCTGCGTCAGATGGAAAATGAGACCTGGTAGACTGAGCTCTGACAGGTAATAAGTGAGGGAAGGTGGTAACAAATGGAGCGTAATGAAAGAAGAATGCTAATGAGCAAGCTTACCGCAGCCAGAACGCATATTCAGGTGGAATATCCTTTCTATGGGAGCCTTCTGATGCATGTGCGTTTTGCATTTGCAGACTGCGGTACGGCAGGGACGGATATGAAACGCATCATATGGGATCCGGCATGGCTTGCAAAACGGACCAATGAAGAAGTACAGTTTGTACTACTTCACGAAGTCCTTCATAATGCCTTGCAACACTGCCTGAGAAGCAACGGGTATGACAACCTGGTCTATAACATTGCAGCTGATATCGTGGTGAATTCAAATATTCTGAAGGCAATGGGAGAAAAAGAGTTCCTGGTAGACGGTCAGCCGGTCATGCATTTTACACCGGGTGGTGAGGAAGGCTTTCAGTATTCAGCTGAGGAAATCTATCACATGTTAATGGATAAATATGCCGGAAAGGATGGCCGGTCTGATCCCTTACAGCTTCACGAAACGTTGATTGCTGTCTATGGGGAGAACATTGGACTGATAGATGACCACAACTTCTGGTCGTATATTCCGGGCCTGGAGGATGGATCAGGAGATGCCGGTGAGTTAGAACGTGCCAAGTGGAAGAATTATGTGACAAAAGCAATAAAGGATGGGTCATACGGATATGGGGCGCCCTACGCAATACGGGAACTTCTGGAAATCAATCTGGACTACCGTTCGAAGACGAACTGGAGAAGAATACTGGAAGATTTTATCAAACTCTGTGCAGACGGATACGATTATACATTTTCCCCACCGGACAGACGTTTTCAGGATCTGGATTTTCTTCTGCCGTCTTTTCATGTGGTTGAGGAAGAGACTATAGAGAAGTTGTGGTTTCTGGTTGATACATCAGGAAGTATCGATGATCAGACACTTACAGTGATTTATCAGGAGATACAGGCTGCGTTAGAACAGTTTACTCATTTTTCCGGCATGATCAGCAGCTTTGATGTAGATGTGACGAAGCCGGTGGAATTCGATGAGTTGACCGGAATCAGAGACGTGAAATTTACAGGTGGAGGTGGAACGAGCTTCCGGGTCATCTTTGACCATATGAGAGAACATATGGCACAGGAGCTTCCGGGCGGCATCATCATTTTAACAGATGGATTTGCAGAGTATCCGGATAAGAAGGCAGCCATGGGTGTGCCGGTATTGTGGGTGATCGTCGGATCAGAGAAAGAAGTACCGTGGGGTAAATCCATTCATCTGGAGGCTGGATAAGGAGGAAGAAGAGAATGAAGGAAAAATCAGGAGCAGGATCAAGAATGTTTTATACCATTTGTGCTTTATGGAACTATGGAGTACTGCTGGCGGTAATTCCGGCTGCTCTGTATATTTGTGACAGAAGATGGCTGACTGTCTGGGTTATGGAATATGCTGCCGGAAATTTTGGGGTAAAGACTAGAATCTATGCTTACATCATTGGAGCGATTATCGCTTTGATCCTGGAAAGTATGAGTGAAGCAGCGGTCAGATACACCTGTGAAGAGATGCAGCAGAGAAGTTTATGGAAAAGGATTCAGATGCATGCAATCAGTGCAGAGGTTACGGTCATACTGGCAGCAGCCGGATTTTATCTTACAGAATTAAACATTCTGTCAGTATCATTCGGTGTGACGTATGGAGGATTCTTATTAATTGTGGCATGTGTCAATTTGTTCCCAGTCAGTGAAATGCATGGAGGATGTATCTTGCAGGAACTGTTAGGATACGAAGGAGAAGGTGAGCTTGGCTGGAAAACGGTGAAGACGGCATGTTCTTCAACAAGGAGGAGAACATTGATGGATGAAAAGAAAGGAATCAATGGTTATGTTCAGTTGGCTGGATGTTATGTGATTGCGGTTATGCAGAGTCTGATCCTGCTTGTTATCATCTTTTGCATTATATTTATATAGGGTAACAATTGTTGATTGGCTGGTTCGTCATTATCATGAAGGAGGAAGAAAAATGTGGTGGACGATTGCGTTATTTATTATACTGTGTGTATTGATATCTGTCCTGCCTTGGTGCAGAAGACAGGAAATTCTCTGGCTTTTTGTAAGTTATAGTATTGCTGCGGTACCTGGTAATGCGCATATGATTTACCGGTGCGGTAAAATCATAAATGCATTTAACATAAGCGGGCTGGCAGGTACAATTGTGATCTGTGCGGGCTTATTTCTGTTATTGACATGGATCGAACAATTAGCAGTACTTTTGCTGGGTAGACTGATCTGGCCGGAGCAGGAAGCATTTATACTCGAAGACCCAGTAAAGGAAAAAGCAGAACGAAAAACAGAAGAATATGAGAAGGATAGTGAAGGGGAGGAGGAAATCTATGAATTACCTTGTTACCGGAGATAAGCATGGACACTTTGCAAGTGTCTATACTTATCTGGCATCAATAGAAGAAAATCCGGAAGACATCTGCGTGATTGTGTTAGGAGATGCGGGTATTAATTATTACGGCTGGCCGAAGGACGACAAACTGAAAACCAGCCTGAATAAGCTTGGCTGTACATTCTTTTGCATTCATGGGAATCACGAAATGAGACCGGAATCCATTCCAACATATGAGGAGAGAGAATGGAATGGAGGAATCGTGTATGTCGAGCCGGAGTACCCCAAGTTATTGTTTGCGAAGGATGGTGAAATCTATGATATCAATAGGAAAAAGACACTTGTAATAGGTGGCGCATATTCCCCGGACCGAGATTACCGGATCCAGATGAATCCGCACGCTCCTCTGTGGTGGAAGGATGAACAACCCTCGGAAGAGACGAAAAAGCGTGTAGAAGAAAAGCTTGATTCTATAGGTTGGAAAGTGGATTACGTGTTAACACATACAGTTCCGTTGCATTGCATTCCGACAGAGGCATTTCTGGAATCGGTCAACCAAAGAAAAGTAGACAGATCTACCGAGGAGTGGCTGCAGAGCCTGGAAGACAGATTAGAATACGAGAAGTGGTATGCAGGCCATTACCACATACAGAAAGAAGTCAGGAAACTGGAGATTATGTATGAGAATATACATGAATTTTAGAAGAGAATAAATGCATCTTGAATTTACTGTCCGGTACGTTATATGATTAGAGAAAAGACTACAAAAGACGGGGAAAGAGATGCAAACAGAAAGGGATCATCCATATGAATTTATGTAAAAAATATATTGCGAAGCCGGGAGACTATCTGGTAGAGTCTTCCGGAGGATTTGGGAAAAGTACTTCTTTAAAACATCTTGCAAAATTCCTGACATCAACATCAGAGAGCAAGGGAAAAAATACTGACGGGAAGACACAGGGGAAAAAACAGGTGGCTGTTTATATTCCGGTGAATGATCTGAACTACATAGACAGCACCAATATTTTGTTTGCCTGCCTGAAGAAATATTTTTCCAGTCAGGTTACGGACAAAGCAATTATAGAAATGATCGGGCATACGAAAGATACAACGGAATATGTATTCCTGCTGGACGGAATGAATGAGTTAAATAATCAGGAAGTGAATGGACAGACACGGATGGACTATCTCTGTAAAGACATAAAATGTCTCATGGAATATCCGAATGTACATGTGGTTATCTCGACAAGAAGAGCGGATATCATGCCGGAAACATTCAGAAAAATGTTCCGGATATTAAGATTCCAGCCATTTTCAGATAAAAATATCCGCAAGTATCTGAACATGCAGGAGACGGACGATCTGCCGCAGCATTTGATGAAGATATTATCGAACCCAATGTTCCTGAAGCTTTTTAAAAAGATTTATCAAAGACAGCCGTTGGTTGCACTGGCTGTTACAAATAAGTTCGAATTATTAGAGCTTTATTTTAAGCAGGAGACAGAGCTGCACCGGGAAGGTATGGGAGATCATGCTGCAGAGGTACGGGGATATCTCCTGGAATCTGTTCTGCCATATATTGCATTCCAGGTGGAGAGTGCACTGCTGGAAAACAGATTTTATGAAGAAGAACAACATCTGGATGACACAGTAAGAGAGGCTTTCAATCAGACAAGAGAAGACAGACCGGAGAATACGAGTTTTGAAACGGTCTATGAGATGCTACAGATGAATCTTGGTGTAGTAGATGAAAGAAATATATTTGTGCACGAATTACTGCGTGATTTCTGGGCAGTAAAAGGATTCCGTTTAGAAGCAAATAAAGGAGAATGTGAAAAGATTGAAACGTTTCTGGTGTCCCTGTCAGAAGCACTGGAGTATAGAAAGACAAAGAAAGAGAAAGAACTGGCTAGGCGTACAAAGTATCTGGATCTTGGTGATTTTCTCTATTCGATGGAACGTGCAGGTCTTGAAAAGACACTGCGCAGATGTGGAATGAAACCGGATAAAAAATGCGTGCTCAGAACCTTGGATTTCGTTCAGGAATTAAGCGGTGTTTACGATGATCTGGGTGAGGGAAAAGAGGCCGCGGAGATTGGATGGATTGCAAAGGGCTGTTTATCCAGAGTGGGAGAGACGTTCAGCATTTATGAAAGAGCAGAACGGATGAATTTCATTTATTATTCGATAAAATGGGATATCAAGGCAGGGAATGAAGAAAAGAATAAAAAGATCTTAAATTACATTCTGGAAGCAAGGAAAGAAGTGGAAAAAATCCCGGAAGAAGCAAGGGACATTCAGCTAAATGACCTGTATGGAAGAGTATTGAGTAATACAGGCGCATTTTTTTTCCGCTTGAAAGACTACGATGAGGCCAGGAAGTGGCACCTTTTAGCGATGGAATATAAGAAAAGACACTGCACTGCCGGTGCGGTTGTCAGAAGTTATCAGACATTAATGTCTGATGCATATCATCTTGGTGACCCGCTTGAAGGTTATCACTATTATAAAGAAGCATGGGAAGAGTTATGTCAGGGCAGGACATTAGAACAGTGCCTGCTGCTTGAGGATCACCGGTTCCCGGAAGATATGATAGAAAGAGTGATGGGAAATGAAATCCTTCTTTTGGATATGTACAGTGGGAAGACGGACCGGGCTGAGGAAGACGGAAAAGAAGAAATCACAGAAGAGATCATAGAAGAGATCATTGGAGAACTTCCGGCGCAGATCATGTATGTATATACGAGTGCCACAGGGTATCAGCGGAATAATGTCCGACTGATAAAAAGCTTAAAGGGTAAGCTGGAAGGACTGGTAGAATGTAAGAAGTTACAGGAGCGGAAGGAACTCATGATAGTTGTAGAAGAATACATGGAGAAGTGTGAAAATATTTAAGAGACTGTAGAAGAATACATGAAAAAAGTGAAAATATTTATGACACATATGAAGGGAGAAATTCATGGAATACAAATGGATCAAAGCGTTTGCAGATCAGATTAAGGTGGATCAGATAAATGCGGAAAGCAAAGAAAAATATAGAAAATACGCAGAAAAGATGATTGACCAGTGGAAGCAAAAGATGAAAGGGACGCCGCTGGAAGACCGCTTTAATCTGTATTACTTTAATAACACCATGAAAGCGCTGAAAGAATTAAAAAGATGTGGTGATCCGGCAGACGCTGAAGAATTCCTTACAGAAACGATTCCGAAAATGTGCCGGAATGAGATCAGCAAAGACTATTGTATATTTATTGCTTTTCTTGCAAAAGACCAGAAAATTCCGTTAGATGACCGCTTAAACGGAAAATATATCAACTTATTAAACGGTCTTTTAAAAGCGGCGGATCTCAGTATCGTTACGAATGACAATATGGAAGAGATTCTGCTTACATTTGCATTCAGAACCTGTGCGGCGTGGGAACAGTGGATCGATCTGCAGAAAGAGATGAAGCAGGTACTGGAAAGAGATGCAGAAGAAAATAACAGATCCGAAGAAGATGAATTTCACCGTGCATTTGGAGCTCTGCGGGAGGACTACGAGAATGGCATAAAGTATTACGATCTGAAGAGAATCGTAAATGGAGGTCTGGACGACGATGAGAAAAAAACACGGGAAACCTATGCACAGATGACGTTGGATCTGGGGAATATTATAGAAGCATACAAGGATGATACAGAGAAGGCGCTTGACTGGAGATTTGATGTCATCGCGTCGTGGAGACGCCAATGGTATCTTTACAGAATTTTGTTAGTAATTGTGGATCATAATATAACGGATGTAATAGAGGGTATTGATGAAAAGAATTTCACGATCACGGGAAAACCGGAAGACCCGAAGAGTCTGAGAGCCGCATTGAATCGTTGCTACCTGAAGACAAACTATAAGGAAGCCGCAAAAAAAGTTGATAAAAAAGATCCAAAAAAGACTCTCTGGTCATATCTGGAATCTTGTGGAAAAACATCCTGTGAAAAACTGGGAGAAATCTATACCGATGTACTGGGAGAGACCATTTTTTTGAACAAGCAGTATAGTTTTGGCTATTATTATGAAAAAAAATATGAAGAATATTATCAGAAACATTTAAATGATGACAATTATGCGGAAAAAAGACAAGATCTTGCAAGAATAGGTGCATATTTTTTTAAAACAGAAGAAAAAATGAAGGTTTTCATGGAAAAAATATTGGATTCTAAAACAGCTATAGGAGTTCGGATGGGAACAAGAATCAATGTATTAATGTCTGATGGAGGGAATGTGTCGCGTGAAATGCTGAAGCTTACAGCACTGGTTGCCAGAGCGCATGGCTGCAGTGAGATAGACGAAGCGTATATTCAACATATGCTGGAAAACTGCAGATATGATGCCGGAACATTTGCAAATCATCCATTTGATCAATATTATGAAAAAGCAATGAAAGCGGGTTCAGCGCAGGAATTATACGAACTGACAGAAGAGTTTGAAGAGAATGTTCTGGTTATGTATCATGCCGCAGCATTTAATAATATCATCAAAGGAAGAGAGGTGGTATCATCATGCGATTAGGGCTGATCAAAGACAATATTGAGCTGCCTTTGCAGGACGGATTCCTGCTATGTGATGAAACAGGTACAGAGCAAGTGAGATTGTTAGCATTCATTAGCAGAGGAGGCTCATGCCTGGCATATCGTGGAGTAAGGAGCAGAAACGGTAGAAACTTTGCCTGCATCGTAAAGGAGTACTTTCCGAAAGAAGCATACGAAGATGGCATTTATATCCGGGACAATGTCGGAGATGATATTAAGATCCTGCCGGAATACAGAGAAAAAGAGCTGCAGATACAGAAAGAAAATGTAGAACGTGAGCTTGCCATGAATCAGAATATTTACTTTAATCCGGGCGAGGACCAGAGTAATAACCCTTATGCTTTTCAATTAGAGCGCCTTTGCACAAAAAAAGGAGATACCAGTTATCTCATAATCGATACAGATGAAGGAGGAACCCTGTATTCCACAATGGAGAAATCTCTTTGTCCGGAGGACTGTCTGAAATACATATACCAGTTGTTGGTAATTGTCAGACATCTGAGTAAAAAGGGTTATATCCATGGAGATATCAAGCCGGAGAATATCTATGTGCGTGGACAGGGAGCGAATGCGAACCTTTGTCTGTTAGACTTCGGAAGTGTAGTGCCGTTAAGGGAATATCAGAAAGACCTGTCACAGCTGAGTGTAAAGGAGATATTTGCATCAGCAGACCAGATCATTCTGAATACCACGCTTGGCAGCACTACCAGAGAGTATGGATCGATGGGGTTATTAGCAATCCGTAATCACAAACGGCTCTATAAAAGCGCTGACCCATCCTTTGAGCGGGCGCAGGCTCTGATCGAAGCAGTAAATCAGCTATCGGTGAAAGACGATCTCTATAGTGTGGTGAAGATAACAGAAGAACTGTTCGAAAAAGCAGATATGGATCAGGAGCAGAGAGCGTCTATAAAGGATACACTGGCAGATATCCGCCTGAAAAATCAGAATACGGGATACCAGTCGGTAGAAGAATTAAGAGGGGATATAGAGATACTGGAAACGATTCTGCATAATGGTGCGCATCCGGCGGTGTTGACAAAAAATATGGCGGAATCCGGAATATTTGATCTGCCGGATGATTTTGATGAAGAGCTGCTGTGTGAGGTATGTGAGGCAGAATAAAAGCAGAAAGTGGTGAGGAACGATTATCTTTTATACGGGAGATATCCACGGAGATATTAAGGGGATTATAAACTGGATGGATTTGCTAAAGCAGCAATATCCGGTAGAACAGCAATATCTAGTAAAAAAGCAGAACACAGAGACACAGAAGACCATACTGCTGCAGCTGGGGGATGCCGGATTGAATTTTTGCATGGACGAACGGGACCAGAAGCTGAAGAAAGAACTACAGGATAAAATTGATGAACTTAAGACAGAAGGCATATATATACAGATCCTGTTTGTGCGTGGGAATCATGAAGCCAGACCCGGGAATTTAGATCTGTATATTGAAAAAGAGGTGTATAGCGGCTGGGTATACGTAGAAGACAATCCGAAAGGTCCGGCATTCCCGGACCTTATATTTTTGAAGGATGGAGAAATATACAGCATTCCTGATGGGGAAGAAAGGAAGAAATTTTTAGTGGTGGGTGGTGCCCGCAGCTCGGATTTCTTTGGAAGATTTCTAAAAGGGATGGAAGGTGCAGGCTGGTGGTTCGATGAAGAGCTTTCAGACTGTGAATTTGAACAGATCCTGGCTACAGCCGGGAAGATAGAAGAACCTGTCTATGTGCTGTCACATATGCTTCCGTCTGACTGGGCACCGGAGCGGGAGCATGACGAAGATGCCGGAGAGAAACAGAAGTCACGGACTGAGCAGTGGCTGCAGAGAATCGCAGATACGTTGGGTGATCGTGTTGTGAGATGGCTGGCCGGGCATTATCATATAGAGATAAGAGCAGAACGGTATGAGATTGTTTATAAAGAGATCAGGAAATTAGAATAAAAGCGAAAGAATGAAAACGGATAGAATCTGCTCAGAAATTGACAGATTTTTGAACAGGAAGGCAAAAAAGATTCATTTATAATATCTCTATCATAATATAAGAAAAATATATGATAAAGATGGAGGTACAGTTATGGATGGAACAACATTTGTAGAAAAATTTACAGAGATCATAGAAAAGATCTCGCAGATCACAGAAAAAAGCTATGGTGACTGGATGGTCATCTCCGATGATCCGGACTGTGATGCAGACTATGGAGTGGACAAGGAAGGCAGACTGATCATTGATGGAAAAGGGACAAATTTAAAATTATCGGAACTTCAGGAGATCCGGTACAGAGCAAAAGACGGATGGATTGATGAAGACCGGGGATATATTTCACTGAGATTTGTTGGTGACCGGGTATTCTACCTGTATTTTGATTCGTTCAGTGATCTTGGAGATGAAAAGTATGGACTGGAATGTAAGGAGAGATATTTTGATGCTTACACAGTAAAAAGAGTGATACATGAGAAAGATTATGTCTGGGGTGAGCCTTTGGTAGTATCAGAGGATCATGAACTGATCGCATATATGGGTGGGGAGAAAGAAGTAGAGATACCGGATGGAATCACAACAATCGGTCCATGTGCATTTCCGATGGAAAGAGGGATTAAGAGCGTGATTTTGCCGGAGTCGGTGAAGAAGATTGGGGATTATGCATTTTTTTCATGCTGGCTGGAACAGATAGAGATGCGGGGGGTAGAAGTAATAGAAGAGGGAGCGTTCTTTAATACGGGGATACGCCATGCAGTGATTCCGGCAACAGTCAGGCATATAGGAGAGAAAGCATTCTATTATACAGCTATGGAGTCAGCGGATTGTATTGAAAATCATTCGAATGTAGTGATAGATGACAAGATTTTTAAGAAGAGTTCGCGGAAAGAGAAGATAAGTGAGCAGTGAATGAAAAGGGGATGTGAAAAAACTCGATTGAGTTTTTTCACATCCCTAGAAGAGGTTTATATTGAAACATGGAAGTTATGTTTCGCGACTCTGAATATATTTCTTATATTCTTCTTCAGACCAGCGCCGGTATTCGGCAGCTTCATCGTTTTTACCCTGCTTTTCCAAAATCTTAGATTTGATATCATAAAGCCAGTATTTCCGGCAATTTTCTTCACCATAATATTCATATTCATAAGTAAAAGCCTGCTCCAATGCATTCGTAGCTTTTGTGCAGTCATTCAAATCAAGATAGGCTTCTGCGATACAGATATAGGCAGGTACACAGATACCAATCTCGTTAATCCGCAGGAAACGCCTGATGGCTTCTTCATAATATTGAATGGCCTTTTCTGTCTCTTTCATCTTAGTCAGCACACTGGCACTGTTGAAATATGCCCAGGCGATCAGCACATTGTCGTCTGAAAGCGTTTCTTTACGGAGCTGCAGAGAATGTTCAAAATAAGAAAAAGCCTGTTCAAAGTCATCCGTATGATATTTTGCCCATCCCATCATAGAATAACTTCTGGAGAGCTGCTGCTTCTTTTCTAAAGAATCCGGAAGGTCTTTCAGTAGGGAAAGGGACAACGCAGCTTCAGAAGAAAGTCCATCATATTGTTCAAGGCAGCGCAGCTGATTTGAAATGTAGTAGTGATACCAGCTGGCTTTCAGTGGCTCCGGATTCAGCGTCAGAAGCCGTTTCATGATGGCAATACTTTTGTCTCGTATAAAATATTCGGCATAAGCTTCCGCAAGATGTTCCATGAATGGAATATCAAAAGAGCGGGATGGACTGCACCATTTTAGATAGTAAACTTCTGCAAGTGAGAGCAGGGTACGCTTTTCCGTTGACTTCAAATGTGTAAAAGATGAGAGCTGTCTGGTCATATTCTGGATATAAATCTGGCAGTCATCTACAAAATCAGGATCATTTTTCTGAATGGTATTGACGATGAGCGGATGCAGGGATATCACATCGGTAATGTAATTATACTGGATAAAACTGGAATCAATCAGTTCATCTATCAACATAAAATCATCTAGTTCTGTTAAGTCAAAAAAAGTCTCTGTTTCAATACCTTCTACCGGAAGAAGTGCCATATTTTTCAAGATGGAGAGTTTCTCTTCTGTAAGGCTGCCCAGGTGGAACAGATCTGTCATTACATTCAGGATATGTTCCATTACTATGTGAGAACGTCTGGAGGCAGGAGTTTCTTTTCCATTGAAAAAGTCCAGCATACTGGCAGGGGACATTCTGGAGGCTTGCATTTGTCTGGCCAGAAGTTCGATGCCGTAGGTGTGACGGGCAATCTTATCAAAAATCTGCAAGAGAATCATATCATCGCCAGACTGTAGAGGGCGTTTATAAAATTTCTGAAACAAAGCAATAAGATCTTCCGGATTGTCCATTGGATGAATGGAAAGTTCCTGATATCCATCTTTTTCACGACTGATACGGGTAGTGAAAATTACAGAATATGGTCCCTCCAGAAGTTCCTGTGTGCGTTCATCTTCGGCATCAAAATTGTCGATGATAAGAAGCGTATGTTTATCGCAGTGTTCTTTTAAATAATTCAGCTTTTTATAATAATAAGTTTCCCGTGCCTGAGGAGTTGTAAGGTCTTGTTTCTCATTTTCCAGACCATGGATGAGAAGAAACTGATCTGTGATGATCATATCTTCCAGCGTACTGTTGTAAGTGAACCAGAGAATGGTTCGGTATTCGTTCTGAAATTTCAGTCCATATTGTCTGGCAAGTTCACTTTTTCCAATGCCACCGGTTCCGCATAAAAATAATTTATTGTTGTCGTTATGGAGTAAACGGTATATTTCGTTAAGTTCAGATGCCCGGCCGACAAAATTCGTGTTGTGTATGAGGGTGGTACTGCGAATGTTCTGAGGCTGAACGGCCGATTGGGTATTGGTGTTCCATTCATTGCTTTGAATCCAATAAGAAATTCTGGATACAAGAGCATTGATACGGTCTTCTTCTGGCGGTTCGGTACCGTCCAGAAAATGAATCCGTCCAAGGTAATACCGGACATCATCCGGTATTTCCCTGTTGTCGGTTCGGAAAGGTAACAGGCGGATGGATTCATGTTGATGGAACCGGTTAAAAGCGCAGTCAATTTCGTTGAGTACATGGGCAGAATGAGAAGACTGCTCATTCATAACCAGAAGGAAGACTTTGCATGTATTGATTGCTTTAACAATATCTCCGGCATAGCTTGAATCTACATCCCGCGGGGCATACCAGCATTTGATTCCGTGGCTTTCCAGTGCCGCTACAATATGTTCCACAAGTTCAGCGGATGAGTTCCGGTGATAACTGATAAATACTTCGTGCTGCATAAAAGCACCTCTTTTCTGTATTGATAATAATTCTATTTTAGCATATGACAAACAACGGGGAAACTGTAAAAACAGGGAAACTGTAAAAACGGTGAAACCAAGGAAGTGGGACATTGACGTCCCACTCTTTTTGATATAAACTATAGCCTATATGTGTATAGTAAAATATAGACGTTATATTATAGTTAAAAAAGTAAGGAGAGTACATACGAATGAAGAGTTTTTATGAGTGGTACAGAAAACACATCACCGGTGCGATTTTCATCGGACTGATCCTCGGAATCCTGACCGGACTGTTTTTGGCGGGACGGTTTAACGTGGTTCTGACTACAACAAGTGTACTGGGAAGCATCTATATGAGTGCATTGAATATGATGATTTTCCCGATGGTATTCTGTTCGATCGTAATGGGTATCGCAAGCATCGGAAATGCCAAGACGACAGGTAAGATCACAGGAGCGGCAATGCTGTTCTTCCTGTGCACAACAGCACTGGCAAGTTTTGTCGGACTGATCATTCCGAGACTGATCCGTCTTGGAAAAGGCGTCAGCTTTAAGATGGCTACATCTGATATTCAGGCAACAAAGATGGACAGCATCCTTGATACGATCAAAGGACTGATCCCGTCCAATCCGGTGTCTGCATTTGCAGAGGGTAATATGCTGCAGGTGCTGGTATTTGCACTGATCATGGGATTCACACTGATTGCGATCGGAGAAAAGGGTGAACCATTATTAAAGGTAATTGATTCCTGTAACGAAGCATGCCTGAAGATTATCAGTACAGTTATGTATTTCACACCGATCGGAGTATTCTGTACGATCGTTCCTGTCGTAGAGGCAAATGGAACAAAGACGATCATATCACTGGCTACACAGCTGATTATCTTATATGTTGCGTTCTTTGGATTTGCATTTATTGTATATGGCGGTGCAGTAAGCATTCTCGGAAAGACAAGTCCGGTGAAGTTCTTCAAGGCGATCATGCCGGCAGCGTTGAATGCATTTGGTACATGTTCAAGTTCTGCAACGATTCCTCTCAGCAAAAGTTGTGTGGAAGATGAACTGGGCGTACCGAACCAGATATCCAGTATCACAATTCCGCTTGGTGCAACTGTTAACATGGATGCGGTATCAATCCTGATGTCGTTCATGATCATGTTCTTTGCAAATGCATGTGGTGTACATGTTAGTGTTCCAATGATGATCATCATACTTCTGGCAAATGTTCTTCTGTCAGTCGGAACACCGGGAATCCCGGGAGGAGCAATCGCATCGTTTGCGGCACTGGCAACGATGGCAGGTCTTCCGGCCGGAGTCATGGGTGTGTATATCAGCATCAATACATTATGCGACATGGGTGCAACCTGTGTGAATGTAATCGGTGATATGGCCGGATGTGTCGTACTGAAAGAGAAGATTGAGATTGAAAAATAAAATGGAAACTACAGAAAAACATAATAGATTAACAAGGACCTGGGTGGTTGCAGCTCTGGCGTGTGTCTGCTGCATCTTATGGGGCAGCGCAATTCCGGTGATCAAGACAGGCTATCGTATCTTATATGTAGATTCAGCAGATACCGCAAGCCAGATCGTTTTCGCCGGTATCCGGTTTGCACTGGCTGGAATTCTGGTGTTAGTATTTGCATCTATCCGTGAAAAACATATGGTTCTTCCAGATGGAAAAGTATTCCGGTATGCGATTCCTGTCTGTTTTGCACAGACCTTTGTCCAGTACTTTTTCTTCTACATCGGAGTGGCACATACCTCCGGTGTAAAAGGTGGAATTATCACCGGACTTGGAAATTTTATCGCAATTTTGATGGCATGTCTGTTAGTAAGAAATGAAAAGATGACAGGCAGAAAACTTGCCGGCTGTATTCTCGGATTTGCCGGAGTTGTGATCATCAACATGGCAGGCGGCTCTATGGATATGGGCTTCAGACTGACGGGAGAAGGTTTTGTGCTGATCGCACAGTTGTCCTATGGAGCATCAACTGTACTGATCAATATTTTCTCTAAAAAAGTATCACCGGTTATCTTAAGCGGCTGTCAATTCTTCATGGGTGGAATGTTGCTGTTTGTAGTAGGAATCCTCATGGGTGGATGTCTGTTGCGGGAGCGGTATTGATCCTGTATCTAGCGATGGTATCAGCTGTAGCGTATACACTCTGGTCAGTTCTGCTGGCACATAATGAAGTGTCAAAAGTAGCAATCTTTGGATTTGTCAATCCGCTTTGCAGTGTGGTGTTATCGGCACTGGTCCTTGGTGAAGTAAGCCAGGCATTTAATGCAAGAAGTCTGATCGCATTGATTCTGGTATGTGTAGGAATTTATATTGTGAATTATAAAAATAAAAAGTAGATTTCAGGGAATATCTTTTTGAAAAACAGTAATGAAATGTGAATAAAGTAAGAGGCTGAAAAGTTCTTTTTAAAAAGAATTTTTACAGCCTCTTTTGTATGTCAGCGATATAGAGTTTACAATTTCCCTTCCGGGATCTTACTGATGATCGTCTTATAAATTCTGATCAAAAATGCCATAGACACAATAAATGATATCACTTCCGCGATCGGGAAAGCCCACCATACAACGTGCAGCCCGCCGATCTTAGACAGGATATATGCTGCAGGGATCAGTACAACCAGCTGACGCATGATAGATACGATCATGCTGAATACTGCTTTTCCGAGTGACTGGAATACGGTACCGGCGATGATACAGAACCATGCGATCAGGTAGTGGATACCGATGATACGAAGTGCCGGAACACCAATCTTCAGCATGTCAGCAGATGCATTGAACATTCCAAGCAATACCTGTGGGATGCCTTCAAAACAGAGGAATCCGATAAAAGTAAGACAGAATGCAGTTGTCAGACTGATCCTGATCGTCCGGATCATACGCTTTCTCTGCTGTGCACCGTAGTTGTAAGCAATGATCGGTGTAATACCATTGTTCAGTCCGAATACCGGCATGAAGAAGAAGCTTTGGAGCTTAAAGTATACACCGAATACGGCAGTTGCGGTAGAAGAAAACTCGATCAGGATGCGGTTCATCGAATAGGTCATGATTGATCCGATAGACTGCATAATAATAGACGGAATACCGACTGCATAAATGTGTCCGATCAGGCTTATGTCCGGACGGAATCCTTTGAAACTTAAGGATACTTCATGATTATATTTGTGATTGCAGGTTCCGGCTACGATGCCGGCTACGCACTGTCCGATGACGGTGGCAACGGCAGCTCCGGTTACCCCCATCTTCGGGAATCCGAGAAGTCCGAAGATCATAATCGGATCAAGGATGATATTGGTGATAGCACCACATAACTGAGAAGTCATACTGAAGATTGTTCTTCCGGTAGAAGTCAGTAATCGTTCAAAGAAAATCTGTGTAAACAAACCAAAAGAAAAGATCATAACTGTACTCAGGTAATCAATTCCAAGATTCATGATCTCGACATCTGCATTTCCAATCTGGCTTGCATAGAACGGTTTTACAATCGTAAAGCCAAGGATTAAGAATACGATGTAACTGATGGCATAGATAAATGCTGCATTATCAGCGATCTTATTCGCTTTTTTAAAGTTGCGCTCTCCAAGGGACTTGGACAGGAGTGCATTCATGCCGACACCGGTACCGGTAGCTACCGCAATCAGAAGTGTCTGAAGTGGAAAAGCTAACGAAACGGCAGTCAGCGCATTTTCTGATAATTTAGCTACGAAGATACTGTCAACGATGTTATAAAGTGCCTGTACCAACATAGAAATCATCATTGGCAGGGACATGTTAAATACTAATTTTCCGACGGGCATGGTTCCCATCTTATTTTCTGCTGCAGGAGCAGATTCACGTTCACTCATAGTTCTCATTCCTCCACAGTGACGCCTGGGAATCAGGACGTCTATTCATATTTTTTTACTTTTTTCATTAGGTACAATGATATATGATAGCATGAATGTAGGAATGATTCAATAAATAATGTAAAATTGTTTTATATCAAACTTTAATGGGTAGTTAGTGTTCTACATATGGAAATATTCTTTCACCTGATCCAGGATAATCTGCATCAGTCTGGTGCGTGCTTCTACGCTTGCCCATGCAATATGCGGCGTAATGAAAAGCCGGCGGCTGTCCTGGATCTTGATAAGTGGATTGTCAGCGCTCATCGGTTCGGCACATAAGACGTCCAGACCTGCGGCAGCAATCTCATCATGAACAAGAGCTTCGTACAGATCCTGCTCGACTACGATCGGTCCACGGCCGAGATTCAGGAAGATACAGCGCTTCTTCATCTTTGCAAATGCGTCTTTATCCAGAAGATGTTCGGTGTGTTCGTTCAATGGTGCATGTACAGAAATGATATCCGAAGAGCCAAGTAAAGTGTCAAAATCAACCTGCGTATAGCCATCCTGTACCGGATGGCCGGAGGCAGAATAATAGATTACCTTTGCGCCAAATGCCCGAGCAATCTGGGCAACGCGGCGTCCAATCGCACCAAGACCGATGATTCCCCATGTCTTGCCGTTGATTTCTGAAAAATGCTCTGCAAAATGAGTGAAAGAAGTATCGTTAATATAGTTTCCGTCTTTTACATAGTCGTCATAATAGCGCAGCTTTTCAAGCAGATAGAAAAGCATGGCAAATGTATGCTGGGTGACAGTCTCTGTAGAATATCCGGCAACATTTCTCCATGCGATATTGCGGGAATCCAGATAGTCTTTGTCCAGGTTGTTGGTTCCGGTGGCTGTGACACAGACAAGTTTCAGATTCGCTGCCGTTCCGATAGTCTGTTCATTGACTGGAACTTTATTAATGATGAGAACATCTGCGTCTTTCACACGTTCCGGTGCTTCTTCCGGTCTGGTAAAGTTATATTTTGTAACTTCGCCGAGTGTATCAAAACCGGATAAGTCAATGTCATCGCCGATTGTTTTGGCGTCTAAAAATACGATTTTCATAGAATTTCCATCCTTTCCTGTGTTCAGATTATAAATAATATAGATTCATGTATGCATCTGCCTATATCAGCTGAGCCATAAAATACCAGAATTTAAGGGCATGAGTTTATATGGCAGTCAGAATCAGCGCATGCAGATGTATATCATATAAGCTGCATATAATAAGAGCATGATGATTCCTTCCCTGCGGTTGAGCTCTTTTGAAGTCCATGCAAAGATCAGAGTTATCACACTGATCACGATCAGAACAGCAATGTCGATCATGTTATCCCAGGCGAAAGCCACCGGGCTGATTGCTGCGGCAACACCGAGCACAAGAAGAATGTTAAAGATGTTGGAACCAATGACATTTCCAAGTGCCATATCGACTTCATCTTTTCTGGCGGCAACAATGGAGGTGACAAGTTCCGGAAGGCTGGTACCCATGGCAATAATGGTAAGTCCGATCAGTGTCTGGCTGAGTCCCAGACGGACTGCAATCGCAGAGGCTCCGTCGACGACAAAATCGCCGCCGTACTTGATCGCAATCATACCTCCAAGAATGAAAATGAGACATTTCCATGCCGGAAGAAGATTGATATGTGAGGTAACCTGTTCGATCTCTTCTTCGGAAAGAGAGATTCTTTCTTCCTGCATAGAAGAAAGAGTGTCAGGTGTTGTTTTACGGCGCGCTCTTTTGACTGAGCGGATCATCCAGAGCAGATATCCGGTAAATATAACGAGAAAGAGAATTCCATCGATTCGTCCGAGTGTCATACCCAGATAGCCAAGCAGCAGTAAAAGTCCTGCACAGAAGATAGATAATGGAAATTCTTTCTGTAAAGTACTTTTCTGAACGGCAAGCGGAACAAATAAAGTACAGACACCGCATACTACCAGCAGGTTAAAAATATTAGATCCAACCGCATTGCTGATAGCGAGGGAATTATTGCCGGTTAGGGAAGCCGTTACACTGACTGCACATTCCGGAAGGCTGGTACCCATGGCTACGATGGTCATGCCGATGATCATGGAAGGGATCCGGAGCCGCTTTGCTACGGCAGAACTGCCTTCTACAAAGAAGTCGGCACCTTTGATCAACAGGACAAATCCGATGATTAATATAATGAGTGATTTTAATAATTGCATGTGATTCTCCTTTTTTTCCATCTTTAAACAGATATTAACAGCCAGCAGAGACTGTCTCTTTGTAATTGTACCATAAAATCAAACAAAGAGGAAATAAGTGCCAGTGTTAATGTATATAAATTATTCTTTCCAAACGCAAGGATTTACTGTATATTTATATGGAAAATAAAACAAGAAGGAGAAATACAAGTATGTTAAGTATGGTCATTGACAGCATCAGTTCATTCATGTACAGTAAACTGCTGGTCATCATGTTAATCGGAACTGGTGTGTATTTTACGATCCGGACGAGATTTCCGCAGGTGCGGCTGTTTCGCAGTGCCTGCAAAGCGGTAATGGAGAAACCGGATGATGAAGATGCAGTCTCTTCCTTTCAGGCACTGATGGTCTCCACTGCATCGAGAGTTGGAACAGGAAATATCGTAGGCGTATCGTCTGCAATCTGTATCGGGGGATTTGGCGCAGTGTTCTGGATGTGGGTGATTGCGGTTATCGGAAGTGCATCTGCATTTGTGGAAAGTACGCTGGCACAGATCTATAAGAAAAAGGGGGAGGACGGAACGTGTTACGGAGGTCCGGCTTATTATATAGAAGCTGCCCTTCACTGCAGACCGCTGGCAATTGCGTTCTGTATTGCTATGATTGCGACGTATGCGTTTGGATTTAATATGCTGGCCTCTTATAACTTGCAGTCTACATTTGCAGGATTTTCTTTTTATCATGCAGATGTGACACCGTGGATCATCGGAGGCATCCTGGCAGTTGTGACCGGATGGTGTCTGCTGGGCGGCGGCTCACGTATTGTAAAAGTTACTTCGACACTGGTACCGGCTATGGGTGTGGCATATATTGTGGTGGCACTGATCGTAGTAGTGATAAATATCGGTTATATTCCGACCGTGTTTGCAACTATTTTCGAGGAAGCATTTGACTTTAAAGCGATATTTGGTGCGTTTGCCGGGTCAGCCATGATGCAGGGAATCCGCCGCGGATTATATTCAAATGAAGCAGGAATTGGTTCTGCACCGAATGCGGCAGCATCGGCAAATGTCAGCCATCCGGTTAAGCAGGGTCTGGTACAGATGTTATCGGTGTTCATTGATACGTTATTATTATGTACAGCAACAGCCATGATGTGTATGTCATCCGGTGTGGCTCCGTCGGAAGCACTGCAGGGAGCACCGTGGGTACAGGTGGCACTGCAGGAATCACTCGGAACATTCGGTCCGGTATTCATTACCGTGTCTATGGTATTATTTGCATTTACAACACTGCTTGGGAACTGCTTCTACTGTGACAACCTGCTGACGTACATCCACAAAAAGCAGCCGGGCAGACGCTTTATGGTGGGATTCCGTGTAGTGTGTGCACTTGTTGTATTCATGGGAGCGGGGATGGAGATGTCCATGCTCTGGAATATCTCGGACGTGCTGATGGGAGTGATGGCGATCATCAATATTCCGGTGATCATCCTCTTATCAAATACAGCGTTGAAAGCACTCAGAGATTATGAGAGTCATCTGAAAGCGGGAAAGAACCCTGTATTTAAAAGTGCTGATATTGGAATGAAAGACAAGCTTGACTGTTGGAAGTAGGGACAGGATATGGCCTGTAGTTATGGTGAAAAATCAGAGTGCGATCAGAGCATAGATAGTGTAGATGGTATAGATAGAAAAGTTATGGAAAGGCAGTGATTGATATGTATTATGTACCGGATGGGACAAAGGAATGTGGATATTATGAATGTAAGAAGTGTGGCAACCGTTTTCTGTCATTACAGACGATGAAACGTATCCCATGCCCGGATTGCGAACAGGAGATCGATTACGAGATCGGCCCGGACGAGTCGTTGGAAGATGTGCTGGATACGGCGGAACTTCTGGAGAAGATTGAAGGCGAGGAAGAGGTTGAAAAGATGGATGCACTTCTGAGTCTGGCGATCACAGGCGGGGATTGTAACTGGATTTAGATAATATTTACGGGCTGGTATTTATGAAATACCAGCTTTTTTTAAAATATCCACTGTGTGCGACCCGGCTCCCACAAGCTCCGGTCGTTCACACACGGAAAGATGATACCGGATAAACGTCTCAAACGTCTCCTCATCCATCGCATTCAGCACCGGCCGCATATAATCTGAAGGTCCGTCGGCAGAGATTACTTTGATCCGTTCCAGTCCGGCGGCATTATTATATGCATCCATATCTTCCAGGCGCACATAATCATAGAGGTCTTCCGGCTTCGGCTGTACACGGAAGTTTTCATCGATCTTTCCATTTTCGATACATTCCAGGATATGATTCTGTTTGAAGCCATAAGTCAGGACACTGTATTCATTCATGCAGTAAGCAACCAGGATCACACCGTCATCTTTTAATACTCGTTTGGCTTCGGTCAGTGCTTTGACCTTGTCTTCCATGGAATACAGATGATACATCGGTCCGAAGACAAGGACAATATCGAATTCTTTGTCCGGAAAGCGGGAAAGCTTCATGGCATTTCCCTGATAGGCTTTTACGGAACTGTTTTTCTTTTTTAAGATTCCAAGATTGTATTTTACCAGTTCCACAGCAGTAACATCATAGCCTTCTTCAGCAAGCGCAACACTGTAACGTCCGGTTCCGGCACCGACATCCAGGATTTTGGCAGACTTATCTTCTGGAAGATATTCATGGATATATTTCATGGAAGTGGTGAATTCGACCTGTCCGTGACGGCTTCCGAGACGTTTTTCTTCGTTGAATTTATTATAGTATTTTTCAAGTTCTGTCATCATGAGAGCAGTTCTCCTTTTTTTCATAACTTTATAGCTGTTCGTAATAAATCATTGTTTTAAACAGTAAGGAACCTTTATGTACTTTAACATACTTTTATAGGACATAGCAAGAGATTCGGTGTCCGCACAGAAGAGAGAAAATCCAAAGGCAGCCATAATGATTGGTTAATGGTACATTCTGCATGCAAAAAAGGACGGGGGAATCTGAAAAAAACCATGCACACGGTCAAAGAAAGAATTGAGAAATTCTGTTGTATTCGCTATAATGGTGTCACATATAAAAGCATCATGCAAGAGGAAAAGAAGTTATAAAATATGATGGAAAATATAGTAGAAAATGTAATAGAAATTTTATATCTAATTTTCGATTATCCGCATAAACACTATACTTTCAAGTATTTTGAAGTATAGAAAAAACTCATTTTACCACGAATTTACCACGATTGAATGAGCCTTGATATGACCTATAAAATAACACCCAAAAGACATCATTACACCTAAATGGTGTCTTTTTAAAAAGCAGTCAATCCTAAGACTAACTGCTTTGTGTGTATGGATATGAAATTGTCAAACTGGGATTTACTTATATCTATTCCTATAAAAGTGTCAATATATATCCGTCTATCAGAGCAATTAGCAGATACATAATAAAGGCTCTGATAAACGCTTCTATATGCTTTTTCGGATTTTGATACAATTCCTTTTCTGGCATTTTTCTTAAACGAACACGCTTTGTATTCCGCCACCATAAAAGGTCTACAATAAATAAGTCAAAGATATTCAATCCCTGTCCTATAATACTTAAACAAAGAAAATTATGTGTGAAGCCATTTTCTTTGATAAACAACCCTAATATAAATAGTACGAACAGAAATAACAGAAAATTGGATATAAATTTCTTCAAAAAATTTTTTGAGCAGCAAAATGCGCCCGTCCGAAAAGCCCGGACAGGCGCATAGGTATTGTAAGCAGTATTTAGATGATTAGACAGTTCATATATACAAGCGTAATTTTCCCCGGTGGTGGGCGGGCTTTTTTTGATGTGTCAATGACCGTCGGATTTTGTCGATAGGGTATGTGCTTCATGGCGGCTACCTCCTTTAGCCGCCGCTTTT